>Ga0182742_1002169_pt1 | contig 22509 bp, 21 predicted proteins | sample eDN5th37CBELigMG_FD_128880 | JGI IMG/M metagenome (GOLD analysis project Ga0182742, IMG submission 128880) | Enriched Miracle-Growth compost microbial communities from Emeryville, California, USA - eDNA 5th pass 37_C BE-Lig MG (version 2)... ... | reverse complement strand
GCCCCCCCGCCCGGCGCTCCGCGCGCCTCGACAGACCTCCGAGGATCGACGCCTCGGCCTGAGCGGTTCCTTGCGATGGATGATGATCCAAAGGGGCGTTGAACGCCTCCTCCCGGGAGGGCGAGATTCCCACCGCGCCCTCCCCAATGAAGATCCAGCGCAATGGGCCTCCGAACCCCCAGGCCGCATTCGCCGCGTCTTGACCGCGCGCCCAGCGCCCGCCGCGACCACTTTGGTCGACCGGCTCGCGCGTGCGCGTCTTCAGCCTCCAGCTTCCGTCTTCGGGGGTCACACTCCTCATGCGCACTCGTCGAGCGTTCACCTTGATCGAGCTTCTCGTGGTCATTGCCATCATCGCCGTGTTGATCGCGCTTTTGCTACCCGCCGTGCAGGCGGCGCGCGAGGCGGCGAGGCGGGCCCAGTGCTCGAACAACCTTAAGCAATTGGGCATCGCCCTACACAATTACCACTCGTCCACCAACTGCTTCCCGGTCGGCCTTTTGTATCCGAAGGAGAATCAGACCTATCCGGGAGTGCCCGCGCTCCATTATCGGTGGTCGGTCCTGGCCCAGCTTTCTCCCTATTTGGAACAGTCGAACGTCTATAACGCCTTGAACATGGAATGGCCGATCGCGGCCGGACCGACCAGCATTCTCGGCGCGCCTCCCTGGACGCCGTTCGGAGCCAACACCACGGTCATGGCGGCCAAGGTCAACATCTTCCTGTGCCCCAGCGACTCGGCGCAGCCGCCGACCACCCTTCCCGGAGGCGTCACCTCGGGGCCGGCGAACTATCAGTTTTGCGCCGGCGACGGCTCTCCACTGAGCGCCGTTCCCGGAGACGCGGGCCAGACGGTCACGCCCAATGGCGCGTTCATTCTGGGCCCGCCCCAGTCGATCGCGAGCATCACCGACGGCTCAAGCGGGACGGTCGCCGCGTCCGAGCAGCTCATCGGCCCCGCCGGGGGCGGCGCCTCCAGCCAGACCGGCGCGTCGCCGACGCCGATCGACGTCCGCCGAGCCGCCGCGATCGGCTCGACGCCCCTTTCCGATTCGGGATGCGCCAGCCCCTCGGGATGGCGGCTCGACAAAGGATACGCCTGGTGGGACGGCGACTACCGGACGACCCTGTACAACCACTATCTGCCGCCGAACGCCGACGCCTTCGATTGCTGGCAGGCGAGCCCCCCCCACAACCCGGCCTGGAAGGCGGCGCGGAGCAACCACCCGGGGGGCGTCAACGTCCTCTTCTGCGACGGCCATGTTCGATTCGCCAAAGACTCGGTAAGCCTGGAGGTCTGGCGAGGCTTGGCCACGCGAAATGGCGGTGAAGTCGTCTCCGCCGACGCCTTTTGAGTGGATGCGGAGACACGCGCGGGTTTCTTCGCCGATTCGCGCGGCGGGAATCGGCGAAGTCCGTATAATCGGAAAAATCAACCGACTCTCTCGCCGGTTGACCGGCCGTGACGAGGGTCGAGCCGGACGACGGGATCGGGAGCCGACAATTCGCCTTCGACAGGGAGATCCGTTCGATGCGCAGGATGGTCTTTTTCAGCTTCGCAACCTTGGCGGCCGCGGGACTCGTCGCCGGTCCCGACGCGGCCCAGGCGCAATCCGCTCCGGCCCAGGCGCAACCGAAGGCCAAGGCCGCCGCCCCGGCCCAGGCCCCAGCGCACGCCGCGGCGGACGCCACTCTCGGCGAGGTGGTCGCGACGGTTGAGTACAACGGCGTCACCGAAAACATCACCAAAGGCGACGTCCTCAACATCCTCACCCGTTATCGGATCCCCGCGGTTGAAGATCAGGAGCAAGTCTATCAGGACGCCGTCGACACGCTGGCCAACACCAAGCTCGTCACTCAGTTCTTGAATCGTCAGCAGATCGCCATCACCCCCGACAAGGTCGACGCCGAGTTGGCCGAACTGGAGCAGGGTCTCAAGGCCGAGGGCAAAGATCTCGCCACCGCCCTGCTTGAGAGCGGCTATTCGCTGGACGGAATCCGCCAGGAGATTCAAGACCGCCTGCGATGGATCGAGTACGTCAAGGCGAAGGCGACCGACGCCGAGCTGAAGCGGTTCGTCGCCGAGCACCACGACCTCTTCGCCGGCACCCAAGTCCGCGCCAGCCACATCCTGCTGCGAACCGAGCCCGACGCCTCCGAAGCCGACAAGCAGAAGGTGAAGGCCAAGCTCGCCGAGATCAAGAAGCAGATCGACGCGAACCAGATCACCTTCGCCGAGGCCGCCAACAAGTACTCGGAAGACCCGGCCAACGAAGGGGGCGCCGGCGGCGACCTCGACTTCTTCGACCTGTCAAGCGGCTTCATCCCCGAGTTCACCGACGTCGCCTTCAAGCTCAAGAAGGGCCAGGTCTCCGACCCGGTCGAAACCCCCTACGGCTACCACCTAATCCAGGTGACCGACCGCAAGGAGGGACGCCCCTTCGACTTGGAGCAAAACAAGCCCTACGTCACCAACGTCTACGCCGCCGAGCTTCAGAAGGACCTGCTGACCGAAGCCCGCAAAGCGGCCAAGATTACCGTCAAGCCGATGCCGAAGGACCTGTTCCCGACCATCCCGGCGCAGGCCCCCGCCCCCGCCGAGACGAAGCCCGCCGACGCCGCCGCTCCCAAGGCCAAGTCGGGATCATAACGGCTCGTCTTCCGCTCGAACCCCGGGGGCCGATCCCGCCGATCGGCTCCCGAAGGGTTTCCCGTGGGCCGAGCGCGCCCCGCCCTACAACTCGTCCCGTCCCTGTCGTCGCCGGCCCGCGAGCCATCCTCCGGGCGTGGTCGTATGGATCGTGATCGTTCCCGTCAGCCAGACGATGAACCCAAAGATCACGATCAACCAAATCTGGTCGGTGGTTAGGCCAAGCCAGCCTCGATCGCCGCCCGCGCCTCCCCTGGGCGACATCGCGAACGCCGCAAGGCCGAACATCTCGATCAAAAGGCCGATGATCCGGAGAATTTGACCCGTGTAACGGGGCATGGGAGTCCCTCGATCGTTCGTGGAAAGCGGGAATAACCGCGCCCGCCGTCGTTGGCCGCTCCGCGATCCCCGGACCTTGATCGTACCCCCTTGGCCCTCCCGTTGGTAGCGTAGCCCGCGTTCCGGCGCGCAACGCGTTCGTCGCCTCAAGATCCTCTCGCGTTCAAACAATTGACGGCCCAAGGGTTCCGCTTTACGGTAAAGACTGAATCGATCGCCGGCGGACGCCTCCTCATCCCCGCTCCCCTTCTCGCGCGAGGTTCCCGATGAGCATTCAGGCCGGTTCGCGTCTCGTGTGCGCTCTGCTCGTGATGGTTGGATCCGCCGGGGCGCAAAGCTCGCCGACCTCGGCCACGATCGACGCCACGACGCTCAAACTGACGATGCCCGAACACTTCCGGGTGGTCTCAACGCTGGAGCCGATCCGACAAGTCTCGTTGATCGCCCCCGCCGACGGCGTGGTCCGCTCCATCGACGCCGGGCTCGGGACCGCGGTTCCGAAGGGCGCGGAAATTGCCCAACTCGATCGCGACGAAGCCGCCGCGCGGCTGAAGATCGCCGAGGCCGAACTCATGGAGGCGGAGGCGCGACAGACCGCCGAATCGGCTCTCGGAGAAGCGCGGCAAAGGGCCGCCGTGGCCGAACTCGCCGAGGCGAAGGCGATGCTCGACAAAAGCGAAGGGACGAAGGCGAGAGTCGATGCGGCCAACGCCCGGCTCGTGGAGACGGCCCACGCCCGGAACGCCGCGATCGAGACGGCCAAGGCGCAAGTCGCGGCGGCCAACGCGCGCCTCGTGTTGGCTCGGCTCGAACTGGATCGGCTGACCCTGCGCGCCCCGTTCGCCGGAACGATTGTTGACGCGCCAATCGCGTCGGGCCAGTACGTGCTTAAGGGAACGGTGATCGCCGAACTCGCCGACGTTTCCAAGCTGAAGGCGCTGGTTCCCGTCGATCGCCGCGCCGCGACCGTCGATGGCGATCTCGCCGTTTGGGTCGAAGACCAAGAGCAAGCCGCCGAGGTCAAGGCGATCGTCCCCCTGCCCTCGACCGACGAATACAAACCGCTTCGCGAGCTGGCCTCGCCGCTGGCCGCCGCCTGGATCCAACTGGACAATTCCAAGACGGAGCTTCAGCCCGGTCTCCGCGTCCGAGGGCCGGGCCTCCCCTTCGCCGCGGTCGCCACCGTTCCCAAACGCGCCCTCCAGCGCGTCGGGGGAGAGTCGACCGACGCTCGGGTTCAGGTCATCCGCAATGAGTACGTCGTCAACATCCCCGTCAAGGTGCTGGGAGGCGTCGGCCCCGAGCGGGTCCAAGTCACCGGCGCCCTTCGCTCCAGCGACGCCCTCATCACCTCAACCTCGTCGCCGCTTCAACCCGGCACCCTGGTCCGCTTTGGCGAGGGGGGCGCCCCGGCCGTCGAGGGAACGACCCCCGACCCCAACCGAGAGGGGCGCTCGGCCTCGATCTCAACCCCTGGTCAACCCGCCCCAAGGCCGCCCGCGCCGCCCCGCGCTCCGGAGCGGCCCCGCTCGCCCCGCCCCCCGGCCTCGATCCAGTCGGGAGGAGGGGAGCCGTTCTAGACTCTGTCTGATCAACCGTCGGACGCGCCTCCCCGGGAACGCCGATCTCCTTATCGGCTCTTCACTCCAACGGCCAACGGACGCCAATCGGGAGATGGGCGTTCCCGGGGGGATGGTTCTCCTCCTTGAAACCAAACCTTTTGCCAAACATAGCCTAGAGCAAGTTCTCCCTGGGTGAATCGCTTGACTCGCGGGGCGCCCCAGGCGCGGCTCGAATCAGGGGGCCCCGCCGACGCGGCCGAAGAGAGATCGCGCCCGCGCCGGCTAGTCCCCGGATGATCCCAAATTGGGTTCGTTCGGCGCGGCGATGTGGGGGATGGATCTGGATTCAAAGCCAATTCCACCATGTGTTTGCGCCTTTTATCCGCGCGCGGAGATTGGGTTCGTTCGGCCAAATTACTCGATCTGTAGCCCGGAAGGAGCGGCCGGGGGCACTCCCCTTGGAACTCCCGAATCTCCGCTCCTCGTCCTGAGGAACCTCCCGCGCCATCGCATGCGCCGAACGGCCCCAAATCGGGTTCGTTCGGCGCGGCGGTTTGAAGGATGGATCTGGAGCCAAAGCCAATCCCGGTCGTCTCTTGCGCGCTTCGCCCGCGCGCGGAGATTGGGTTCGTTCGGTCAAAATCGCGCGGTTCGCGGAGTGTCGCAATTTTCGGATTGCCAAAGAGCGTGGGGAAGCGAGACCTCCCCACCTCATACGATCAGCGTCGGAAGTCCGCGGATTTCATGATTCTGAAAATCACCGCGCGGAATTATCGGATTTTTCAAAAGGCGGGCCGGAATCCCCGCGGCGTCGGCTCGGCGATCCGGCGCCGATCCACCAGGGGGCCGACCGGGGCGCGGAGTCACGCTCCGAAGAATTCGAACGAGACGCTGAACACAAAATTGCTCTGATGCCACTGTCGCACTCGCGCCATCTCGCAACAGCCTCGGCGCCAATGACGGCGACCACCGGCCAACACGGATTGGCGCGGGGCGGGATCCGCTTCGCCCTCGGCTCGCGCGAGGGTTCCCGTCCTGTGGGATGGGGAGGAGAATCGCTCCAAGCAACATCGGGAGGCCGCCGCGGCGGAGTTCCGCGTCAGGCCTTGGTCTTCGGCGCGCCGCGGCGACTCTTCAGCCGCGTCCAGGCGCTCTTGCCCTGCTCGCCGATTTGGCTGAGGACCCGGCCGACCTTCGAGCGGCTGGAGGCGGCTTGCAGCCGCCGCACGAGCGAGGCTCGCTCGGCGCGGTGGAGTTGAGTCGCGAAGGCGGGGAGGACGTGCTCGACCAGGCCGAACGGCGACTGATCGGGGAGCCCGGCCGCGGCGAAGGTTGAGAACGTCGGCGGCAGATCGGCCCGTAGCGATTCGAAGAGATTCCGCACGGCGGCCTCGCGGGCGCTCTGCCCCTCCGACCAGTTGTAGGGGGGAGACCAAACCGCGCCGAATTCGGGACGATCCACCCCCGTCACCACGACCAGGGCCGGAGGAGGCTCTCGATCGGGGTGTTGAATGAAATATCCGTCCCACTCCTTGGCGAAAGCCAGGTCGGCGGGGCGCAGCCCCTTTCGGCCGTCGATGACCAAGACCAGCATGTCGCCGTCGACCGACATCGCCACGGCCGATTCCCGAGATTGGCGGTCGGATCGCGACTCGCCCGCGCGCCCGCCGGTCGTCGAGTAGCCGGGCACTTCAACATACTTAACGTTTTTGAGCCGATCGACCAACGAGGGGTCCAGCCCCATTCCCTCCAGGCGGGCTCGGATCGGTCGGTCGTCGCCCTGGAAGACCTCCCGAGCGGTGGCGATCAATCGGGTTTTGCCCGCCTCTTGGGCGCCCACGACGTTGATGACCAGCGTCTCGTCGGAATCCGACCTCGGCGAGGGGAGCCGATGCCGTCGCGTGAGGCGGCGGTACTGATCGGCGCCGATGGCCAGCCGGCCGCTGAACAGTTCGATCAGATGGACTCCCAGCCGATTCACATAGGCCTGGAAAAACCACCTCATCACGTTTTGCTGCATGTTTTTCCAGGCCGGCTTGACGATCAGCTCGCGCGTGCCGACGCGCGTCAGGCCGCTCAGCGGGTTGAGAAACGGCGAGACCAGGGCGTAAAGATCGTTGGCCTTCGAGATGTAGCCGGCCACTTGAACCGCCCTCCGCCAGTGGGAGAGGGTGACCAGGTCGCCGCCGGGCATCTGCCGGGTCAGCTTGGCGAGGTCCTCGGCGGCCAGCTCCAGGGCCGACAGCAGCTCGACGACGGGCACCTCGTCGAGCGGAAAGTTCGACTGGGGATGGTAGTGCGCGGCGAGGTCTCTGAGCAGTCCCTTGCCGGTTTCAATGTAGCGATCGGCCTCGAAGAGGTCGTCCATCGACAGCTTCTCGGCCTCGTGGGCGTGGCGCTCGACGATCTTCCAGGCCTGGCGGTCCCGCGGCGAGAAGGTCCGGGGCGACTCCCAATCCAAGGGCGGAAGCACCGTCCGAACGCTGCTGGTCCACCGCGCGGCGAGGATCGCGAACAGCCCGCCGGCCACGATCCAGGCGATCACCGCGGCGAGCAGCCAGCCCTTCTCAAACAGCCAAAGCGTGCCGAAGCCCATGTAGGCCAAAACCGGCCCGATCAAGAGCAGCAAAAGCACCCCGGTTCGCCACTCGCGCAGCAGCGCCCCAAGCACCAATCGCCATTGCCTCAGCGTCTCTCTCATCACGGCATACCGATCGTTCGAGCCGTAGCCGTAGGGTTACGGGGCTTAATCGAGGTAACTCCAGCGCCGATCTTCAAAGTCGTAGATTTTCCGGTAATGCGGCGGGATAACCTGCCAGACGAGCATGGGCTTTCCGACGTTGTAATAGTAGAAGACGCTCGGCGGCCCCAGACAATACTTCGCAACAGGAACGGAAGACAGATAGCGCGGCGTGAGTTCCCGAAGATCCTTGGGGAACGCGCCATTTGCGGCGTGATGCGCCTCGCAAGCGGCTATCACGCGCCGGGCGTTCGCTTCGGCGATCCGATTTTGGACAGCGCTGTTGGCCAAGACGAGCGCCAACGTCAAAGCTGGAATCCCGAGCCGGAGAAAAGCGAGCCCCCAACCGGGCCGCTGGATCGCGCTCGTCACGAGACTGACAAGGAACCAAATCGGACAGAAAATCCACGACATCAGGAACGACGCGGTAAACACCCCGTCAAAGAGCAACAGGGCGGCCGCGCCCATGACGCTCCGCTTAACGCCTCGAAAGAGTTCCCGCCCGCCCGCCGCGCTCACGCCCGCCTCCTCGTCCTTCCGCGTTCGCCAAGCCTGGGTCGCGAATCGTCCTCCATGCTACCCGGCGGGCCGGGCCGACGCATCAGGCCCGAAGCGCGGCGCCGAATTTCCGGGAGCAGGCTTCAATCACGTTCTTGACCGCCTGGTCGACCTCCTCGCCGGTCAAGGTCCGGTCGTCGGCGCGGAAGGTCATGTTGAAGTGGAGGCTTTGGCGGTCGTCGGGGAGGTTGCCCCCTTGGAACGTGTCGAGATAGCCAACCGATCGGAGCGTCTCGCCGCCGGACTCGCGGACGGCGGCCGAAAGGTCGGCCCATGAGAGCGAGCGGTCCACCACCAGCGAAAGGTCGCGGACGACCGACGGAAACGTCGGCAAGGGCCGATACTGGGCGACGGTCTGGGCCTTCTCCAGCAAGACCTTCAGCTCCAATTCGGCGGCCGAGCAAGCGTGGCGCAGCTCGAACTTCTGAAGCTGGGCGGGATCGATCTCGCCGAGATAACCGAACCGCGCGTCCCCCACAAACAACTCCGCGGCGCGGCCGGGAGCGAACAAAGGCGCTTCGACCGGCCGGGCGGTCAGGGCGTCGGCGATGTTCAGCCGCTTGAGCAGGGCCTCGATCACCCCCTTGAGTTCCCGGAAATCCCGGCCCGACGCCAGGGCGAGCCGGGGAGGTTCGTCGGGAAGCTCGCGGCCCTCGCGAGGAATGTAGGCGTCGGCGATCTCGAACACCTGGGCGTCGGCCGTCCCGTGGGCCTCGTTGTGTCGCCGAACGGCCAGAAGGCTCGGGACGAGGCTTTGCCGAAGGGCGTTCTCGCGCCTTCGGCTGGAATGGCTCACGCGCAGAGGGGCCGACGCCGCGCCGGGGGCGATCGAACCGGCCAAGTCGTCGCCAACCAGGCTGAACGTCACCGCCTCGTCCATCCCCAGCGCGGTCAGGACGTTCCGAATCTCCGACTCCACCCGCTCGCGCGGGCCCTTGGGTGAACTGGCCACCGGGAAGGCCCGGTTCTCGTGGATATGCTCGTAGCCGTGAATCCGCGCGGCTTCCTCGATCAAGTCAATCTCGCGCTCCAGGTCGGCCCGCCAGGTCGGGGGCCTGACCGTGATCGACTCGGCGGTTTCCGAGATCACCTCCAGACCCAGCGCCACCAGGATTCGACGCACTTCGGCCGGGTCGATCGAGATGCCGAGAATCCGCGAAATCCGGGGAAACCGCAGGGTGATCGGCTCGCGAGGAGGAATCGCCTCGCCGATGTCGATCACGCCGGGGTGGAGCGTTCCGCCCGCCAGGTCGAGAATCAACTCGGCGCAGCGGCGGCTGGCCCATTCGGTGATCTCGGGGTCGATCGGCCGCTCGAATCGGAAGCTCGACGGGCTGAACAACCCCAGCGCGCGCGAGGTCTTCCGCACGCTCATCGAATCGAACTGGGCGGCCTCGATCAAGACGTTGGAGGTCGACGGGCCGATCTCCGTCTCAAGCCCCCCCATCACGCCGGCCAGCCCCACCGGCCGCTTGCCGTCGGCGATCACGAGCATCGACGGATCCAGGTCGTAGACCTTGCCGTTGATCGCGGTGAGCTTCTCCCCCGGCTTGGCCAAGCGGACGACCAGCCGGCGCTCCTCCAAGCGGTCCAAGTCGTAGGCGTGCAGCGGCTGGCCGCACTCGAACATGACGTAGTTGGTGATGTCGACGATGTTGCTGATCGGCCGGACGCCGATCGTCTCAAGCCGGCGCTGAAGCCACCAGGGGCTCTCGCCGACCTTCGCGCCCGAGATCACCCGGGCCGTGAACCGAGGGCAAAGCTCCCGCGCTTCAACCGTCACCCCGGTCTTCAACTCGACCGGATCGCCCGAGACCGGGGGCCGGGGGTCCGGGACGCGAAGCGCCTTGTCGTACAAGACGGCGATCTCGCGGGCGACGCCCAGGTGGCCGAGGCAGTCCGAGCGGTTGCTCGTCACCTCCAAGTCGATCGCCAGGTCGCCCCCCTCCTCGGAGGTTCCCTCGTGATTCAAGCCCGTCAGGGCCAAGCGCTCGCCGAGCGCCTCCACCGGCATGTCGAGCCGGACATATTCGAGAAGCCAATTCCAACTAACGATCATCGGGCTTTCCGCTCGTCGGCTCGGGTTGCGGTTTTCGGATCTTCATCGGGGAGCTCTCCAGCCGGCCCCACAGCCAATACGCCGGCAGGCCCGCCAGAACGATCAGGAAGCCGATCCCCGAAGTCTTGGGCTTGAGATAAATGAAGTCGAGGACGAGAACAAACGCCAGACCAATGTAAATCAAGGGGGGGATCGGATAGGCGATCGTCTTGTACGGTCGTTTCAGGAACGGAGCCTTGCGCCGAAGCGCGATCACCGCGCCAACCATGACCATATAAAAGATCAGGTCGACGGGGATGATGTATTCCAGCAGCTCGCTGTACAGATTACCGTAGGCGACGGCCCCGGTCTCGGCGTCGACGGTCACGGTCGCCGGAAGGGTCAAAAGCGAGGCCCACGCCCCCTGGGCGTACAGCGCGACGGCCGGAACGCCATGGGCGTTCGTCTTCCCCGCGCCTTGGAAAAAAAGGCGGTCGCGGGCCATCGCGTAGAAGACCCGCGCTCCGGCCAGAACCAGGCCGTTGACGCACCCGAAGGTCGAGATGACGATCGCTCCGGCCATCAAAAGGCGGCCGACCGGCCCCATCGCGGCCTCCATCGCGGCCGTCCCCACGCGATCGTCGGGCGCGTGCTGGATCACCTCAAAGGGAAGGCTCGTCAGGTACGCGAGGTTGGCCAGCAAATAGAGCGCGACCACGCTCGACGTTCCGAGGATGAGCGCCCGGGGAAGGGTTTTGCCGGGGTCGCGGGTCTCTCCCCCGGTGAAGGTCACGTTGTTCCAGGCCGTCGACGAAAACAAGGGACCGATCATCGCCAGGCCCAAAAGCAGCGGGATCGCGGCCAGGCCCTCGACCGGAAGCGGCTCCTTGTAGCCGGTGGCGGGGGTCCAACCGTTGGCCGCGGGCTCCCACCACGAGGCCGTCCAGGCGGCGGCCCCGGTGTTGGCGCCCAGAAAGAGCCCGATCAGGATCAGGCCCAAAAGCGCGGCGGTCTTGGTGATCGTGAAGGTGTTTTGGATCAACGCGCCGAGTTTCAGGCCCCGCGTGTTGGCGACCGTCAGCAAAACGATCAGCCCGACGGCGACGGCCTGCTGGGTGGAGACCCGAATCGCGTAGCCGCCGAACTCAAGGGCTGGAAGGGCGACGTCGGCGGAGATCGAGGGGATGAAGACGCCGAGGAACTTGGCGAACGCCACGGCCACCGCGGCGATCGTCCCGGTCTGCACGACCAGGAACAACGACCAGCCGAAGAGGAAGCCGATCATCGGTCCGTAGGCGGTTCGAAGGAAAACGTACTGGCCCCCCGCGCGCGGCATCATCGCGGCCAGCTCGGCCGAGGAGACGGCGCCGGCGACGGTCATCAAGCCGGCCAAGAGCCAGGCCAGCATCAGCCAGCCGGGCGAGCCGACGATCCGGGCCGACTCGGCCGAGGTGATGAAGATGCCCGAGCCGATCATCGCCCCCATGACGAGCATGGTGGCGTCGAGCGAGCCGAGGCCCCGAACCAGGGGCGGAGAGCGCTTGGGTTTCGTCGGAGACGGTTCGGGTTCCTCGGTCGTCATCACGGGCCTTTGCTCAACCCTCTCGTTTGACGAAGTCTTGAACGTCGGCGATCGCCTGGGTCAACGATTCGCGACGCCAGTCGGTCAGGGCCGTGTCCATCGCCGCGGCCAGCTTGTGCGCCAGGTGCGTGGCGGCCTCCTTCGGCGATTGCCCCTCGGCCCGGACCTCCGGAAAATCGTGGTGATGAACGCAGGCGCCATGCGACGTCGCTCCCATCGTCACGATCACGCGTTCTTTTTGTTGCTGTTGCATTGGAGGCCTCCCGCTCGTTCGGTGTTGGAAGCTCATGAGTCGGGGCGAGCGGGCAAGGCGGCCGAATTCTTAGAACTGGTCGAGGAAGCGAACGTCGTTTTGATAGAGAAGACGAATGTCGTCAATCCCATGACGCCTCATGCAGAGGCGTTCGATCCCCAGACCAAAGGCGAATCCAGTGACTTGCTCCGGGTCGTAACCGACGGCCTTGAAGACGTTGGGGTCGACCATGCCCGCCCCCCCCATTTCAACCCATCGGTCGCCGCCATGCCAGAGCATATCGACCTCGACGCTCGGTTCGGTGAACGGAAAGAACGACGGACGGAACCGGATCTGGACATCCTCGCCAAGGTAGGCGCGGGCGAAGAGCCGCAAAACGGTCTTCAGATCGGCCATGGTGACCCCCTGGTCGACCATCAGCCCCTCGATCTGGTGGAACATGAACGAGTGGGTCGCGTCCACCGTGTCGGGCCGGTAAACCCGGCCGATGGCGACGACCCGGACCGGCGGAGGCTGCGACTCCATGACCCGAATCTGGATCGTGCTGGTTTGGCTGCGGAGCATCGTCCCCTCGGACAGGTAGAAATTGTCCAGGGGGTCGCGGGCGGGATGGACCGGGGGGATGTTCAGGGCGTCGAAGTTGTGGTGGATGTCCTCGACTTCGGGGCCCCGGGCGACGGCGAAGCCGAATCGCGCGAAGATGTCGATCAACTCGTCGGCGGTTTGCGAGAGCGGATGCCGATGGCCAAGCCTGGGGGCGACCCCCGGCAGGGTGACGTCGATCCCCTCGGCGACCGCGCCTCGACGCTCCACGCGCGCTCGGGCCGCCTCGAAGGCGGCCTCCAAGGCCCGCTTGACGCCGTTGAAGCGCTGGCCGTAGGCCCGCTTGACGGATGGCTCCAGGGTCCTCAGCCGCTCTTGGGCGGACTTCAACCGCCCCTGCTTCTGACCCAGATACTCGACGCGAGCCGCCTCGACGGCGTCGGGAGTCGCGGCCGACTCGAACGCGCGGGCGGCGTCGGCCTCCAGTTGATCCAGATCCAGCAGGGCGGGTTCCAACGATTCCGTGGAGCTCATCTCGGCCTTCGGCTTCGGTCGGTCGGTCGCGAGGAGAGGGGAAAGCGGCGCGGTCGTTCGGCTAGGCGGTCTTGGCCGTTTGACGCGCCTTCAACTCGGCGTCGAACCGATCCAACTCGGCTCGGGCCTTCGAGACGATGTAGTCGAACGTCTCGGCGTCGTGGATGGCGAGTTCGGAGAGGCTCTTGCGGTCGAGGCCGACCTTGGCGAGCTTCAGCCCGTGGATCAGGCGGCTGTACTTCAGCCCCCGCATCTCGGCCGCGGCGCTGAGCCGGGTGACCCAAAGCCTCCGGAAATCGCGCTTCTTGGTTCGGCGGTCGCGATAGGCGAACATGCCGGCCCGAAGCAGGGTTTCCTTGGCCGACTTCAGCAGCCGCCGGCGACCGCCGACAAACCCTTTGGCGGCCTTGAAAATTCGAACCTTCGCCCGGCGTCTGGCCGCGCCTTTTCTTGCACGCATTGTTCAGAGTCTCTTGGAGGGCGCCGGGTTCGACGCCCTGGGGTGAAATACGGGGAAAATCGCTCGGTTCCGGACACTCACTCGGCCGGGGTGGCGGCCTCTTCGGCGGCGGGGGCGGCCTGCTCGCCGGCTCCCTCGCCCGCGTCCCGCTCGGCCAAGAGGGCGAGCCTGGCGGCCTCGACGGCCTCGGGATTGGACGACTGCCTGGTCAGCAAGGCGTCGCGAATCCGACGGTTCTCGGCCGAGACCCCCAGGAACGTCTTCTTGCGAAGCCTGCGGACCCGCTTGCCGTTCTTGTGACTCATCAAGTGCGACGAGCCGCAGCGCTTGTGCGAAACCTTGCCGGTCGCCGAGACCTTGAACCGCTTCTTCATACCCTTGTGGGTTTTCAACTTGGGCATTTCACTACCGTTTCTGTTCCCGTCCGGATCGCGGGATCGGCCGGCCAAATCCGCGGGCGGCGTCGCCGCGCCGCCGGTTCGTCCCGGCTCGCGTTTGGATGGAGAAGTCGTCTTTTGAAATCGCAAACGTCCCGCCGCGGTCACGGCGGGACGGGGCCCGAAGCGGCGGTCGGTCGATCGGCCGCGCCGGCGCGGAAACGCGGCTGGGAGCCGAGCGGGCGTCGCGGCGAAACGCGCGGGCGAGTCGCGCATGGTAACAAACCGACCCGCCCGCCGTCTAGAGTCTAGACTCTAGTCTAGACCAGAGTCGCAATCCCGCCGCGCGACGATTCTTCGCGAGCCGTCAAGGGGGCCGCCAGTTCATCGCCGCGGTCACGATCGCGGAGCCAAAATCGCGGTCATCCGTCGCCCTTCCATCGAGGGAGCCTTCTCGAGCTTGCCCACTTCCTCAAGCGCTTGAAGGACCTCGTTCATCACGCGACGCCCCTCGTCAATGTGGGCCAGTTCGCGACCTCGGAACAGGACGTTGACCAAAACCTTGTCTTTTGCCTCCAGGAAATCGCGGGCCCGTTTGACCTTCACCTCGATGTCGTGGTTGCCGGTCTTGGGGCGGACGCGGATTTCCTTGATTTGGATCTGGTGCTGCTTCTGCTTCGACAACCGCTTCTTCTGCGTGTACTTGAACTTGCCGAAGTCGATGATCTTGCAGACCGGGGGTCGCTCGTTGGGGGCGACCTCGACCAGATCCATCCCCGCCTCGCGCGCGGTCTCGAGCGCCTTGTTGGTCGGCATGACGCCGAGCATCGCGCCCTCGGCGTTAATAACCCGCACCGGGGAAATGCGGATTTGCTCGTTGACCCTCAAACCTCGATCGATCGGTCCGATGACGTCCTCCTCGGGGACGAATGCAGGGAATGCCTCGCCATCGCGGACCCGAAAGGCCGCTTCGCCGAGCGAACCGTTCCGGGGTTCCGAATGACCCCGGCGCCAGCCCCGGCGGCCGGCCGATGGGTCATTGGAGGCAATCTAAACAATTACGGAGCGGGCCGACAATGTCAAGCCCTGCTGGTCTTCCGAGCGACCGCAAAGCGCCGTTTGTGGCGTCTCCGGCGGTCGCGTCTTCGACGCGCGGCCCCGCCGCCGCGGTCCGTGACGATTCGCGCCGGGGCTCCGAAAAGCCCCGAGCCAGTGAACCTCGTCCATGTTTCCGTCTTGGAAACCCGCCGAACCGAGCCGAAAGCGCAAGCGAAGACCCCTCGGCGAACGCGTCCCAGCCCCTTCATTTCCGAAAGGAACGCGGTCACGCGCTCGGCCCGCGGCGCCGGCCCCTTGCGGCGGCCCGCCAACCTCACGAAAATCGAGCGGCGAGGAGCTTCCGCGCGATGGAGGCCGCGACCAACCTGATCACGAGTTTGCGGGAGACGCGCTGGTGCGAGTTCTGATGACCGGGGGCTTCGGCTGCATTGGCTCTTGGGCGGCCAAGCGGCTTGTCGAGGGGGGACATCAAGTCTGGATTTACGACCTCCGGGAGGACGGGCGCCGGCTCGATCTGGTTCTCGACCCGGAGCGGAGGGCCGAAGTCCGCTTCATTGAGGGAGACGTTTCGGATCCCGCCGCGGTCCTCAAGGCCGTCGGCGATTGCGGGGCGACCCACATCCTGCATCTGGCGGGCCTTCAAGCGCCCACCTGTCGGACCAATCCGATCCTGGGGGCGAAGGTCAACGTCATCGGCACCCTGGCCGTCTTCGAGGCCGCCTCGGCGCTTCGGGATCAGGTCGAGCGGGTCGTCTACGCCAGCTCGGCGGCGGTCCACGGCCCGGCCGAGGCCGGCTCGACGGCCCCGCTGGCCGACGAGGTTCGCCTGGCCCCCCTGACGCACTACGGGGCCTACAAGGTCTGCAACGAGCTGAACGCCCGGGTCTATTGGCTCGACAACGGCGTTTCCAGCATCGGCCTGCGCCCCTGGACGGTTTACGGCGTCGGCCGCGATTTCGGGATGACCAGCGAGCCGACCAAGGCCATCAAGTCGGTGGCCGTCGATCGACCGTACCGGATCAGCTACGGCGGGTTGCAAGACCTTCAGTACGTCGGCGACGTGGCCGGCGTGTTCGTCAAGGCCCTGGATCATCCCTTTGAGGGCGCCGACGCCTTCAACCTCCGCGGGGCCGTCGAGTCGATCGAGACGTTCGTCGAGACCCTCGTTCAGGTCGTCCCCGCCGCGAAATCGCTGGTCAGCCACGGCGACCGCCAATTGCCGATCGCGCCGAGCTTGGACGACTCGAGGCTTCAGGCGGCCCTGGGCCCCCTGCCCCGGACTTCCCTCCGCGAAGGAATCGCCGAGACGTTCGAGCGGTTCTCAACCTTGAAGCGCCAGGGTCGGCTCGACCTCTCCGACCTGGAGTGACGCGGCGTTCCTCGGGCCGGTGAAACGCGGGATTGGTTCGGGCGGAAATCGGACCATGTCGGGGCGGTCCCCGGTGGCCGCCCCAAGGGCCGGCGCGCTCGTCCGCGTCGATCACCGCCTCGTCGGGGCCTCATCGCGGGACGAGGCGACGTTGGAGGGCCGTTGCGGCGAGAGACGGCGGGCGAGCGGGGTGAAGGTGACGAGGTTCCAGGTCTCGCCGTCGCTTGAGAGGGTGATCGTGCCCCACTCGTCGGTGCGCAAGAGCGGGACTTCGTACCGGCGAAGCAGATTAAGCGTCTCGCGATGGGGATGGCCGTAGCTGTTGTCTCGGGCGAGGCTGACGACGGCCAGCTCGGGCCGGGACAGGTCGAGCCAGTCGGCGTCGAGGCCGTTGTGGCTGCCGTGGTGGGCCAGCTTCAGGACGGAGCTGTCGCGGATCAGCTCCGGGCAATTCGCGAGCCACCATCGCCGCTCTTGGTTCTCGCTGTCCCCGGTCAAGAGGACGGAGAAGCCGCCGTACTGAAGCCGCAGGCCGATCGAGTTGTTGTTTTCGTTCCTCGCGTCTTCGGGAGGCTGGGGAAAGACCGTCAGCGTGACCGAGCCGAGTTCGATCCGCCGGGGCTTGCCGGTCGGCATGATGGTCGCGACCCCTTCGGCCCTCACGAGCTTCAGGAGCCTCAGATAGCTTTGGGTCGCGTGGGCGCTGTCGGTTACAAGGAAGTACCGGGGCCTGAAGTCGCGAACAACCGTCTCCATGCCGCCGTGGTGGTCCAGGTGATGATGCGTGAGCACCAGCAGATCGACCCGGTCCACCCCCTTGCGGTCGAGCCACTTGGCGGCGGCGTCGCGCGTGGGGCCGGCGTCGACCAGGGCCGTCTTGCCCTCGGGCGATCGGATCAAGATCGAGTCCCCCTGGCCGACGTCGAGGAACTCGATCGTCATCCGCGGGGGCGCTTGGGTCCGCTTCGAGAGCCATTGGGCCTCGGCCGGCGCGACGAGCCCGACCAGGACGACGGTCAACCCGACCAGGGCCAGAACGCGGCGCGAAAATCGACCCATCACAGTTGGATGTCTCCCCCGGGATCGGTCTTCCTCAATTCGTCTTGGATTTTTCGGGTCTCCTCGGCCAATCTCGTCGTCGCCTCGTCGTCGCGTTCGAAGGACGCGGAGAGCACGTCGCCGGGCTTCGTCCCCGGCGGAAGGAAATCTCGGGGGACGTCGATCGACCGACCGTCCTCGGCGACGAGAACGGCGATCGATTGGTCCCGACCCTCAAAGCGGTCGACGGAGAGGGAATGGATCACGGCGAGCCCTCCGCGGGCGGCTTATCGGATGATGATCGGCCGATCGGCGAAGTCGGCGTCGGAGAGATCCGGACCGCGGCGGGCGGGAGCGGATCGGGAGGAGGCGCTCCGAGTGTCGGCCGAGCGCCGCGCCGCGTCGTCCAAACGTGGGGCGGAGTCGCCGGATCGCCGGGAGTCGAGGACGATGCGGTTCAGGTCCGATTCGGCCGCCGATCGGCTCCGACTCACCACCTCCAAGGCGTGCGCGCCCGAGGCCAAGGGGAAGGCGTCGGGGGCCGGACGGGCCATCTTGAAGCTCGTCGGCGAGAAGAGGCCGGCCTTGCGGTCCCAAACCTCGACGACCACCTGGTCGCCGTTGCGCCAATCGATCTCGAAGGGACGGTTCGACCATTGGGCCGACAGCTCGTCGCGGCCGACCACGGCGAGGTTCTCGCCGTAGATCTTGCTCTCCCAGACGGTCGTCTCGTTCCCCCGCTCATCGATCTTGCGCACCCGGGCCTGGATGTCGACGGTGCGTCCGACGGTGAACTCCCTGGGGTCGAGCTGGACCTCGTTGATGCGAACCGTGTACACCCCGGGACGATTCGGCGTCTTGGCGAACACCTCGGCGACGGCCTTCGCCAGCACGCTCTCGCGCGGCGGGCCGTCGCTTCGATCTTCGTCGTTGGATCCTCCCAAAAGCAGGGAGAGAATGGGCTGAAGCTCGGGGTAATCCTTGAAGCACCAACCCCCGACGCCGGCCGTCCCTCCCGTCATGATCATGAGGAGGAAATACAAGACGCGGCGAAGCCAAGGCCGCTTGGCCCGCGGCTTCCTCGGCGACCTTGGCGACTTTGACGATTTCGGCTTTGTCACGAGCGGAGGCTCCCGTCCCTGGCGACTCGTCCCAACCGGGCCATCCAGGCGCGGTCGTCGTTCGATCGCTTCGCCCCCAGACCGAATCGACTCGGCGGAATGGCTCCGCGCTGCTCGGCCCGAACCGAAAAAGACGTGACGCGGCGAAGCGATCGGACGATGCTCTTTTAACAGGGTTCAAGACGTGGTCAAGGCGACTTGCGGGGCGCGGCGAGGCCCCCCGGCGCTTTGACCGCGGCTCACTCCAAGGGGCCGAGGGCCGGATCAAAGTCGAGCGGTTCGCGTCGAAAGCGAGGGCTGCTCCACGCCCGCGGCCTCTCCCCGGCGGGCAATGCCCGCCCTACGGAAAACCTTTGCCAACAAGGTCGTAGGACGGATATTGCCCGCCGGGGGATAGCTGTCGGTTTAGATTTGGCCGGAGTCCACGGAGTCTTCGCGAACCAACCTCCACTCCGAGATATCCAATGGCTCGCGCCCAGTCCCGCGAGCGAGCCCCGAGAAGGCTCGCCCGCGGGTGGTTCGCGTCAGGCGAGTTCGTCGACGGCCTCGGTTTGATCTTCCTGGTCGGCGAAGGCGTCGTCTTCGGGGAGGTAGCCGAGAATCTCGGCGGCGACGGTGAGGTCCCAGGGAGTCCCCTGGTTGCGCGAGACGCCGTGGACGACCAAGACTTGGCGGTCCTCGATCTCGGCCTCGACGGCGGCGTCGAAGAGACGGACGAGGTCGCCGTTGGAGAGCCACATCTTCTTGTCCCAGTCGTCAACCAGGGTCTCGGAACGGTTCGCCCCCGGTTGGACGTAGCCCACGCGCAGGGCGATGAACGTCAGGTCAAACGCTTCGGCCAGGCTCCGGCCCAGGCGCTCGCCGACGTACTTCAAGGCCCCGTACATGCCCGAGGGACGCGGCGGCATGTCGACCGTGATCAACTTGGGAGAGTCGTCGCGGCGACCGGCGGCGACGTGGATTGAGCTGGCGAAGACGATCCGCTCGACGCCGGCCAAGGCCGCCGCGTTGAAGACGTTGGCCAAGGCGTCGACGTTGGGCCCGATCATCTCCTCGAACGAGGGGGCCGGATCGGAATTGGCCACGAGGTGGACCACCGTGTCGACGCCGTGGAAATGGGTGATCCACGACTCGTCGAGGACGCTCAGGTCCGCCTGAATCACTTCGGGGTCGTGGGGATCGAAAGTCGAATCGAGGAGAATCAGGTCGTACTCGTCATCCCAAGCCGCCCGAAGCTTCCGTCCGATGTTGCCCGCGGCGCCGGTGATCAAGACCGTCCGCGACTCGTCCTCGACGACCAACTCGTCCTCGTCGAACTCGTCGTCGCCGCCATCATCGTCCTCATCAAAATCATCATCATCGTCGTCGGGATCGAGGATCGGCGAATCGTCTTGAGGCGAAGCCTGCGAACGCGGATCCTCGTCGTCGCCCAAGGGTTCGTTCGTCGAGTCGGGCCGCATTGTCGGGTGATCCTTTCGGCTCGGAGGCCCCCGCGCGTTTCGGGACCGATTCCAAAAACGCGAAACACGGCGCGGGGTCGGGACGAAGATCGTTAATATACCACACGCCCGCGGGCCTTGCGCCCAGTGGACGAGCACGGGTGAAAAGATCCTCGTCCCAGCACGGCGAACCGGCCCGGGGGCTCAGCCGCGGAGTATCCCTCTCATGCCGGCTTCGGGATTCGCGAAGGGACTCGGGTCCGGGAATTCGTCGTCCAGGTGGAGCGCGCCGTTCACGTAGGAGTAGACCTCGACGTGGCAATTCGAGATCCCGGCCGTCCGGTAATCCTCGGTTCTAGCCAGCGGGTGAACTTCGACGCGCGCCCGCCAGCCCCCCGAGACGGGCTCAACGCGCCGGATCATCAGGCTCCAGCCGGTGTGGATCAAGGGAACGCCGGGAACATCCGGGTCTTTCTGAACCATCCTCCATTTCGGGAACGATCGGCTTCGCCCCGGGTTCTCCGGCTGGGCCAAAAGAAGCTGGCGTTTGGCCTCCTCGGCCAGTTTGACTTCCCTGGGCGTCGGCTTCCCGTCCAGCATGACGGAGACCGTGAACATCCACTTGGGATAGGGTTCGACCATGAACCCCACGTCGTAAAACTGCGAGCCCTTCGGCCCGCGTCGGATGAGCTTGACGCCGGGCTCCTCCATGATCCGCTTCCGCTCCTCGGGCGAGAAGTAGGGTTGGTCGATGGGGAGGATGAACTCTTTTGGATTCATTTCCTCCGGGGGGATCTCCCGGTGCCCGCCAGCTTGCCGTCGGAGCCGTTCCACCGGCTCATCGGCAATCAAGGACGCCACGGCGTCTCGGTTGTTCGACGAGTCCGGCCCAGCTTTGTCCCGAGTCGCGTGGAGCATGGTCGCGAGCCCCGTCGTCAGGACGCAGGCCGCGAAGACGAATACGAGCTTGTATCGCATGAGGTTGCTCCCCCCCTTCGTCTTTCGGTTGGTCGGGAAGACAAGCCTCCCGACCATGACCGAACCGCCCGGTGAATCATCAGAGGATGATGCCCGACAATCCCTCCTCGGCGTTGTAGTCGGGGTCGGGGTCCGGGAACTGGGCTTCCAAGTCGAGCACGCCGTCCTTGAACGTGTACACTTCGTAGTAGACGTTCACGACCATGACCCTGAGGTAGTCTTCGGTCCTGGCCTGGGGGCGTACCCCGACGCGCGCCCGCCATCCCCCCCGGATGGGTTCGATGCGCTCGATCATGACGGACCAGCCGGTGTGGACCAAGGGGACGCCGGGCGTTTCGGCGTTGGGTTGAACCGTCCTCCACTTGGGAAACGCGTGGCGCCGCGCCGGGTTGCTCGGCTCGGCTCGCAAGATCTCCCGTTTGGCCTCCTCGGCCAGCTTTTGCAGTTTGGGATCGGGGGGTCCGTCGAGCTTGACGACCACCTCAAAGCTCCACGCGGGATACGGGCCGATCATGAACCCCATGTTGTAATATGGCGAGCCCTTCGGCCCGTAACGCACGAATTTGTACCCGGGCTCCTCACCGAGCCGAATTCGCTCCTCGCGGGTGAGCGAGGTCCTGCCCATGGGCAGGATGAACAACTTTCGGCTGATCTCCTCCGGCGGGATGCCGATGGTGTAAATGGACGGCGGCTCATCACCCTCGGGCGGCTCATCACCCTCGGGCGGCTCATCACTCTCGGGCGGCGGCGCGTCGGCCTTGACCGCGGCTTCGGACGGTCCCGCGTCCCGATCGCGCGGCGAACTCGTCGCGAGCGCCTCCGGCCGATCGTGATTCAGCGCCGCGATCGTGGCGACGACGCAGCAAGCCGCGAAAGCGGCGGCAAGGAGTCCATAACGCATGGCCGCGCTCCTCCTTCCTCATTGGATTTCCCACGTCGTGGCGGAGACCTTGACCCACTCCCAGTCCAACGAGTTGAGCGGCACGCTAAAAGTGTGATTCTGGAACTGGCCGTTCTTGAAGCCGGTCATTTTCCAGACGTATCGCAGTTCTTGCGTATATGTGATGAACGCCGTCCCGATCGGCGTGTTGTCAAACATTGTCTGTGTGTAGAAGCCCCCCATCTGATCGTGAAGCACGCCCTGCGCGAGATAAAAGGACTGGCTCGGCGCGTCGCCAGGATACCAATCCGGGCCCCCCCCGATCTGCCTTCCCATATAATCCAGGAAAGGCTGAATGCGCTCCTGCACCTTCCCGGCGGCGTACGGGCCGATTTTGCCAACCGCCGAACTCACCGTGCTTGTGGCTTCGATGGTTGGTCCCCATATCGTCGGCGCGTTCGTGCCGCCGCTCTTCGTCACCGTGCTCGGTGGGGCGACGGTGAAGTTCGCCGTGTACGTTGTTGGGGGCGCTGGCGGGGCGCTGGGGTTCGTGGACTGGTAGGTCGTCACCGCCGTTAGAGCATAATCGCCCGGGGCCGGGAGGTAGAGCGTGGCGCCGGTGAGCGTCTTCATGGGCGGGGTTGCCGGCATGGTGGTCACGCCACCATAGGTCACCGTGTAGGTCCAGGTCGTGCTGGCCGGGTAGTACCCGCCGAAGTTCTCAACCGTAAGCGTGGCGCCGACGCCTCCTCCAATTACCGGCGTGGTTGTGGAGAGCGTCATGCCACTGACCCAAGTCATCGGCTGGACTTCGGCGTCTCGGCGGCCCCAGGGGGGGATCGGTCCCATGAAATCGGCCGGATACTCGATCATGGCTCCCACGGTGGAGAGCTGAACGCGAGATTCGAGACAATCGAACTGAAGACTGGATGTCCGGCGGTTTCTCATGACGTGGATCTCCTTGTCCATGCAAGCGCCAACTGGGAATC
>Ga0182742_1002168_pt1 | contig 22513 bp, 23 predicted proteins | sample eDN5th37CBELigMG_FD_128880 | JGI IMG/M metagenome (GOLD analysis project Ga0182742, IMG submission 128880) | Enriched Miracle-Growth compost microbial communities from Emeryville, California, USA - eDNA 5th pass 37_C BE-Lig MG (version 2)... ... | reverse complement strand
TTTACAACTATCTGAAAAATCAGTAAAATATATCGACTCAAATAATACAGTAAGAATTCTAACTTGTAAAGGGTGGGACACCTTGTCCCGCTGATGAAACCAATTAGGACGGTCAACCTGTCCCCCTATTAAAGGTTATCTAGAAACATCCATTTTACTATAAACTTTCACCAAATGAATTTAGATGGTGAAACAGTAATCCGACTTTAGATAGATACTTTTTTACTTTTAATTTGCCATTATGGTTGAATTGTTCAACAACAGGCCCACTGAAGGTTTGCTCCTTGGCATAACCAACTAGAACCAATGTAAAACTAATAAACACAAATAAACTTTTAATTACGATCACCTTTTCATGATGCTTAACTTAAATCTATCCACCTATAAGTAGATAAAACTATCCAAATTATTGAAAATATCCTATACAACGTCCTGCTATATATTTATAGTTAATATGTTCGTAGATTCCATTAACTTGGTTGATTTAACACCAAGTAGGATTAGCGGGGTAGTTGTCCAATGTAAACTTACTATGTCTATGATTTTACTGTTTTGTGCTACCATGCACACCTGGCTAGAATTAAGACTCTTGAACAAGGATTAAGGAAGTCCTAAGACTTCCCTTTTTTACATGTGATCATTAAAAACTTAAATGGAGGCTTATCTTCCTTGTCTTTATGTGGCTCAACAACCTCCGAAATTTCGACCAGTCCATAGTTTCCAAACTCTTGTTTGGCTGAATCCTCATCATAAAAGAACATTTTTACTCCATTCATAGTTTCGAAATAGTCTTTCCCTATTTGTTTGCCTTTCCCGTACATTGGCGCTTCTTTTGAGATTGTCGTAAAAATCATAAAGCCGTTTGGCTTCAACTGATGATAGCAATCTTGAATTAACTTCACGCGCTCACTTTTATTCAATAAATGGATCAGCGCATAAGAAAAGATCCCAACATAAAGCTTGTCCTCAAACGGCATATCGCTGACTGAACCATGAAAAATAGGAATACTTAATCCATTTTGCCTCGCCAATTCAATCGCTGTTCTTGAAATTTCAATCCCTGTAACATTGATGCCGTTGTCCAGAAAAACCTTGGCATTTCTACCATATCCAATCCCTGGAATCAATATTTCGGTCACATGCTTTTCAAGGAAAAAGTCTTTTACTAAAATGGCCGAGTCTGAAGGCTCAAACCCCCACATCAATTGATTTTCGATAAAACTTGATTCCCAGAATTCTGTCATTGTTTATACCCCTTTAAAAATGTTTTATTCTCCCTACAGGGAATAAACCATTCAAAGGGAGAATATCCTACATGCAGCTTAAATTTTTATTCGCCCTACAGCGAATAAAACTACCATGACGGCGAATATATCTGCGTTAACGGCGAATATCCTGCACTCGGTCCAAATTTTATTCTCCCTACAGCAAATAAACAATGGTTTTTTGAACAACTACCCTCCTATAAAGTAGCTACCATTCCATATTTAACCCTCACGCTATAGCAAACTTCTAAAAAAGCTGTTAAAATAAACGAAATTCATCTAGAAGGAGCACACATATGCAACAAAAAATACCCTTTTCGACGTATGCCATCATCGGGACGATGCTGTTTGGCATGTTTTTTGGTGCCGGGAATTTAATTTTCCCCATCCAAATGGGGCAACTCGCTGGTACAAACTATTGGCCGGCCTTGATAGGTTTCCTCACAACGGCCATTGGGCTTCCATTTATCGGGATTCTTGCTTTTGGTTTATCCGGAAGTAGTGGATTGCGTGATTTAGCTGGCCGAGTCCACCCACTCTTTGGCGTGGTCTTCGCAGTGGCCCTGTACTTAACGATTGGCCCGTTTTTTGCGATTCCACGAACAGCAACGGTCCCTTTTGTCGTCGGTTTTGAACCATATATCAATCCGTCACAAGGCAGTTTCTACTTAGGGCTCTTTAGCTTTATCTTCTTTGCGATTGTCTATTATTTCTCGCTAAACCCAGCAAAAATTATTGACTATATCGGCAAATATTTAACGCCTGCATTTTTAGTATTTTTATTTCTATTAATTGTGATTGCGATTGTCAAACCTATGGGTCCTTTCGATCAGCCAACAGGTGACTACCAAAACTTAGCTTTTATCACCGGCTTTAAAGAAGGATATAACACGATGGATGCTCTCGCGTCGCTCGCATTCGGCATTGTCGTCATTCACGCGATTAAGGGACAAGGCATCACCGATACAAAAGAGATTGCAAAAGCCACTTGGAAATCAGGCATTTTCGCCATGCTATTGATGATGCTGATTTATGGACTGATTACTTTTATGGGCGCATCAAGCATTTCGGCCATCGGGTCCTACGAAAATGGCGGCTTAATCTTTGCTGCTGTGGCGCAGCATTATTTCGGATCATTTGGCTCGATTTTGCTCGCGATTATTATCGTCCTAGCTTGTTTAAAAACGAGCATTGGTCTGATTACCGCTTGCAGCGAGTTTTTTCATCAACTCTTGCCGAAAATCAGCTATAAATGGTTCGTACTAATTCTTTGTTTGTTGTCTTTTACCATTGCTAACTTTGGATTAAACAATATTATTCAATATGCCGTACCTGTATTGATGTTGCTTTATCCTTTAGCCATTGTCCTGATCTTATTAACTCTTTGCTCACCTTTATTCAACCATAAACAGAGTGTTTACGCATCAGCTATGTTTTTCACGTTTTGTGTAAGCTTCTTCGACGGCTACAGCACGTTAGTTGACAGTTTGCCAGGTGCGACTCTCTCATGGTTTGAAACCATTAAAATGTTTTATATGGACTATTTGCCACTTTACGAGATTGGCCTTGGCTGGATTTTGCCTGCATTAGTTGGTGTCGTGCTTGGGTTATTATGGCCTACCTACTCTAAAAAAATAGCCGCAGCATCTCGCTAGTTATCCTAGCTTGCCTCATTTCCTGGAGAAATGAGGCTTTTTATTTTGTATAAAATGACTGCTCACAAGAAGCCCCTATTTTATCCTCCAAACCTATTGTTATTTTATAAAAATGTCAGTTTTTCACGAAATGGCTCGTTTCCGTTTCGTTTCATTTAGTTTTGTTAGGTATTGTTGAGTTTAATAGGAATTTAAGGATTGGTGTCAGAAAATTACGATAATATTTCGTTGAGTCTAATTTCCTTAGATGCTACCATTTTAGATGTAAGTCCAACATCACCACGAAATATACATAGATTACGATTTTGAGGAGGAATTGGATGAGTCAATTAACAGTAGGCTTGAAAGAAAAGGTTGAAAAGTTTCTAAGTGGGAAGAAGAAAATGTTTATTAATGGTCAGTTTGTCGAGAGTACCTCACAAAAGACCTTTGAAACTTACAACCCTGCCACTGGTGAAGTATTAGCGAATATTTACGAAGCAAATGCTACGGATATTGATCTTGCTGTAAAAGCTGCGCGTAAAGCATTTGATGAAGGTCCTTGGTCAAAGATGGGTACTGCTGCTCGTAGTCGACTGATGTACAAATTGGCTGATTTAATGGAACAAAACAGTGAGGAACTTGCTCAATTAGAAACATTGGATAATGGGAAGCCCATTCGTGAAACGCTGAATGCGGATATTCCATTGGCCGTTGAACATATGCGCTATTATGCAGGCTGGTCCACGAAAATTGTTGGACAAACCATTCCTGTAAATGGACCATATTTTAACTATACTCGTCATGAAGCGGTAGGCGTTGTCGGACAAATCATCCCTTGGAACTTCCCTCTTCTCATGGCGATGTGGAAACTTGGCGCGGCGCTCGCAACAGGTTGTACAGTTGTGTTAAAACCAGCAGAGCAAACTCCACTTTCCGCGCTTTACTTAGCTGAATTAATTCAAGAAGCAGGGTTCCCAGATGGTGTGGTGAACATTGTTCCTGGTTTTGGCGAAACCGCTGGTCAGCCGCTTGTTGACCATCCTTTAGTTGATAAAATTGCGTTCACCGGTTCAACTGAAGTCGGAAAACAGATCATGGCGAATGCCTCAAAAACAATGAAACGCGTAACACTAGAGCTTGGCGGTAAATCACCAAATATTATCCTGCCTGACGCAGATTTAACAAAGGCCATCCCAGGTGCACTAAACGGTGTCATGTTTAACCAAGGCCAAGTATGTTGCGCCGGTTCGCGCGTATTTATTCAAAAGAAGCAATTCGACAACGTCGTTGCTGATATGGCGAGTCATGCGAGTAAAATTAAACAAGGAGCCGGGCTGCATGCGGACACGGAGATTGGACCTCTCGTTTCCGTTGAACAACAACAACGTGTTCTTGGGTATATCGAAAAAGGACTGAACGAAGGAGCAGAACTTGTCGTCGGCGGCACAAAACCACAAGAAGATGGTTATTTTGTTTCTCCAACCATTTTTGCCGATGTAAGCGATGAAATGACGATTGCCAAAGAAGAAATCTTTGGACCTGTTATTTCTGCGATGCCATACGACGATTTGGATGAATTAATCAATCGCGCGAACAATAGTGAATACGGCTTGGCTGCAGGCGTTTGGACACGTGATGTCGCAAAAGCACACTATATCGCCAACAATCTCCGTGCGGGTACCGTTTGGGTCAACTGCTACAATGCTTTCGACGCCGCTTCCCCATTTGGTGGTTTCAAACAATCCGGCATCGGGCGCGAAATGGGCTCTTATGCATTGAACAATTACACAGAAGTAAAGAGTGTTTGGGTAGCAATGGAATAGTTGTACCCCTACCCCTTTAAAGAATGCTTGGATCAATTCCAAGCATTTTTCTTTGGTTTCTTTTCCACCTGTAAGAAAAAGAAGCTCTATCTTCTCTTGAAAAGAAATCAATCAACCAGAGAAAAGGTATAAACTAACCCCTCCACATGAAAAGTAGGTGCTAAGATGACTAGCTTTGTATATGAAAAATACTCCGTCCAAACCACTTGGCTTTCACCTAAAAAAGCGAAAAAGTTCGCTAAAACCTAGCGAACTTTTTTTAAAAATTTTTTCTCAGTTAACGAAATAGTGAAGAAATCCATGTAGAATCAGAAGTTTTCAAATGTTGTAGTACCTTCCCAGCGATTTCGTCATAGTCTTCTACAGAACTGGCTGTTTCGTAATCAAACCATATCCCCTCGGCTTCAAAAGAATTCGCTCCTAACCGGTAACGCTCATTTACATGATGAGCATTTACTTTATTCGGTGGAATTTTTTCTCCCCACGACATGGTCATTCCTTCTGGCGGGCAAGAAGCTAGCTCAACAACAAACGAACCTCCCCATCTGTTAAACTGAAAAGTTAGTAGATCAATATTCTGTTCGTTCGCTCTCCTAAAATGGGGAAACGAACCTTTGAAACCTTGTTCTCGTAAAATCGGAATGACACGATTCCTCAAAGCATGCTGCATCTTTTCACGACTTTTCACAAAATCCCCACTCCACTCTATCTAACTCTCTAAATTGGTTGTTCTTCTCCCCTTGTCAATCACAACGGTCGCTCCAAGTAAAAGAAAGGCAAACACAAATAAAAAGATTGGAAAAAGATTCATACTGAAGTTTTCAAACAAGACTCCTAATAATGGAGGCAATACCATGATCCCAACATAACCAGAAGCTACTTGAAACCCAATAATACTTCTCGAATTTCTTTCGCCAAACCTTCTCGGCGTTTCATGAATCATTGTCGGGAAAATCGCGGCACATCCTAAACCAATAAGGAGAAAGCCACCGTATAACACGTTGCCCGATCCAAACGCAACGATCAAGATCCCAAGCAAAAGGGCGATCTCGCTATACAACAACATTTTTTGATTCGATAACCAAAAAGTGATAAAGCCAGAAAAAATCCTACCAAGCGTTAAACTGGCGAAAAAGACCGACAGGATGAAACTAGAAGTTGCGACGGATAAAGATTTCACTTCGAATAAATAACTACTTCCCCATAAAAAAATGGTTCCTTCTAACCCAACATAAAACAAAAAGGAAAGCAGAGCAAAGAGAACTCCTTTTTGTTTCAAAAGAGATTGTAAACTTGTACTTTCGTTCGACTCTTTGGCTTCTTTTTGTTCGTTTTGTTTCCAAAGAGGGAGCGATAGGAAAAGAATCAAAACGAGCAATAATTGAATGCCGCCAATAATTAAATAACCGTTTCTCCAGGAAAAATGATGATTAAGCACAAGCCCCATAATCATTGGCCCAAGCGTTGCTCCCACTCCCCAGAAAGCATGCAACCAATTCATATGATGTGCCTTGAGATTGACAGCTACATAATCATTTAAAGAAGTATCAATCGCACCTGCTCCTAACCCAAGTGGTAACGCAGCAACAATCAATAAAAAGAAATTTTGGGTAAACGCAAAGCCAATCAACCCAATTGCAGTAAGCAATACACTTCCTAAAACAAGCTTGCCAGTACCCATTACTCTCGTAATTCTTGCCGTCTGCAAACTAGCAATAACCGTACAAATGGCAATGGTCATGGAGATAATCCCAGCCGCACTGTATGCTACATGAAATTCTCCTACCATCTTAGGCCAAGCGACCCCTAAAAGCGAATCAGGCAACCCTAAACTGATAAAGGCTGCATAGATAATCAAGATAAACAAGAACTGACGCATGAACTTCCCCCAATATTTTATGTAAAAATGCAGAAAGACTTAGTCTAGCATTATTACAATATAACAAAAGGTTGTGACAAAGGGATATTGAATTGACCCCACTCAAACAAGGCTGAATTATACGGTGTATGAATCGTTGTATTCTTACCAACTCTAGGATTTTCAGCTTGTTCCCAGCTTGTATGGTTGAACAGTTATAAAACATGTATACTAGTGACAAAAAAGGCCATAGAAGTTGCAGAGTATAATCAAAGAAAAATTGGAAAAGAGGTTTCCATCATGCCAAATAAAATGAATCCTAAAGTTGATGAATTTTTAAGCCAAACCACAACTTGGAAGGAAGAAATGGCAAAGTTGAGAAGAATCATTCTAGACTGTGAGTTAACGGAAGAATTGAAGTGGCGCACACCTTGTTATATGTTTCAAAATAAGAACATCGTCATCATCCAACCATTTAAAGAATATTTTGCAGTGATGTTTTTTAAAGGAGTGTTGTTAAAAGATCCTAATGACATTCTCATCGCACCTGGGGAGAATTCGCAGACGCAACGGCAAATTCGGTTCACCAATGCACGGGAAATTGACGAAATGGAATCAATTTTGAAAGCCTATATTCAGGAAGCGATCTTAGTAGAAAAAGCTGGTCTAAAAGTGGAATCTAAAAAGATAACAGAATTCATCATTCCTGAAGAACTTCAAAGTAAATTCGTTGAAATGCCTGCCTTGAAAACAGCTTTTGAAGCACTAACACCCGGACGGCAAAAAGCCTATCTTCTCTATTTTTCAAAAGCCAAACAATCCAAAACCCGACAATCCAGAATAGAAAAATACACCCAACAAATCTTTGGCGGGACACAGGGACAGGCACCTTGTCCCACCTTCTGCCATAGGAGTCCAAGTTCATACTTGTTCCTTGTAGAATTCTCATTAACGATGATAAAATAAGACTTATTAGCAGGCTTATTGGAGGAAAAAATGGGGTTACAATTAAATTTAGATTTTTATGAAGATAAAATTGAGTTCTTTGAAGCAGAAAGCATTAAAAAGCTTGAAGAAAAAATTCAAGCCCAAATTGAAAACAACAAAGCTCTGTTGCTCACCGTTCATTCTGTTTCCCACCAAATGTACGTAGCTGAAGACGGGCGCCGCTTTTATAGTGCTGTTGTGCATTTTAAATTAAAGCAAAATGGTGGTTCTTCTCTTTCAGTGTAATACAAGAATTTAAAAGCCCAACTAGTGAGTAAATGCTAGTTGGGCCTTTTTATGTAAATATTGATTACCGAACTGTTTACTGTACTAAACGATTTCTTCTTTATATTTTTTAGCACGAATGGTTGAGATCATGAAATTAATCACAAAGCCAACCAACAAGAATACTAGTAAAAACGAATAGCTATCATCTGCCCATATAAATTTAATCGCAAGAAAAGCGATGAATGAGCCTAATATAGCACTAATCCATAGTTGTTGAAACTTTCTTTCTCTTGCTGACATTTATTTCCCTCCCTATAATAGAAGGATATCTTTCCATTCTTTTCATTTAAACACCAATCAACTTTAGCATGCTATTAAACTGTTTTGCCAAAAGTTGCAATTGAATAGACTGAAAATTTAATTTCAAGCATCTTCCCCGATGAAGAACAGAACCAAACACTGTTCACTATTGAGTACACTTACTTCTCCAAATAACTCTTTAATGCATCTAAATCTTTCGCACACGCTTTTGAAAAAGTCCCTGCCATCATTTTTCCGAATAATTTCGCTACCCCAGTAAGCCCATTTATTTCCCCTTTTAAGGTCACATCAGAATGATCACCTGATGCTGTAATATAGTATGTATATACAAATTCTCCTTTGCCTGTTGTTCCTTTTGTTCCATCACACCGAAGCACAATTTTATCAGGTTCATGGAGTTCCACTACTTCAAAATGCTCCGTTGCTTTTGATCCAAACATTTTTCTCGTTTCCTTCCACTCGCTTCCCACTTGTAACGGGCCCTCATCCAATCGTTCAATCCCGACGAAGCCTTGCATCCATTTGCTAGCAGCATCAAGATCAAGTAAACCTGCATATGCCTTTTCCCTCGGAACAGAGATGGTTCTTTTCACTTCAAAATGAATACTCAAGTTTATTCCTCCTCATCAGAATTATAGCCAGAACAACTGCTTGGTAAATATCCTCCTTTCATTCTATCCATTCAAACTTTGATAGGCAAAGATACCTGCTATTTTCATTGAATCATTTTAGTAAAATAGCTGATCCTTATTTAGATCATCCCCAACAGCCGCAATAAATTCTGAATTCACAGTCTTTTAAAAGCAAACCTCCACAACTTCAATCCAATTTTACACATATAATAGATCAAAATAAAATTGGCAATCAACGCCCACATGTTTACATCCATTCCAAAATAACCTGATCCATTGTAAGAAAATGATTGCAACGGGACACCATAATACCTATTCCCATCATTAAGACCAACTGTCGGAACGAACGACAGTATCCCTGTTAAAACAAGAGCGATTATCTGCATCTTATTAACCACTCTTAATTGTTCCTTATCCACTGCGTTAACTCCCCTCGCCCTTTCCTTATTTTAATTTATGATAAGGCTATTTCCGTAAAGATTGTTGTTAAAATCCTAAAGCCGATTTTAACGCAGGATAAGCCATTTTGTGCGTTTATACTAGATTTACTGGCTCTATTCTCATGAATTTAAAGTCGCTGTCCAGCGAAAACACAACTAATTCTTTTCTCTTTATACCTAAAAGCAACAGAGTTTAAGAAAAGAGCCTATGATAAAAGAGCCAAGACTAAGCCTCGACTCTCTTCATTCCTTACTGTCTTTCATCAAGAAGATTCTCAAAGACAGAATCATTTTCCAATCGTTTCTTTCCCATGCCCCACTACTTGATCTGTTGCAACGCTTGTTCAAGATTTCCAAATGTAGGGATATCCTTTAAGTTAATGCCAAGTTTTACAATTGTTTGAGCGATTTCAGGTCGGATGCCCGACAGTAAGGTTTGTATGCCTAACAATTTTAGGGCCTTGATTAAGCTGATGATTTGATTAGCGACCATCGTGTCCACAACCGGAACACCCGATAAATCAATAATTAAATAAGTGAGATCCATCTTACTTCCTTGCAATAATGTCTTGTCCATCAGATGTTTTGCTCTATTTGTATCAATATCCCCAATTAGTGGCAGTATGGCCATTTTTGATGAGATTCGAATAAGTGGTACTGAAAGTTCTAATGATAAAATTTCTGCCGCTTGAATTCTTGATAGATATTTGCCAGAGTAGGATAAGCTCAACCAGTATATGGCACGGTCTACTATAGAATCAAATCGAGAAATAATTTCATAAAAAACTTCAAGCGAAAAATTATTTTTCACTGCTTCATCTCGAATAATTTCACCAACTAAGTTCCGGTAGAAGCGCACTTCTTCAATCGCGACATCTAGTGGTAATTTCAAGTTAATTAATAAATCAACTGCATCTGAACCCCAAATTTCTAATTGATTATATGTGTCTTTCTTTTCTTTGTATATTGAAAGTGCAAATATTTCCACAAGGTTACTACGCCACCCGCGGAGGGATTCATCTATCTCTTTTGAATAGAAGTTGTCGTCAGCATTGTAACGCTTGGCCACTAAATCATCACTAGAATTCAATAACTTTTCGGAAATCTCTTTTAGTTGAGAATTAAATTTGATCAAAGAAACACGCCCTTATTCGATTATGTAAATACCATTCTACTGTTGATCCATTTTTCCTGAATAACTCCAATATTAGCATATTTATAGCAAAATGTCGTTTTTTAACAAACTATCCCATATTTTGTAAACGAACCTCAAAGGAGTATAACGATCCTTAATCCCTAAGCAATAAGCAAGGATGGAAGAGGATTCCTCCCAAGTTGTACTCTTCCGCCCTGCCACTATCAAACTCGTTCTTCCATTCGGATCTGGCAGACTTTGAATCAACTGGTTAACATGTTCGAGCTTTGTTTCGATTGGGTAAAGCAAGTACAGAGTGACGACAATCAGAAAGCCAACTTCGCTGATGAGTTGGATGAGCTGTTCTTGTAAACTAGAAAACTCCTTTCCGTTTCATCTAAAATGTAGTTATAATCTTATAATCCGATTTATCGTTCATTGTGTAATCTCTTACTTCATCTATCTGGGTGTTTAGATTTATAAATAGCCCAAACGTCGTTTTCACCTTAAAAAGGAGTTTATGAAAAGATTCTTTAAAAAAGACCGGTTCCTAGTGGAATCCGGTCTTTCATCTATTAAACGATCTCATATTCTGTGACATTTCGTTCAACCACGCGTGCAGTATCAATTGCCACTAAGCTACCATTTGAGTGGGTTGCATGAAAACGGACAGAGTATTTTTATAAATCTAAAATGGCTTAAGTGTAGATACCGGTCATCAGCTTGATCAATGAGATGTTTCTGAACCAAACAAAGCCTTCCCAGTCCCTGCTCTTCCATTGAACAGAGACTGGAACTTTGTTAGCCACTAGCTACGAGCAAAGTTGTAGAGGTTCACAGAAAAATAGAGTACGAGCGCAAATGTAATTTTTACAGTTTGTATTTAGCACATAGTGAAATCTGATAAAAATAGAACAGTGCACCTGTCCCATTGTCTAAGATTTAGTTAACTGCCTTTTTAATCATTGGAACCACCTTAGTAGCTAATAATTCAATGTTTTTTGCTACTTTTTCAATAGGTAATCCTCCAATATCCACTTGCGCTAAAAAGCGTTTATGGCCAAATAGTTCATGTTGCCGAAGTACTTTCTCGACGATTTGCTCTGGACTTCCGACAAATAGAGCGGTGTTGGGACTTGCCATATACTCGAAGTCTTCCCTTGACATCCTCGTTCCCATCCCTCTTTGACGATTCACATAGTACCAATAGTTTGAATAGTAAGGATAGAAGTCATTTTTCGCTTCCTGATTGGTTTCTGCTATGTAGGCATGTCCCGTAACTCCCACTTTTAATCTTTCAGGTGAATGCCCTGCTTCCCTTCCTGCTTGATGGTAAAGGTCAACAAGTGGTTTAAAACGAATCGGATCACCTCCTAAAATCGCCAGCGCCATTCCAACTCCGAATTTCCCAGCACGTACGGCACTCTCTGGCGTCCCACCAACTCCAATCCAGATTGGCAGTTGCTCTTGTACAGGCCGTGGTGCGATTTCTGCCTCCCGTAACGGAGACCGAAATTTCCCCGACCACGTGACTTTCTCTTTTTTATTCAATTGTAAAAGCAAATTCATATGGTCGGTAAAAAGATCATCATAATCATCAGTGTTATAGCCAAAAAGCGGAAACGATTCAATAAAAGCTCCACGACCAGCGAGGATTTCTGCGCGGCCACCAGAAAGCAAATCTAGTGTTGCGAAATCCTCAAATAAACGAACAGGATCAAGCGTACTTAATACACTAGTTGTGCTTGTTAATTTTATGTTTTTCGTTGCTTGCGCAATCGCCGCCAAAACGACGGCTGGAGATGAGACAGCATAATCCAAGCGATGATGTTCGCCTACTCCAAACACATCAAGACCCGCTTCATCCGCAAGCTTCGCGGCCTGGATAATTTCTTTCATTCTTTGCTGAGGCGATATGGTTTTACCCGTCAACGGATCCGGACCTATATCAGCAAGTGTGTATATCCCGATTTCAAAATCGCTTTGATTTCTAGTAGACATCGTGAATTCTCTCCTCTTTTAAACTGCTAATTCAATCGTATTTCCGGAAGGATCACGAGTTATCATTTGATGGTTTTCTTCGAACACATTGGCACCAATCTGCTTCAAGTTCGCAACAACTTGTTTGCGTGCTTCTTCATTAGGCAAAATGAGCGTAAAAGATTCTAAGCCGACACTATTTTCGGGAGGAGTTGGTGCCCCGACGCCATTCCATGTATTAACGCCGATATGATGATGATATTTTCCAGTAGAAAAGAATAAGGCTTGCGTGCCGAAACGATTGACGACCTCAAAGCCAAGCCCGTTCACATAAAAATCTTCTGTCTTTTGCAACTCAGATACATGTAAATGAATATGCCCCATGACTGTACCCACCGGCATTCCTTTCCAAGTTTCCCCTGGAACTGCAGCGGACGCTAAATCTTGAAAATCAAGTGGATCAACCGTCATTGCCACTTCCTCGTCTTGCCAACTCCACTCAGCAGGATCTCGATCGGTATAAATTTCAATCCCATTCCCATCCGGGTCATTTAAATACAACGCTTCACTCACAAGATGATCAGACGACCCAAACCGCTCTCCTTTGTTTAACAAGTGTGTAACAATATTGGCTAAATCAGATCGCTGTGGCATCAAAATCGCAAAATGATACAAGCCTGTCGTTCTCCCTTGTTTCGGAATCACATTTTCCGGTTGTTCAAGCGACAAGATGCTTGTTTTCCCATCCGTCGTTAGTTTAGCCGTTGTAGCGGTATGTTCTAAAACCTCAAACCCGATGATTTCTTGATAATAGTGCAATGAACGTTGTAAATTTTCCACTTTAATTTTTACATGCCCAACAAATGTCGTCGGCTTACTATGAAACACCATATGATCACTCCGTTTGTAAAATTTTTAGTTTTCCTCAAATTTTTCACACTATTTCGCTCACAAATTCAACCTCATTAGACCTTTTCCATCTTCTGCACATCTGTTTGGTTACCAATCAACCCCATTGGTGACCTTTCTCTTTCTCGCTGACAACAGTTTGGGCACCAACAATTCGTAATGATGAAAAACTTTTCGTTTTCATTACCTTTCCCCAATTCATTTCAATCATGAAGCTGCGGGCAGGGACACAGGACTGACAAAACGGTACAGTTTACCTGCATCCCATTTTTATTAGGTTACTTTATGTAAGTAACTTTAAAACAGTAATTTTCTTTTTGCAAGGAAGTTGTACTCTCCTAAAATAAATGCTTGAGCACATTGCATTGTGCCATGTTAGAGATCTGAACTTTAAGGTACTGCCTAGGATATGTATCGCCCGATATAAAACCATTTGGTTCACTCTCGGCAGAGTAAAAAACATCGAAAAACATCACAATTAGCAGGTGTTTTCCGTCCGAACTTTCAGTAGAAAATGCAAACAAAAAAACGCCCCATGAGCGTTTTTTAACATAATTTATTTTCTTCGTAAAAATCATCTAACACTCGTTCACTGACGATCATCTACCCCTGAAGTTTATCATTTACCTTCTTTAAAAGTTCAATTATTTCATTATTTTGTTCAACCTGCTTTTCATTTGTTCTTTTTATGGTGAAAATCCACCCAATCAACATGATGATTGCGATTAATGACAAAAATGGAATAATTGAAGTGATTAGAGTCATCATTACAAATATCTTCACACCCTTTTCAATCTAATAGAACTGAACCGGTCATTTACCAGAGCAAAGTATTTTTTATTTCCTTCCTTTATTCTAACGCTTCAGCTTACAATTCCTTCTTCTCAAAGCAAACTAACGCGTTAAATATTTCCTCAGAAATCGCACAATTCGCCAATATTCCCCTATCTTCGGACCGGTCAAATTTTAAAGAAATCCATTGTTCAACCGCCAACACACGACGAGCATTGTTGTCTTGGTTTACATCATACTGCGCCTCTTCCAACAAATGCACACCTGAAAAAACATCATACATGATATCCGCTAATTTCTTGGCTAACGCTGTTTGAGTATACTCATCTTGTTGCAACACATGAACAATCAATGTTACTAAACGAGCGACTTCCTGTTCAAAGAATTTTCTAAGAGCCATTAACTCTCTATGGTCAATAGCATTCAACGTCGCACGAAGCTCCTGAATAAACTTTCTCCCACTCACTTTCGATAAAGTTTTCAAGACTTCGAGCGCTTGAATATTGGCCGCTCCTTCCCACACTGGATTCACGATCGCATCGCGGATTAGTCGCGGTGTCACATACTCCTCAATATACCCATTCCCGCCATGAAGCTCTAACGCATCTTTAGCGGCAGACACGCCCAGTTCGCTGCCTCGATATTTCAGCAATGACAATAATATGCGGAGCAAAGGATAGTTCTCCTCATTTTTTTGATTATACGTATGAACTTCATCAAACAGTTTAAGCGTTTGTGCAGTCGTCGCCCAACCTGCTTCAATTTCGGCCATCATGTTGACCAAAGTTTCCCGCACCATCGGATATTGATTGATCTTCGAACCGAACGCTTCACGATGCTCTGTATAGATCGCCGCTTCAAGAAACGCTCGGCGCGCAATTGCAATCCCGCTCATGCCCGTGCCTAAACGCGAGACATTTAACGCCTCTGCCATATATTTAAAGCCATTTTCTTCTATCCCAATTAAATACCCTACCGCTTCATTTAAAATTAACTCCCCACTTGCAACCGCACGAACCCCAAGTTTATCTTTTAACCTCCGGATAGTGATATTATTTTGTTTTCCGTTTGGGAGTGTACGCGGCACCAAGAACAACCCTAAGCCTTTTGTGGAAGGTTTATCATTGACGCGCGCCAACACAATCGCAATTTCTGCGTCACAGTTACTCGCAAACCATTTTTCACCAGACAACAAATAATGGTCCCCGTTTTTAATCGCTGTTGTTTTCGCTGCGCCAACATCGGAACCTCCTTGGATCTCGGTTAAAAAGGTCGCGCCCTCAGCAAGCGTTTCAGGGTCCCAAGAGGCAAGACGACTGAGGTATTCTGCTTTTTGCTGCTCCGAACCGAATTTTTCCAACACAAACGCGGTCGATTGTGACAATCCAACCGGACACGTAAACCCTGGTTCTGTTTCACACATTAAATAAATCAACACCATATTCACGAAAAACGGAATCGTTTCGGGCGCGTTTTCATCGTATCGGTATGCGACCACACCAGTTCCATACCCATCGCGCACAGTCTGACGATAGCCTTCGTTATACCAAACTTGGTTGATTTCCTCGCCTTTTTTATTGTAGCGGATTAACCGCGGTGCTCCTTCCCGGTCAGTATGAACCGCCCGCCGATCCATTGGACCCGCGGCTAGGGCTCCGGTTTTCTCAAAGCTCTCTTTTACATAATTCAAGACAGACTTTGGGAGATAGCGCTCCGCATACCGTGTTAAAATCGGATCGTCAGTATACCAATTGGCTTGATTGCTACTTTCCCATAAAGAATAATCGATTTTCGCTGATTCTTTCACCGTATGTTCACTCATTCTTACAACTCCTTCCCTTTTGTTTTATTAAACAGCAGCAACATGTAACCCAAACACCCATGAACCTCAGCTAGCTAAAACTTGAGTTCAGACTACCATGGAAATTAATAACTGTCAAAATATTCAAAATAGTTTATAAGGTGAAAAATAAAGATTTAAAATAGCAAAAGATTTCCATTTAACCGTTTTGTCCGGAGTCTAATTTTTGATGGCAAGAAGGATTAGAATAAAAAGAGTGCAAAATCTATTTTTACTAACAATTTATTTTTATAAAAGAAAAACCGCAATTTCATCAAAGAAATCACGGTCTTTCCTCGTTCTATTTTGGTTATTCAAGGTTAGCATGCTTGCCATACATTTTATTCGAATCTAAGCCTTTTTTCTCCATAAAACGCAAGATCAAGGCATCATAAAACAACAACATTGTTTGCTCAAATAGAGAGCCCATTGGTTGAATCGTTTTGTAATCCCCGGCAGACTGGTCTTTCGTAACTCCCGGTAAGGTCACAATCAGATCAGCTAATTGTCCAATCGTGGATTCAGGTGAAATGGTGATGACCGCGACTTTCCCTCCTAAGTTTTTCGCTTTTTCAGCAATCGCCACCAATGTTTTCGTTTCCCCTGAACCCGATCCAATGATTAAAAGATCGTCTTTTTCTAAATTAGCTGTTACGGTTTCACCAACAACATAGGCATCAATTCCCATATGCATCATACGCATCACAAAAGATTTGCCCATGAATCCAGATCGCCCTGCACCTGCGACAAAGATTTTCTTAGATTCTAAAATTTGGTTTACCAATTTCTCTGCTTCTATATCAGAAATGAAGTCACCGGTTTGACTTAGTTCTCGAATAATTTCTGCTAAATATTCGGTCGTCTTCATTTTGAATTACCCTTGTTTTAATAATTCTTGCATTTCACGTGCGGCAGCCTTTTTATCTTCTTGGCTCGTAATCCCGCCACCTACGATCACTAAATCTGGCTGTTGCTTAATGACCTCTGGAAGTGTTTCTAATTTGATTCCACCTGCAATCGCCGTTTTCGTATTTTTAACGACACTCTTGATGGTCGCAAGGTCTTCGAAAGAATTTTTTCCAACCGCTTGAAGATCGTAACCGGTATGAACGCAAATATAATCAACACCAAGTTCATCTAGTTCTTTTGCACGTGCTGCAATATCCTTCACAGCAATCATATCCGCAAGAATTTGTTTCCCCTGCTTTTTCGCCTCTTCGACTGCCCCTTTAATGGACTCGTCTTCTGCTGCTCCAAGAATCGTAATAATGTCAGCACCCGCAGCAGATGCTTGGCTTACTTCATATCCAGCTGCGTCCATAATTTTCAAGTCAGCCAACACCGTTAAGTTAGGAAATGCAGTTTTTACTTCTTTTACTGCTTTAAGACCTTCATTGATAACCACTGGTGTACCAATTTCGACAACATCTATATATTCCTCTACCTCTTTTACCACTTCAATTGCTCCTGGAATATCGACAAGATCTAACGCTAATTGTAATTTCATTTATGTCCGCTCCTTCCAGAATGCCATTTATTATGCTAGCTGGCCGTCAGTACATGCCGTAAATATCCTATTATAAGTGATTTACTCACTAGCACCGTCTTAGTATTCTCACGTTGATTTGAAAATAAAAGACCCTTTTTAGCGCAAATTAGTGCTAAAAAGGATGCTACTGGAGAAAATAACGCTGAAGAACATCATGCCAAATTTTTGGTGAGAACACGATGTAACCAGTAAAAAAGAGTTGACGTTTGTTGGATTTGGAAACAAATGGAATTCTAGACTTTAAGCTTATAAAAGAAACACCCTTTAACTAAAAAGAGCCAAAGGGGAAAATGGGACAAATTCAGTTTTTTTGCTATGAAATACCTGCTGCTCGAAGTTCTTTTTTAATGTTTTAACCAATGGTCTTAAAAACCTTCTTTGTAAAAGTCATTTAAAACTTCTTGTTCTTTAATCCATAGAAAACTCAAATCAGCATCTTCTTCCTCGTACATTCAACCGTCCTAATGACATTTCTTGAAAAAGAGAGAAAATGCTTGTGGAAAACAAAGCTCCTAAGCTTCTAGTTTTGTTGGTTGTGGATTTCTTCAACGGTTTGATAAAAACCATTCTCCCCCACAACTGTATAGAAGTGGTCGTCTAAATAAATCTGATCCTCATCAATCTTGATAGTGAACACATCATAATCATCGGTGTATAGATGCAATGTATATTGAGGATTTATAAAATCATTTGCTTTTTTCAGTCTTGTTTCAGAAGCTGCTTCAATCATTGATTTAAATCAAAGACTTTTTCTTTATCACTGTCAGATATCATAATTTTATGAATAGTCTCACCACTCAACATTTCGGATACAGCCTCTCTGAACGTTGTGTACTTTGATAATTGAAGGATAAAAGGGACTAAAAAGCTCGCAAGCAAAATCGTACTGACAATGACCCACTTCGCTTTATTTTTCAAGCTATCCCTCCCCCTACATATAGTAGTTATGTACACCTTTTTCACCACAACCTACCGCTTTTCAGCATGCTTGATTACTCCCTTACTCTTGCGTTTCCTTTTCTACTCGAGGCTCCCCTTTTCGGCACGCTAGCACTCTCTTACATTACAAATCTTGGTGGACAATAGTTTGTAAATACTCGATCTTCCCAAGATCTTTATGATTATTTTGTTCTGCACGATAACTATCTTTAGAAGAGGCCTCGTAAACACGTAAATATTGATTTGGATTGAGTAGATAATACTTTACACCAGCTTTTTGATGTATTTCTAATTCCTCTAAAGGCACGCCTGCGAAACTTGGCAATGTGTCGATAATCCCAAACTCCACTGATAGGCCCTTTTTCGAGAACTCATGTTCATGCAAATCTATTAACTGATAGTCCATTGATTCCATAATTTTCATAATCTCACGCCATTGAAAGATTGATAATTCAGCTGGAACCTCCCAGCCTCTCTCATCACCAGGTACATGAATATCCAAATCTTGGGCATGCCAACACTTCCCGGTTACCACTTCTAAACCAACGGAACCCATTAACAATGGAGTAATCCCCATTTCATTTAACTTCCTTGCGATTTTAATAAACTCATCAAACTTGTGTTGATCCATTTCCCCACCAACTTTTCTTTAGTCTAACAAACAACCATCACTAAAATAGCTTTTTAGCTGAACATTCTCTTTTTCTATGTTAATATTTTATGGAAAGGAGAATGTTTCTTGGCACTGATTTTTTTATTATCGCTTATGATTGGATTATATTTCGTTACACTAGGGATTTGGGAATTAAGAGCAGGAACGAATCGGAAAAAGTACCTAATATTTACCTCTGTAGGGCTATTTCTCCTTGTTGTATTTCCTCGATTGTTTACTTCTTTTTAAGTTTTGGATATTATCCTAAACAAATGTAATCCTTTGTTACACTATAAATGGGGGGGTTAGAATGCAAACCAAAGTACAAACTTCACAGAATATGGAAATTAAAACTACAATAGAACCGAATACGAGAAAATTTTTCAACCTCATCGGACTTTTCATCTTTGCTGGATGGGCATTAACGAGTGTAACCGCTCCGCTACCTTCGAGTACATACACAAAAGACTTTCTACTCTTTGTAGGTGTTAGTGCGGCCATCTATTTCTTCTTAGTGAATATTTACTTCATAGGAGGATTAGCGAGAAAAGTCTTTTATGCAAGTTTAATTCTTTTAAGTATTCTAAGTTTATCAACGGCTGTTTATCTTGCAACAAATTCGGTACCGCACTAATTCAATAAGAACGTACCGCAACCCAACTGGGTAATTTTGGTACCGTAATTACTGAACTGTAAAAGCGAAGAGGTACCATTTTTACCAGTTAAGGGAAGAGGTTTTTTATAGACTGTTAGCCAATACCTGAAGGTTGACCAATCCATTTGGGTTGGTGTTTCAAATACTTTCCTTTGGCGGAAACCCTTCAGTCTAGTAACCTCTTCCCTATCCTATTTATTGATCCAATCGCTTTCTAGTGTCAAAAAAACTCAGCAAAACTCACCTAGAACCAAACCTTCCTGCAATCCGTCTTGTAAAAAACGACTTGGTACCCCGACACTATAAAGCTGCAAAACATGCATCGCTCTGGTGCAAGCTGTGTAAAACACTCTGCGCAGACTTTCCTCTCCGTATACCTGCTTCGAAGCATCATAAATAATGACGGCATCAAATTCGATTCCTTTGGATAAATACGATGGGACAACAACGACACCTTGCTCATATTCAAGTGAATTGCTTTTTAAGAGTTTTAATCCCTGTATCGAGGATAACGCTTCATACGCCTTTTCACTTTCTTCAGCTGATTTGCAGATGATCGCAATGCTAGTAAGCCCGCGATTGCGCAATTCTGCGACTTTAGCGGCAATTTTGCGGTGCAGTTCTCCGTGATCAGATACTTGTGTTAACGCAGGTCGCTCCCCGTCTCGTTCAAATGGAATAATCTTTTCCCCATTCGGAACGAGTCTTTTTGTAAACTCAATAATAGGTCTCGTGGAGCGGTAACTCCGCGCGATGTTAATCACTTCTGTTTCCTCTGGTCCGTACAGATTGGTAAGATTGTTGAAATCAACCATTTCGCTGGCATGAGCAAACACCGCTTGATTAAAGTCGCCTAGCACAGTCATTTTTGCAGCAGGAAACAACTGTTTTAAAAACTCAAATTGAAACGGGGAATAATCTTGCGCTTCGTCCACAACGATGTGTTTGATAGCGCTGTTCGTCTGAAAGCCTTGAATTAACTCTTTTAAAAATAAAAACGGAGTCGCATCTTCATAAAATAAGTGATTTTTATCCAGCTTTTCCAACGTTCCTCGACAAATCGCCGCCCATTCTTGGTCTGAATTTGATTCTTTCCAAAGTTTAATATAGTCAGGATTCGCAAAGAGCTGACGGTACATCGCTTTATAGTCGATGAAACGAAATTTCTTGATCAACTTACGTACCTTTTTCATTTTTCTATGAACAATGAACCTAGTCAGTGCTTCCGGCTCGATTTCATAATCTGCAACCTCTTCGCGTTTATAGCCTCGTTTTTCCGCTAAATAGAGATGAGCTTTATGGTATTCTTCATTGCTAAGCAGCTCGATTTCTTCCTGTACCCATGCTTTGTTCTTTTCACTCTTTTGAACTTCCTTTATTTTCGCTAGGAGCCAATCTTGCAATTTTTCCAATCGATTATGGAAGTGAAGTGAAGGGTCATAACGATAAAATTGTTCCGAGATTTCTTTACCTGTAACGATTGGTTTCCTTCTGAAAAGAATGTCCGTAAAGAGCATTCCTGACTCTTCTAGTGACTTTCGATAAGCTTGGATTGCTTCAAAGAAACCTTTCGATGCTTTTATCCGGATTCCGGTAAGCCTAGATTTGTACCAAGAATCCTTCGTTGCTGTTAACACATATTCCAATTGGTCAAAAGGAGTTTCAATTTGAAAATCCTTACTCAGCATATGATCCAAATATTCTTGAAACGTCACTTGTTGCATATTTTCCTCGCCGAGTTCCGGCAGTACATTCGATACATAACTATTAAACATCCTATTAGGCGAAAACAAGATGATTTGATCCGCATTCAGATTCTCGCGATATTTGTAAAGCAAATAAGCAATTCGTTGCATCGCCGCCGATGTTTTGCCGCTGCCGGCTGCACCATGAACAATAAGCAACCTGCCACGATCATGACGGATGATCTTGTTTTGCTCTTGTTGAATCGTCGCTACGATATTATGCATTTTTTTATCCGTCCCTTTACCCAGAACCTCCTGCAAAATCTCATCACCAATCGTAAGACTCGTATCGAACATCGATTGCAGGATACCACCGCGAATCAAATATTGGTACTTTTTCTCCAACCTACCTTGAATGGTGCCTCCGGGCGTTTTATACTCAATGGGACCTGGCTGATAATCGTAGTAAACACTCGAAACCGGAGCTCTCCAGTCATATATGAGGAACTCTTCACCACTAGGGTCGGTAAGCGAGGAAATTCCAATATAAATTTTTTCACAAGTTGAGTTCCCTTCTTCTATTAAATCAATCCGACCGAAATAGGGTACTTCCTGCATTCGCCTCAAAGTAGATAAACGCTTCGATGCTTGTCGATGCGTGCTTTGAGTGACAGACAGAGCTTGAGCTTCTTGCCGCAAGCCAATAATCGTCTCAAGATAATCATCAAAAGTATCGGTATTGACCTTTACTTCATCCCAAAAGTGCTTACGGATATGAACCACTTCATTTTTACGCTTGGTTGTTTCTTCTTCTAATCTGTTGATTTCTTCCCCAATCATCGCCATTACAGTGTCTACACGTTTTTGCTCACGCTGAAGTTCAGAATTCATTCCCCACACCCCTAAAAAAAGTTTTGCAAAAGAGTTGACTTTCGTAAGAGTTGCATTGTATAATTATAATAAGGATAATAGCATACAATTATATTTAGACAATGCACATCTATCTAACTCTATCACAGCATCGTCTTTTTTTCAATGGATTGGATATAAAAAAGAGTAGGGCTTGGTACCGACCCCCAAAAGTTAGAGTATAAAACTAACTTTTGGGGGTGTTTTTATGGTCAAATATAGTGAGGAATTTAAAATAAAGCTTGTTACTGAGTATTTACATGGAAATCTTGGATAT
>Ga0182742_1002167_pt1 | contig 22524 bp, 23 predicted proteins | sample eDN5th37CBELigMG_FD_128880 | JGI IMG/M metagenome (GOLD analysis project Ga0182742, IMG submission 128880) | Enriched Miracle-Growth compost microbial communities from Emeryville, California, USA - eDNA 5th pass 37_C BE-Lig MG (version 2)... ... | reverse complement strand
CAGCTTATGAAGAAGGCATTAGTGATAAAGTTAAAATCGAAAGATTATTAGAGGAGATTGGAGATCTTAAGAAGCAAATTCAACGATTGAAAGACGAAAAAGAAGAGCTTGAGAATCAATTAGAGGTTATGCCATTTTAAGTAATTAATATATTCCCTACCCTGCATATGGGTAGGGACACATTAGCAAATTGTGTTCAAAAATAATTAGCAAAAAGTGTTCAAAATAACTTGACGGTTACATGAGGGGGATGAGAACATAAAAATCTCTAATCAGGAATTCAAAAGTATAAAGGATTTTTGTCTTAATCAATTAAAAAAGGAAAGGGAGGTAACGAGTAAGGAACTTGAAACGAAATTTAAGCAAATGGAACCAGAGCTTTTAAAAGATTGGAAAAAATGCTTGGTAAAGGTAAAGTAGTTAGATTTATTGGCAATAAGTGTTAAGAGGTTTTAAAAATGAGGGTTCCTTTTTTATGAGCATATGAAGTGGAAGACAAATGAGAATTGGGGTAACTGAACCTATTGTTTTAAATCGCTAGATGATGTGTATATGATTGACATTGAAAATAGGCAATCCTGTGATGGTAATTGTTTTGATGAGTTTGAAACGGTTCATCATTATGACTCTTATGTGGATGACTATCTATTTTTGTTTTGGATTTTCAAAGTTTTAAAGAGAGATATCGTTATTATTTAGAATGTCGTGTAAAGCAAGTTTTGAGAAATATTTAGAGTTACTAGTTATACAGCGAGATATGAATGAAGTCCTAAATGATGACTGTTACTCCACAATTTGGTTCAATGGAGGAGATGATGGTCCTTTGGCAACTGAAATATATCGGATGTTACTGATTTTACATGATGATGAAGCCCAACTTACGCAATTGATAGAGGAAATCAAAACTAATCTACCATCGTCAAATCTATTTTTTCAATAGAGATAGACTACAAATTTCTAAGAAAGCATCATCGTCCAGATGTTTTAAGGGATTTTAATCATCAAAATTGTATGTATAGCAATAAAGATAAGAAGAATAAGTGGACTACAGAAGATTCAATGCAACGGTCCAACTGGTATAGCTTACTGAATGAAAGAGGGATTAAAAGATTTTATCGAATACCAGAAATCAAATGTCCACAATGTGAGCAGGTCGTTGATCAGAAATGGAGTCGCTGTGCAATTGGCGGCTATTTTTATTTTGATGAAGTTATGAAGAGTTAGATTTCCACTATAAGTTAGGGAGGAATTGAAATGAGGAAACCTGAAATCTGGTATGACGGTCTAACCGACGCAAAGTATTATGAGGGTGAAACGTTTGAAGGAGAAAAAGAAGGATATGGAAAATCCCACAGTCTACTATGAAGGAGATTTTAAGGATGATCAACTTCATGGATATGGGGTTGAGTATAGTTGGAAAGGCTCTAAAATTTATGAAGGTCATTGGGTGAATGGAAAGCACCATGGACATGGCAAACGCCCAATGGAATTCTATGGTATGAAGGAGACTTTCAGAACGATAAGCCTCATGGTTATGGAAAAATCTATTATCAATTTGGTCAACTTCGTTACGAAGGATCATTTGATGAAATGCAATACTTTGGAGAAGGGAAAGAGTATTATGAAAATGGCCATCTGAAATTTCTGGGTACCTACAGAAAGAGCCCTCATTTTTTCTATGGTGCACGGTGCTATGTAAAAGGTAAACTATTTTACGAAGATGGTGGGCTAAGGTATGAAGGGACTTTTACTGGTGATAAGAATTATGAATTTAATAGAGGGGTGGAATATAAACCTGATGGAGACATCATTTACTATGGAAATTGTAGAAGGGTAAAATGATAACTTAACCTCAATATTGGATATATTTTCCTAGGAAGTTTGGATATTACCTTCGTACAGTCCGTTATTACTAGAGTTTTATATAGGTAGATTCTTCTAATGTATGAATTCAATGTTATAATAATGCTATAAATAGCGATTTATCAATACATAATGTGTCTATAATTTCGTGTTATTAGAAAAGTGAAAATACAGAGGAATATTTATTAAGAGGTGGAAAATATGGCGATTGATAAGGTGAAAGTTAAGGAATTACTTCAAAACATTGACGAATTGTTTAATGTTATTCCCGTAGGAAATGAGGCTTTAAAAGAAAAAATTAAAACTATCGTTCTTGGTCCTGCGTTAGAGGATATTCGAAAACTCGTTGATGATAGTAGGCCACCAGTATTAATGCTAATGGGGAGAAGTGGTCATGGAAAATCTTCTCTTATAAATGCATTAGCAGGAAAGGAAGTTGCTACAGTAAATGACTTCGAGCCTCAAGAGCCACAAAGTGAGCCATATCTAATTACATTCAAAGAACAACATTCAACATGGAAAGTGATTGATACGAGAGGAATATTTGAATCTACTAAACCAGATGGTGCTATAGAAAATGATGCCATTTCTGTATTAAAAGGAAATATATTAAACCATAAACCAGATGTAATTTTACATGTAGTTAATACTCCAGAAGTAAGGTCTATGTCAAACGATATGAAGTTGAGAGGAGATCTAAAGGATTATATTAAAAGCAACTTAAACTATGACATTCCATTAATTATGGTATTAAATAAGGCAGATACATTTAAAAATCCAAGACATTGGCCACCTGAAGAGTTTGCAACTAAAGCTGCTCAATTAGATGAGCAAATGGAATATGTAATAAATCGTATGTTAGAAGCGAAAAAGACTCCACTTAATGCTAATATCCCTTATTACGGATATGAATTAAGCGAAAGTGACTATTTAGGTATTATACCTGTATCATCATTAGAAGAGGAATTGTGGAATATTAGTACTCTACTTGATTTTATTGGTAGAAATTTAGATGAATCCGCAAAATTAGACTTTTTTCAAGCCCAAAAAAGAAAAGAGCCATTACGAAAATTATCGTCTGATCTAATTAAACGATTTTCAGCTATAGCCGGTGGTGTTGGTACAACTCCAATTCCGGTTGCTGATATTGCATTATTGGTTCCTCTGCAATTATTAATGATCAGTGTCATTGGAGCTTTATCAGGAAGAGCTGCTACTAAAGAAACAGCGTTAGAATATTTAGCTGCAGCAGGTATTGACATAAGTGCAGGTTTTGGTTTACGTCATATATTCAGACAAGCCACCAAACTGATCCCTTTTGGAGGACTTGTTATTTCAGGTGCTATTGCATCAAGTAGTACATGGGCGATTGGAAAATCTGCAGAGACATACTTCTTTAATAATGAACTCAAATTACCTAATAAGTTTATATAAGATTTTTAGCGTCTGCCACCATGATCGCTTATTGAACTTTGACCTTGGAGGCAGGCTTTTTTGTTGAAATAATTAGGGGCGGACATATTAAAATAAATACGACTAATGTTAAGCTATCGATGCTTTGTAAGTGCCTTAAGTTGGATATAAAAGAGGGCCGATAACCACAACGTGTGTTCAGACTGGTTATCTGTTCTGTGTTTTTATTTTTGTTTTTTCCGAACAAGGAGACAAACTTCATTATAAGCATAATCTTTTTTATGCTCATCCAATTTCGGTAAAGAAAAAAGCCAATAATCAAAAAAGTAATTCCTTTTCTTGGCTATCAAGTCCCATTTTAACAATAGGGGAAAATATTATAAAAACTTTTGCCCAACTACGGAAACTTGATTCCAAGAGGTAAAGAGTTAGAAAATCCTTGTTGTGCTGTCCCACTTCTTGGTTTATCCAGATCATAGTTTAGTATTGCTTGATGTATATCATCCTTATAACGCCCTACATAATTTATTGCACTTAATGTAAGTAGAGATTCTATTTCATGTGGGAAGAGCCACATATATTCATGCAATTCGCGAGAAATTTGATCAATTGTCTTTGCTCCTGGTTCTTGTGCAAGAATAGAAATGAAATCTTCTACAAATTGACGCTTCTTTTCTTCTCTTGTATCAATGGCTTCATAACTAGATACCACCCAGCTAAAAACCATTGTAAAAACGTTGGACAACAACATGCGTGTCTGTTTCCCTATATTGAAAATCATTCTTGACTTCATTCCAAATAGGCTCCCCGTGTTCATCACGTTTAAGAAATTGACTATGACCCATCCAAACTAAATAAGGAAAGTTATCGGTATAAAGTTCATATTCTACTCTTGAAGAATAATCGTACTCTAAAAATGAAATGTCATCATTTTGAACGGAAATAGGCATTTGACGAAAAAACTCATGTGCTTGTTTATTTTCGTAAGGTTTTCCTTCCTCTTCGTATAGCTTTTTTACGATCTGTGCATAATGCCTTTGGGAATATTTCAGTAACATTTTCTTTTGAGAAGGGTGAATTTCTTGATCTTTTATTAATAAATGTCTTATAAAGTAAGTTTGTTCAATTTCTTTCCATCTTTCTAGCTTTTGACGTCTATTTAATCGTATCACTTTGCCTTGCTCTATCTGTTTCTTTTTTTCATCAAGATAATTTCTACGATCTTCTTTTACTTGATTTAATGCTTTATCAAAGGTTTCTAAAATTGTCTCATGTTCTTGTTTAAATAACTTTTTTAATAGATTAATTTGTTCTGATGAGTAGTCAAACTCGTTACTTAATTCAGAGTACATTTTTTATCATCCTAAAGTTGTTTTAATCTAATTATTTCGGAACTGGCAAAAAATATACAATTATTATTACAAAGAACAATACATCCATTTATATTCATTTTAAAATTCAGAAAAATAAACTTAAATGAGCTTGTTGTCTTTCTAACTCACATAGAGTACTGTATAATTTTTACTATAATATGGCATCTGGTAAAAAAAGGAAGTTGGGTGAGGTAGATTAAGAATTGTAACCAGGGTTGTTGTAAAAATGATAATTTATGAAGCAAGCAAGACAGAATTCATCTCAGATGTTACAAATGAATTATTAGTAGAACGATTATGTAAATCCTATCGAAAAATAGGTCGTACTTAGAAACAGGAAATCTTGTCACGGGAAAATTTTCTGGGCTTAAAGGGAAGATACAATAGGGGATGTTGGTTCAATTTATAGAACCCAAGGTTTCGATTTGAATTATGTTGTCTAATTTTAGAATTATCGTTTTTTTATGATGAGGAAAATGATAAATAAAAGATTATTACCGAAAATTCTAAGGACACAGAAGCCTTCATAGGTAAGGATAAAAATTGAGTAATTGAATCTTTTTTCAAGTGATGGGGATAGAGCCCAATGCGCTGAAGTTATGGATTAGGAGAAGTCAGCCTCATTTTTAGATAGGTAAAATGGTTAATATAGAGTGAAAGAATGGTACAACACAGCAGTTGAGTCAATAATAAAAACCTATTGATTTTGAAAAACCACCAACATCAGTTCTAATAGAGCCCTCATTTGAGTGTGGGAATGCTTATTCAACTCACCTGTGCTCAACATGACTAATAAACGTTTTAAGAATGAAGCTGGAGTTTTATAACTCTAGCTTTTTATATTATTAAAGTCATTTCCCAGGTAAGCGCAGATTTTTACAAATATTTCACTTTTTGTAAAAAATATGTACACAGTTATATAACAAAAGCTTTGAACAAGACAACAAATCCTCTGTTTACACAAATCACACGTTTTGTTGAAGAATACGAATTTACAATTTATTACTATAATGCTCGCCTCAATCTACTCTATAACATTTCTAATTGCAGATTTATTAGTTTGATTAAATTGAATTTTGGTGCCTGAACCCAATGTGCTAAAACTTTAGCGTAGCGGGGGACAGAGGCACGTCTTCTCAGGTTGTCGAACGTAATATAGAAGAAGTAACATTAGGAATTTGGGGCCCTCAGTACTCCAATACTTTAGCACACCGGAAGACTAGGCACCCTTTTTCCAGTGAATTAGATTTGTTTGTAGGTCAATATCGAGACGAGTTTAAACAACAAGAAGAGGTGAAAAATAGGCTACCCATGGGCAACCTATTTACTAATAAAGCAATTAATAAAACTATCCAAAAGTCTAGTTTTGTTCTTCCTCATCAATTTCCTCAAAATCAATATCAATAATATCAGGGAACTCTGTTTTCATATTTCTGTATTCTTTAATTATATCCTCTTTAGATAAATCAAGGGATTCGGATAATACTGTTGATAATCTTTTTCCCATAGGTTTCATAGTTGAATACGTTATTGTTCCTGATACTAATCCACCTACAACAGGTACAATTTTTGATACCCCTTTTGCAAAGATATCCATTGATGGCGGAGAAAGGGTATCACTGCTTCGTCCCTGAATATCGCGGAAGTGGTTTATCCGATAAACCGGAGAGTGATGAGCAAGGTTATACCGTTGAGCTCCTTACTCAGGATGTGATTGCTTTTATGGATGAAGTAGGCTTAAAAAGCGCACATATTGTTGGCTATTCATTAGGGTCATTTATTGCACAGGTACTGAATGTTCGTATTCCGGAGAGGGTGCTTTCAACCACGCTCATCGCCACTAGTGCTACTGCAAACGATGAGAATGAAGTACTAGCTTGGATTCTAAATGGCGATGGCACGGAGGACGGACTCCAAGGGCTGAAAAATATTCCTGATCATTCTGCAATGCCAGAAACCTTCATTAGGGAATGGGCGGGGAGTACGAATGATGACCCAATTTTCTTGAATGCAACGTTAGCCCACGAATTTCAGATTCCTGTACATTGCTGGAAGAGCATTTTCAATGGAGCAATCCAATTTAATAACGTACAGGAACTAAAGAAAATGAAGGGACCTGTTCTTGTCTTTTGGGGAACCGAAGATGTGCTATTCCCCAAACCTGTACAAGATCAACTAAAGGCTTTGCTGAAAGAATCAACTGCGCACGTTACCTATGTTGATGTTGAGGGGGGATCTCATAACCTTCATTGGGATAGTTCTGCCACTGCCACATTCATATCGGAGAGGATTGATTTATTTATTACTGAACATATTTAGGGATCATTTCAACAATCAAGAGTGTTTCTGCAAGTTGCAGGAATGCTTTTTTGTTCATTATAAAATGTACGTCTGTGGCTAACTTTCTAGTTAGTTACCCAATCCAGCGCAAGCAGCCTTCGCCTATCAAACTTCAGATCATCTCCTTACGATAAGTCAACAAAGCTACTACCTGAAGATACTTCACGATCTTACATCATTGACTATGCTTCATGTAGCTTTGCGACGAGCTGAACAACGTTTCCCTGAACCATCTGTGCCGCAGGAGCATATTTATTGCTCATAATACAATAGTAACAAATGGCGTTAAAACTACACCGAATAGATTCGTCCCTCCTGGAGCAAATATTGATTCTCAAGAAAAAGCCGATGCACTTGAGCCCGTACCGACGGATAGCAAGGAATTTGCTTAGGCAGTTGAACGAGTCAATTAGGGATTCCCCGCATCTTATCACTTGTTATTAGGGAAAAATCGTAGTTCTTGTGGACTAGCTTATGACGAACATTAATGTAAAAATGTATGATGGTCCGAGTCCTTTTAGAAAAGGACTCTTGGAATAAGGTGTTTGGCCCTTAATGACTAAAGTAATAGAGTAACGGAGCGCAGGTACCGTTTTCCCGCAATGGATGGGCACCAAAACTGGTCATATGGCAGGGAAAGTGATCTATGCTAAATAAATTTCGCAACTAGGGCTTAATAACTAACCGATTGAACATGTATAACCCTTATTAAGAGTGTCCTTAAGAAGGAAAAATGCTCTTTTAATAGAAGATATTATTATAGTAACGAAACAAATAAATTAATAGGGGAGTGTAATAACTTGGAATTATCGCAAGAATTTATTGAAAAAATAATCGTGGTACATAAAGAAAAAGGTGAAAACTGGCTAAAACAATTTAAAGCCCTTTGTCAGTATTGTGAAGAAAGATGGTCAATGCGTATTTTAGCACCTTATCAGCTGTCTTTTAACTTTGCTGCACCGGCTATTCTACGTGATGGAACAAAGGTAGCAGTAAAACTATGTGTGCCAAGTGATGACTTTCTACATGAAGTAGAGGCTCTGAAACTATTCAATGGAAACGGGATTGCCCGATTATTGGATTATGATTTGGATAAAGGCATTATGATTTTGGAATGCATCACACCAGGAAAAAAGCTTGCACTACTGGAACATGATGAACAAGCAACAGAGATACTATGTCGGGTCATGAAAAGGTTATGGATACCATCTCCTGGTCATGTTCAATTGCCTACGACTGTAGACGCTGAAACGAAATTTAGAGAGTTATGCAATAAGTACAATGGTGATATTGGGCCGTTCACAAAAAATATACTTTCTGAAACGGCTGCTTTATTTCAACATATGAACAGTACCATAGGGCAGAAGTATATCCTTCACGGTGACTTGCACCATTATAATGTACTCTCTTCTGGTGATAAGAGCTGGGTAGCCATTGACCCACATGGAATGGTCGGGGAAAGAGAATATGACGCAATTCAAATGTTTTGGACGAAGCTACCTGCTAAAAACATAGAGGAAGTTATTGTAAAGCGAATCGATTTGATGGTAAATGAATTGAAATTAGATGAAGAACGATTATTAAAATGGGGAATCTGTCATTCAACCTATAATTTATGTGGATATATAGACAACTACAGTACTCCATTAAAAGACATATTCGAAATAGTCATGACTTTTAGGAATTTATATAAACTAAGATACGGAGGATTGTAAGACAGCTAGAGAATAATCAATCAATAAATTAGTTCTATTTTAACGAATCATCAGAGTAAAATATTTACATGAAATAGGATCAAACGGAATTTTAGTACGTAACTAAAGGCTCAGTTAAAGAATAATGGTATACCATAGCTAAACAAAAACATGCAGGGTGCGGTTTTATTTTACCACGGTTATTTTTATAGAAAAATAAAACCGATTTTACAAAAAATATATTCAACATTGTAAATATGATAATACTGAATGTTTTATTGAAAATAAAATAGAAAATTGTCAATTAATATAAAAATTTATCAGAATATTTGGAATCATTAAAGGTAATTAGGCGGTTATTGCATGTTAAAATATATATGAAAACGGTTTTAAGTTTTAAAATAAAATGAAAGCGTTTTATTAGGAGTAGAGAAAATTGACGACAATAAGAGATATTGCAAAACTTGCGGGTGTTGCACCCTCAACAGTTTCACATGTATTAAATGGAACAGCGCCAGTTAGCAAGAAAACAAAAGAAAAAGTAGATAAAGTAATCACTGCTACCAATTTTCGTCCCAATAGTATTGCCAAAAGTCTAAAGCAAAAAAAGACATATACAATTGGAATTTTGACAGATAATATTTCGGGCCCATTTGTTCCGCCTATAATTGATGGAATCGAACAATATTTGTATGAAAATAACTATTCAACTTTAATTGTGAAGGTGAGGGAAGAACAAAAGTGGGATTACAAAGAACTTTTTAAATTTAAACAAGTGGATGGCATTATCTTTGCAAGTTCGTGGGTTAGAGAGATTGAATGGGAGAAACCTACTATACCTTATACATATGTCTATGGATATTCACAGGATCATACGGGTGATTATATCATCCCCGATGATTATAAGGGTGCCTATGATGCAACCATGCATCTTATTCATTTACATCACAATAAAATCGGTTTTATAAATGGACCAATTGATTGGTATGCATCCTTAGAACGATTAAAAGGGTTTATGGCTGCACATCATGACGTGGGCCTTACCATATATCCGAAATGGATAAAAACAGGAGATTGGGGAGGTGATTCAGGATACAAAGTGGCTGAGCAATTGCTAACAGGGAGGGAGAAGCCTACTGCAATTTTTGCGGGAAATGATGTGATGGCATCAGGAGTTATGCTTTATTGTTGGAAACATGGTATTCGGATACCAGAGGATTTATCGATTATCGGTTTTGACAATCAACCTATCTCATCTTTACTTATCCCAAAGCTTACCACAATAGAACTTCCAACATATGAAATGGGAAAATTAGCCGCTCAAAACTTACTTAAGAAACTACGGGGTGAGGGACATTTGGTTGATAGGAAGAAGGTGGAATGCAAGCTAATTAATAGGGAATCAACTGCAAAATTCGGGTAAAAAGATACGTTTGATTCTGCTATCATCCTAGATTATCCAAAAAAATACTTTTATATAATAATAGATTTATTTTAGGGGGGAAAAGGAATGAAACTTAGGAAATTAATACTTTTTGGCTTGATGTTAGCGTTCGTGTTTGTAATTGCAGTAGCTTGTAGTTCTACTAATTCTTCTGAAACAAGTGGAACAACTAATAGCAATAATAATGAATCATCATCTTCTGATACAGGCAGCTCTGAAGCAGAAACGGTTACGTTAAAATTTATGTATTGGGGAAGTGTATTTGAGAAACAAGCGGTTGAACAGATGGTTCAAGCATTCGAAAAACAAAACCCTACGATAAAGATTGATGCGCAACATGTCCCAACGGATTATGATACGAAAATAAATACGTTAATGGCATCAGGGGATTTACCGGATGTTGCATACTTAGGTGAAGGTCTTGCGCTTAAATGGGCCGAAGAAGGAAAAGTAATGGATATGACGACTTATGTAGAACAGCATGATCAGCTACGAAACCGTATCCCTGAAACATTCTATTATTTTGACGAAGGGAAAACAATTGGGACGAATACTGCAGCTGAGATTATGAGTCTATTTTACAATAAGGATTTATTTGAAAGTGAAAATGTTGCTCTACCTCCTTCCTCTGCAGATGATGCATGGACTTGGAGTGAATTTTTAGAAACAGCTCAAAAACTAACGCTTGATAATAAAGGAAATAATGCGTTAAGCTCAGATTTTGATTCGGAAAATATCGCCCAATATGGAGTGTCATTTCCAACAGGATGGACCGGATGGTATCCATTTTTAAAAAGTAATGGAGGAAACATTACCAATGAAGATGGAACAGAGTTTGCACTCAATAGTCCAGAAGCTGTAGAAATCTTTCAAAATCTTCAAGACTTAATGTATAAATATCATGTGGCTCCTACACCAACACAGAAGGAAAATATGCCTGCAACGAGTGTTGTATTACAAACGAAAAAAGTGGCTATGGTCATTGATGGGCATTGGAATATCCTAGACTTTGGGGAAAGCAAACTGAATTTTGGTGTTGGTGTGCTACCAAAATACAAAGAAGCTAAAACGGCTATATTCGGTGCACCAACGATCATTTTCTCAAGCACAAAGCATCCTGAAGAAGCCATTAAATTCTACATGTTCCATAACGACCCTGAACAGGTAGACTTATTTGCAAGAGGATTATGGATGCCATTGGAATCAAAATACTATACTGATCAAGAATATATTGATAAATGGACGAAAACAGATATCCACCCACCAGAGTTTAAAGAAGCAGTCATTGATTATACACTCTCGAGTGCAGAATCAGGTCCATCTTATAGTTTGAAAAACTTTTCAGAGATTGATAGTGCCATGAATGCGGTACTAGACCAATTGTGGCTTGGACAAAAATCTGCGCAAGAAGTATTAGAAGAAATGGAACAGGAGATTCAACCTCTATTACAAGGTAACTATCCAAGATAATCAGCATACTTTTTACACATTGATAGAGGGGAAACCCTCCCCTCTATTATAAAGGTGGGGATACAATTGATTGTAGCAAAGAGAAAACGTTCAAAGTTACATGCGATTGAACAAAAGTGGGGAATCATCCTAGCTTTACCGGCGATCCTCGGATTTCTCATTTTTACATTAGGTCCAATGATTGCTTCGTTTTATTTTAGTCTAACAGATTGGGAAATCGGTGGAACATTCGAATTTATTGGTCTAGAAAATTATCGATATATGTTTGTTGAAGATGATTTGTTTCGAAAATCAATGTTTGCCACCATTTATTATGCCTTTGGCAGTGTTCCACTCGTCATCTTAGTCGCATTTTTAGTCGCCTTGTTACTAAATGCAAGAGTGAAAGGTTTATCCATTTTTCGAACCATTTATTATCTGCCTGTAATTGTTCCAAGCATAGCAAGTACAATGCTTTGGTTATGGTTATTCAATCCTGACTTTGGTTTATTTAATGCACTTCTAAAAGGTGCTGGACTGCAAGGCTTGCAATGGATTTATGATGAGAAGACGGCAATTCCATCATTAATTTTGATGAGTACATGGGGAATAGGAAATGCGGCAGTTATCTTTCTTGCTGGCTTACAGGGTGTACCTACTCATCTTTATGAAGCTGTTGACATCGATGGGGGGAATGCTCTACATAAACTCATGTATGTTACCATTCCAACGATGACACCTACAATCTTTTTTAATCTCATTATGTCACTCATCGGTTCATTTCAAGTTTTCAATGAAGCATATATTATGACGGAAGGTGGCCCTAATAATTCAACCTTATTTTATGTGTTTTATTTGTTTAGAACGGCTTTTCAAGAAACAAAGATGGGCTATGCTTGTGCATTGGCATGGATATTATTCCTTGTCATTATGGTGCTAACTCTTATTGTCTTTAAATCTTCGAAAAGTTGGGTGTATTACGAGGGTGGTGACAAGTCTTGAGCATTGAAACGAATATAAAAACTGGGAATCTAAAAGTAAAACCAAGTCCAAACAAGATGCGCTCTAATAAAAAGAGGAATATGATTGGGCGAATGTTTGTGTATTTTCTCTTGATTTTGGGAAGTGTTGCCATGCTATTCCCTTTTGCTTGGCTTATTAGAAGCTCTCTAATGGGCACTGCACAAATTTTCACATTTCCACCAGAGTGGATTCCTAAGCCGTTCATGTGGAGTAATTATTCTGAATCGTTGACAATCGTACCATTTTATAAGTATTTGTTAAATACGTTAACGATAGAAGTGTTTGCTGTGACAGGTGTTATATTTTCAAGTTCTTTAGCTGCATATAGTTTTGCAAGGTTGAGATGGACTGGAAGGAACATTATTTTTGGCATTATTCTAAGTACAATGATGCTACCGTATGCGGTTACTTTAATTCCAACGTTTATGGGATGGAAGACCCTTGGAGGGGTCAATACTTTTTTACCTTTAATAATACCTGCTTGGTTTGGTGGAGGTGCATTTAATATCTTTTTGCTACGCCAATTCTTTATGACGATTCCAAAAGAATTAGATGAAGCAGCCTATATAGATGGAGCTTCGCCTGTAGGAGTACTCTTCAGAATCGTATTACCGTTATCAAAACCAGCATTAATTGTAGTCGGCCTTTTTACCTTTATCGGAACATGGAATGATTTTCTTGGGCCATTAATCTATCTGAATGATGATTCTAAGTTTACCTTAGCACTAGGATTAGCCTCCTTTAAAGGGATGTATAATGCACAGTGGGGATATTTAATGGCTGCATCTGCAGCAGTAGTTAGTCCTATTATTCTATTATTCTTCTTTATGCAACGCTACTTTATTGAAGGGATTGCATTAACAGGAACGAAGGGGTAATTAGTGGTTAAACAAGGGAGAGGATAAAGTGAAAACGAAAAACAGTACATTAATGAAAGCGATACCATTTACGAATGTGAAAATTGAGGATCAATTTTGGGCACCTAAGTTAGAAATAAATCGAACAAAGACAATCCCATATGAGTTTAAACAATGTAAAGAAACAGGACGCATCGATGCTTTTAAATTAGATTGGAAACCTGGAATTGAGCCTATGCCACATTATTTCTGGGATTCTGATGTAGCAAAATGGATTGAAGCAGCAAGTTATAGCTTAGCAACGAACCCTGATCCAGAGCTCGATGCATTATTAGACAGTGTTCTTGAATTAATCGCATCGGCACAGCAACCAGATGGATATTTAAATGTATATTTTACAGTTGTTGAGCCTGAAAGAAGATGGAAAGATTTACGTGATGCTCATGAGTTGTATTGTGCAGGCCATTTAATGGAGGCTGGTGTTGCACACTTCCAAGCAACAGGAAAGCGAAATTTCTTAGATGTTGTCTGCCGATATGCGGATTACATCGATCGTGTCTTTGGTGCTGAAGAAGGGAAATTAAAGGGATATCCTGGGCATCAGGAGATTGAACTTGCGCTAGTAAAATTATATAGAGTGACTGGGGAAGAAAGATACTTACGGTTAAGTCAATTTTTTATCGATGAAAGAGGAAAGCAGCCACACTACTTTGAGTTAGAGAAAAAGGAGTCAAAAGGTGCAGCAGAGGATTTTATGAATACTCATAAAGATAAAAATGCATATAACCAGTCACACCTTCCAGTAAGAGAACAGTCAAAAGTAGTAGGACACGCCGTTCGAGCGTTATATATGTATTGTGCGATGGCTGATTTAGCTGGGGAGCTGAACGATCCAACATTATTAGAAGCATGTGAGCGTTTATGGGATAACCTCCATAATAAAAATATGTATATTACCGGTGGTATTGGGTCGACGAGAAACAATGAAGGTTTTACATTTGATTATGATTTACCGAACGAAACTGCGTATGCAGAAACTTGTGCTTCCGTAGCAGTCGTCTTTTGGAATCATCGTTTGTTGCAGCTTAATTGTGATGGGAAATATGCAGACTCGATGGAACGAGCGCTGTACAATGGAGTGTTGAGTGGGATTTCCCTAGATGGTGAAAAATTCTTTTATGCTAACCCACTTGCAAGCCTGGGGGATACTCATCGATCAGATTGGTTTGGGTGTGCATGTTGTCCACCAAATATTGCAAGATTACTAGCATCGTTAGGTGAATATATCTACTCTTTTACGCAAAATGAGGTCATCACTCATTTATATGTAAAGGGCAGTGCGGAGTTCGAGATTGACAATACGGCTGTTACATTAAAGCAAGATACAAACTATCCATGGGATGGTACAGTGAATATCAATTTTGAAGTAGAGAGACCAGTTTCCTTTGGTTTGAAGCTGAGAATTCCTGGATGGTGCCGTGAAGCACGATTGTATGTAAATGGTGAACAACAGGAAATTCAGGTGAATAAGGGCTATGTGAGGATTGAGAAAGAGTGGAGCAACGAGGATCAGGTAGAACTCTTCCTTTCGATGCCTGCTGACCGCTTTTATTCTAATCCTAATGTGCGTCAAAATGTTAACCATGTTGCACTACAACGAGGTCCACTTGTCTACTGTTTAGAATCTGTAGATAATACGGAAAATTTGAATAGGATAGTTTTACCGAAAGAGAATGAAATGGAGTGGGTGTTTGACGAACAGCAACTAGGTGGAGTTGTCACACTCTCTGGGGAAGCTTATCTACTTAATAACGAAGAGTGGGAAGGCAAGTTATATAATAATGCAAAACCTCAACAGACCCCAATCACCATTACCGCAGTTCCATATTACGCCTGGGATAACCGAGAAGAAGGGCAGATGCTTGTTTGGATTAACGAAGGATGATTGAGACAGGGGGACAGGTTCGTTGTCCCAGGTGAAAAAAGACAGGTGGGTGACAGGGGGAAGGTTCGTTGTCTGAGGGAATAATCAGCAATTTGGGACAACGAACCTGTACCTCCGTCCCACAATCAACAAAAAGGGACAAGGGACCTGTCCCTTTGTCCCAATAAGGGACAGGAAACCCTTGTCCCGAGGAGGGATTACAAATGGAAGAAAAAACTTTATCAAAGTTATCATTGAAGCCTTTAACAACGAGTGAACTAAGGCCAAAGGGTTGGCTTTTACGGCAACTTCAGATTCAAGCTGAGGGGTTAAGTGGAAATCTTGATCAATTTTGGCCAGATATTAAAGAAAGTAAATGGATTGGTGGCGATAAAGAGGGGTGGGAGCGTGTTCCTTATTGGTTAGATGGATTTATCCCCTTAGCCTATTTGCTGGATGATGATGATTTGAAAATGCGTGCAAAAAAGTATATAGATGCTATTATCAACGGGCAGGAGGAAGATGGGTGGATATGTCCGTGCTCTAAAGATGAGAGAAACAGGTATGATATGTGGGCGTTATTTTTAATCTTGAAGGTGTTAGTTGTCTATTATGAATGTAGTAAGGATGAGAGAGTAGAAGAGGTAATCTACAAAGCTACCAAAAACTTTGATCGACATATTGATTCGCACACCATTTTTGGATGGGCATCGACAAGATGGTATGAAATGTTAATTCCTATCTATTGGCTATACGAAAGAAGACAAGAAGACTGGTTGTTGAATTTATCTGTAAAAATAAGAGCGCAAGGGTTTGACTACAAATATTTATATGAAAATTGGCCCTATGAAAAACCACAATCATTTAAACACTGGAGTCAAATGAATCATGTTGTAAACCAAGCAATGGCTGTTAAATCGTTAACGTTATTTAGTAGAATTAGTAAAAAGGATGAAGATAAGAAATTTGCAGAAATGATGATACAGAAATTGACTGATTTTCATGGTACAGCTACAGGTATTTTTACAGGCGATGAATGTCTTTCTGGCGACAGCCCAACTCAAGGAACGGAGCTGTGCGCTGTTGCTGAATTTATGTATTCTTTAGAGCATCTCGTTCAAATTTCAGGTGATGTGAAATGGTCAGATCAGCTTGAATATCTCGCATTTAATGCTTTACCAGCAACGATCAGCCCTGATATGTGGTCCCATCAATATGACCAAATGGTTAATCAGGTTGAATGTAGTAGAATTGAGGAAGGAAAACAACCATTTCGAACGAACAGTGGAGAATCACATTTATTTGGGCTTGAGCCTAATTTTGGATGTTGTACTGCCAATTTTAATCAAGCGTGGCCAAAGTTTGCGTTGTCTACCTTTATGACAACGGACAAGGGAATTGCATGTACAGTCATTGCTCCTTCAGAAGTCAATACGGTGGTGAAGGATGGAACCGTTACGATCAATTTATCTACAGAGTATCCTTTTAATAATAAACTCAATTTTACAGTTACTGTAGATAAGCCTCTTATGTTTGATTTTGATATCCGAATTCCTGGTTTTTGTTCGAGTGCCACAGTGGATGGTGTAGAAGCAAAGAGTGGGGAGTATTTTACGATATCAAAAACTTGGAATGGTGAGGAAACCATCGAGGTCACGTTGAATTTTGAAACAGAGTTCATCAGTAGACCAGAGGACATGGTGGCAGTAAGGAGAGGTCCACTTTTATATTCGATTGCAATTGAAGAGGAATGGAAAATGGTTGATTATGGGAAAGATGAGAAGCATCGAGTGTTCCCTCATTGTGATTATGAAATTTTCCCACAATCACAATGGAATTATGGATATGTTGATAAAAATATCCAATATAAATTTAACGGAATAGGTGACTATCCATTTAGCACGAAAGAAGCCCCAATTGAAGCTACGGCAAATGTAGTTGAAATCAATTGGCCCAAAATTAATGGAGTTGTTGCAAGAGTTCCAGAAGAGCGGAAACCTCTTAGTGAAATTAAGCAAGTCAAGCTACTACCATATGGGTGCACAAACTTAAGAATTACGGAAATTCCATTTGTCTCTATAAAATAGTAGTGATATAGGGGTGGAAAAGGAACAAGTCAACTGTGTATAATACCAATTGGAAGAGTGTGTAAAGGACATGGGAGTCGATTATCAAAATTGATTGACTCCCTTTTTCAATTTTTCAAACTCCTCATATATAAAAATTTATATATCTTTTGTTGAGTAAGTGTTCTTATTTTTATATTTTAAAATAATAATTTAAAAGGCTAAAAGTAGATCTTTTTTCCAAAGAAACGTCTGATTAAATTAATATATTCTCTATGAATTATGTTGAACAAAAGTTGTTTTAGGTCAGACAAAGTTCATAATACATGCAGCCTAATGTTCTTCGGTCGTATCTAGCTTAAGATAGATTTAAACATTACATAAATAAACTATCATGCTTGCCAGAATGTGCTTGTACATATATCGATTATAGCAATCTGTTAAACATTAAGTGAAACAAGATTTTTTGAAGAGTGACAGGTCCTCAACTACCAATAAGTATTGGTTCGACCTCGAACACCGGTTCTTTAGGTAAAGACGAGTTAAATTAAGGAACGATAGAACACCCACAAATGTTGATTCATCAATGTTTGTGAGTGTTTTTTGTTTAAGGATTCTAGCAATTTATATATACTACATTGCCAAACAATCAGTTTATGAAATAGTATTCTTATACTAATAATGATTACAAAAAATGTAAATAAAGCTTTACTGAACAGTTTAAAGAATCTAATATGGCAATTGAGATTGACCAACAAGCAGGGGCGATTCGTTTTCCAGGAAGTGTTCTCTTTTCTACCAATTCCTCCGAAATTGCTCCAAAAGGAAAGGAATTCTTAAATGCCTTTATTCCTAAATATTTAGATATCCTTCTTCAAGAACGATTCAGATCTGAAATCTCTTCGATTATTATTGAAGGTCATATCATGAACGCTATCAGTATTGGAAGAAGTTATTCTCTTCGTCAGGCGGCAAATCTAAGAGCTTTTTTCTTAAAGTAGGATCAAGATAAATCCATTTCCCCTCATGTTCCACGTATTTCGTGTTAGGATTTCGTTCCATCAAATCTCGTAAAAAAGCGGGTTCATAACTTCCTGATTGCCCTGATTCTAAGCTGAAACAACATGTTGCACTAAATATTAAAGACAATGAAGATCAATTGGATTTCGTTGTTATTAGCAATAAGTTAACAGAAATCAATTCCTTTCCAATTCCAACTGGGTTAAAAGCAGATTTATTTACCCAGCAAATAGAAGGGTTCCAGTGGTTGTGTCATTTAGAAGAAAAGGGAATTGGTGGGTTGCTCGCAGATGACATGGGACTTGGAAAAACGATTCAAGTGATTACATTTTTACTTCATCAAAAGCAACAAAATAAATTAAAGCCAACATTACTGGTTTTACCAATAGCTTTAATTGAGAATTGGCTCGAAGAAATTCGTAAGTTTGCACCTGAATTGGGCGCTAGCATGTATGTACACAAAGGTAGTGGACGTCTAAAGTCCTCGGATATGATTGCTACTTATGATCTAGTTTTCACCAGTTATGATACGTTGAAAATAGATCAGTTATTATTAGGTAAAATCAAATTTCAGTCTATCATTTGTGATGAAGCACAAAATGTAAAATCCCACAGTAGTCAGCGATCTCGTGCATTACGAGCCATGCAATCAGACTTCCGCTTAGCGATGACAGGCACACCTGTTGAAAATAGCTTGGAAGAACTATGGTCAATCATGGATTTCGTTCAACCTGGAGAACTTGGTTCATTGAAAGAGTTTAGAAATACGTATATCCAAACCAACGATTACAATAAATTACTTGAAAAAATCATGCCATTTTATTTAAGAAGAACGAAAAAAGAAGTGTTGGATGACCGACTGCCAACGAAACATGCTGATAAAATTCTGAAAGTAAATGCTTCCTCCACACAAAAATCAATTGCTTCGTCTATGTTACAGACGAAAGAAACAGGACAAATAGCGGTTCTTAATATGCTGATGAGGTTGAGACAATTATACGGACATCCAGGTGTGGTCATACCTCAATATGAAACACTTCCTGCAAACGAGGTTCCTAAACTAGAAAAACTCATAGAAATCATTGAGCAAGTAAGGAGTAAAGATGAGAAAATTCTTATTTTTACTGAATTTAGAAAGCTTCACTCAATCTTAAAAAGAATCTTTATGCAAAAATATGGGATTTCTGTTCCCGTAATAGATGGGGATACAAAAAATAGGCAGGCAGTCGTTACTATGTTCAATAGTAAACCTGGTTTTGGCATCATGCTTCTATCGCAGAAAGCAGCTGGCGTAGGACTCACAATTACAAGCGCCAATCATGTGGTCCATTACACACGTTGGTGGAATCCGGCTGTTGAAAACCAAGCAACAGACCGTGCATACAGAATTGGACAAAAAAAGGACGTTCATGTCTATCAAATCATCACCACCGATAAAACCAATTTCCCTCAGGGAACCATTGAGGAACTCATGCATGAACTTCTAGAAACAAAGAGGGAACTAGCGGAAAACGTTATTGTTCCGTTTAATATGAGTGAGATGCAGAAGGAACTGGTGGAGAAATTAGGGGTGTGAGTGTAGGTTTGGAGTAATTTAATATTTAATATCTTAACTTATTTTATGGAAAATCGGAGAGGGACTCTATGAGTAAGTTAAGATTTTAATTCTTCATATTCCTAAGATTAAACATAAGTAGGTAGGTCAGACCATTATTTGTGGATAATAAATTATTGTTTCGACCCTGAACACCGGTATCTTTAGGTAAAAATGAGTTAAATTAATAAACGATAGAACACTCACAAACGTTGATGCATCAATGTTTTTGGGTGTTTTTTGATTTTGAGGAAAACGAGTGAAAAAGGTAGGATTTGTAATGATTTTACACATTTTTTACACAAGAAATTTGAGTGAAGCTTTATTATGTAATGGATGACTGAAGATGATAAAATAATCATTAAGTAGATTAAAAGTTATTCAAATGAGGAGTTTTACGAGTGAGAAGTAAGAAACGCGGCCATTACTGTAATGGATGTGGAGATTATCTACCTAATGAAAAATTTAGCGGAAGAGGTCATCGTGAGCATCTTTGTAAAAAGTGTAAAAAAGCAGGTATATTAATAAGTCCTGAATCAACTTCCGATTATGATCGTAATTATAACCGTCTATCTAAGGCTATTAGAAACTGTATGTTGGTTTATATGGAGTATGGAAGTTTCTTTTTATTTGAATATCAACATTCGAGATATATTATTGGGGACGAACTTAGTACTGATATCTATGTGTATCAGGGAGACAAGAAGCAAAAATTCTCTGTGTCAGAAAAACTATAAAAGAGTGAAGTCGTATTGGACGTCTTATACAAAAAATACTACGATACAATGGATTGTAACCTAAATTTTGATTATGAAGAATTGCTTTACGATGAGCATATAGAAATATCGAAGAAACGTAGACAACATCTTGAAGTAATATCGTCGATTCATCATTTAATGGAGTTTTTATAAGTTGGGAGGGGGGGAATTGACGACTCAATCAAGAAAAATTCGTTTAAAGAAATTATATGTACCTTGCCCTGCTAAAGAAAACGATGAAATATTTCGTAATGGAGTATTTCATTTCAATATATCTAAAATTCTGGATGACATCCATTGTGGGAAACTAGTTGTTGATAAAGAATACATTGATATTAAAGAATGGTTTAAGTGGCATGGACATCATTCATCTTTAAATGAAGAGCATTTACCTACAGTTAATATAGATAGTATGATCATTCAAGCAGAGATCAGACCTGGAATATTTTCTATCATAGATGGCAATCACAGAATGGAAAAAGTATTTCGGGTGGGTAAACGCTCCATTTATTCATATAAGCTAAGGGGAGAGCAGTTGATTCCATATTTTATAACTGAGAAGGGTTACCAAGCTTTTATAGAATATTGGAATTCGAAGTTTTAAAATTTTTAAACGAATATTTTTTCAAAGAACATAAACAGTCATTCATGAAAAGATGTAGGTGCAACTCTAATTTGATATAATTATTTATAATAAGGTGGTGTTACTTATGTTAGAAGAACAAAATAATGTACCAAAGCGAAAATTTGCATGGGTAGACAAATGGGTGAAGATGACAGGTGAACGAGCAAGAATAGATGCAAAAGTAAATAACACTTACATTGTGTATGAAAAGAATGGTAAGTTGGTAAAGGAATTTCCTAATGGCGATATTGTCCCTTTGAATAATGACGGTGAATCATGATGCATAAGCATAACCCAATGTTCTATGTGTTTGCTGGTAATAATGGAAGCGGAAAAAGTACAATAAGAAACTTAATTATTGACAAGATTGGTGTTGAGATTAACATTGATCCTGATGCCATCGCACGAAGAATTGATCCAGAAAGCCCTGAGTCTAAAAGGGTAACAGCTGGAAAAGAAGTAATAAAATCGGTGAATAAATACATTAAGGAAGGCAAGGATTTCTCTATTGAGACAACGCTTGCTGGCGGGAATGCCATTAGACAAATGCACAAAGCTAATACAAAATTACCATGTTTTACGTAGCTCTTAGTAATGTAAATCAGAATATTGAACGGGTTGCGATGAGAGTAAAAAATGGAGGGCACGATATTCCAACTGAGGATATCATTAGAAGAAGTAAAACCTCTTTTGAACATCTCTATAATAATGTTAAAATGATTGATAACCTTGTGTTAATCGACAATAGTGAAGATGATGGAGAAATTGTTTTGGAAGTAAATGATAGTCAGATTACTTTTGAATCAAGTAATTTACCATTATGGGCTTATCCTGTTCGAGAACAATTTAAAGTATAATGATTTCAAACGCAACAAACAGTTTTATTTGCTCATGAAAAAGCAACTCACCCTGCCCGCTAAGTAGTGTGAGTTGCTTTTTTCTTACACGTATTTAATAACCGTAAGCCCGTAATCAAACAACGCATATAAATAGAGCAGCACCTCCGGTACTATAAACGTATCACTTAAAGGAGGTGCTTTCGTATGCCGCAACAAAAACTTACCATCGTCCCCGTTAAATT
>Ga0182742_1002166_pt1 | contig 22524 bp, 20 predicted proteins | sample eDN5th37CBELigMG_FD_128880 | JGI IMG/M metagenome (GOLD analysis project Ga0182742, IMG submission 128880) | Enriched Miracle-Growth compost microbial communities from Emeryville, California, USA - eDNA 5th pass 37_C BE-Lig MG (version 2)... ... | reverse complement strand
AGCGTTAAGGTCGAAACGGAAATCGTTGTAGGTCTCCCCCTATCAAACGGACAGCGTATCAAATGTAAAATGGAATCAACTCATCACGTTCAATTAATGGCACCTCCAGGAACTAGAGTTTCTAGCGATATTCTAAGTTATAGCTGCAGCTTTGAACAATTAGAGGAAGATAAATACAGGGTTACTGTCATATTCCAACAATCTGTCCAATCTACACAACATACTATTTTGGATATACCTGTCATTGGATGAAACGTAGGGACGGTTCTCGTGTTTCATTTGTAGATGTTCGGCTGTTGGAAAAAAAGAAGTCTTTGGAGACAAAGCCTATTTTAAAAAATCTGTATTAGATAAAATCAAAGAAGTAGAGGCACCATCATATATACCTGCAAGTGCAATGGCCTACAAGATAGAGAAAGATTTAGTTACAATAAAGATTCTAATGAATGGTTGTGCGAACAAGGTAATAAAAAGGTAGAAGAGAATATTATCGATATTCCTTCGAAAAGGAAAAGTGCGAAAATGGCCCTTTAAGAGAAGAGTGTATTAAGAAAAAAGAGTGGGACAAGCTTTTGGTGTTCGGATTAAGACCTCAGAATTTTTACGGATACAGTCAAGAACAAAAGACAGAAGAGTTTAAAGGAAAATATAAGAAAAGAGCTTGCCAAGAGTGGAAAAAAGGCGGGATGAAAAATTTTTACGGGCTAGACCGTGCCAAGGGATACGGTCGAAAAAGCATGACCATACAAGCAAAATGAACAGCGATAGCAGTAAATGGAAAAGAGGATAGTCAATATACTATCCTCTTTTCCATTATTTATTGGTTACTATAAGGAAGAGTAAAGTCACTTATTTCTACTTATTGGGAGGTGTTTTTTAGTGGTTTCACCGTCCCTGCGTTTCATTAATTAGAAAGGAAATGGGCGTGGTTGTTTTTGTACAGACACCCAGCGTAGTGTTGTAAATTCATCTAAAGACCATTCCCCGCCATATCTTCCTAAACCGGATGATTTTTCACCACCGAAAGGAATATTTGGTTCACAGTTAACGCTTTGATCGTTGACATGAATCATTCCTGTGTGAACTTGAAGAGCTACATTTACTCCATGTTCCACGTCACTAGTGAAAACAGAACCGCTTAATCCAAAGTCGCTTTCGTTCGCGATACGAATGGCTTCTTCCTCACTGTCAACTGGTAAGATAGCTGCAACAGGACCGAATAATTCATTTTGGGCCACGGCCATATCATTTGTAACATCTGTTAAAATAATTGGTTCAACGAGAGTACCTGAGATTTTACCATGTTGGATACAAGTTGCCCCTTGTTCAATGGACTGATTTACCCAAGATTTAATTTTATTTACTTGTCTCTCATTAATAAGTGGTCCGATGAACACTTCAGGGTCAGCGGGGTTTCCAACCTTTAGAGCCGCTGCTTTTTCTTTAAATGCTTGTACAAATTCATTATAAATATTACGATGAACAATTATACGATTAAGGGACATACAAATTTGCCCTTGGTGTAAAAACTTACCGAACACAGCGGCACTCGCTGCCTGATTTACGTCAGCATCATCCAGTACAATCATGACGTTATTGCCGCCAAGCTCTAGGGCAGCGCGTTTTAAATGTTTACCACATAGTTCACCAATACGACGTCCGACAGCTGTAGATCCTGTAAATGAGATAACTTGAGGAATCGGATGTTCTACAAATGCATCGCCGATTTCTGCAATATCAGCAACAACTACGTTAAAGAGGCCCTTAGGTAATCCAGCCTTTTCAAATACTTTTGCGATAATAAGGCCGCCTGAAATAAAAGTTTGTAAATCCGGCTTTGCTACTACTCCATTTCCTGCTGCAAGAGCTGGCGCAATGGCGCGCATGGATAAATAGAATGGAAAGTTAAATGGACTAATAACACCAACGACACCTACAGGAAGTCGGTATACTCTATTTTCTTTCCCCGGAATCACGGAGGAACGTGTTTCGCTGTTCATTTTAAATGGAATGGATGCGAATTCTTGAATATCTGCGATGGCTAAATCTACCTCAACATTGGCTTTAATCGCGCTGCTTCCTGTTTCTAAGATTAGAGCATTGACAATTTCCTCTCTAAGGCTTTCTACTACTTCTGCAGCCTTTTTCATAATCGCAGCACGTTCGCTCGGGTCTTGTTGCTGCCATTGAATATGAGCTTGTTTTGCTTCTTTATAGGAGGCATCAATATCCCCAATAGAGGCCAATTTGATGCTTACTAAACTTGATTGATCAAATGGGTTTTGATTTGTATATGAAATCTGACTGTTACCTTCTTTCCACTCTCCACCAATGTATTGCTTTGACCAATTATTAAGTGTATTTGTTACTGTTGACATGATTTCATCCCCTTATATAATTTTATAAATAATTAAAATATTCCAATTAAAATCTAATAAACATTATTTAATTGCTTGTAATCCTTTTTTATTAGATTCATGTTCACTGACTACCGTAGGCAAATGAACATCAAGAACAGCTGAACGTCCTTCTTCTTTTACCGCTCGTAAACACTCTCTTAAAGCATCTTTCAATTGTTCTGGAGCTTTTATACTCTTAGCAAGAGCTCCGCCAGCTGCTTCAGCGATTTTTGAAAGATCTGCAACCGGTGTAAAATCAACGAAGAATTCATTCGTTTGTTGGGCAATTCCAGTAGGGTGGACACCAAGGGTAGATAGTTTTGGCGATTTCCAACCATGGTTGTTGTAAATAATCGTTAAGAACGGGGTGTTGTAACGATTAGCCATCCAGTGAACGGTTGATGGAATGCTGAACATATAAGCTCCATCACCAGTAAGACTAATAACGGTTTTCTCTGGTTTAGCCAGCTTCATTCCAATGGCTGCGCCCCCGTTCCATCCTAATGACCCTGCACCACTTCCAAAGAGAGTACCACTTTGATTGACATGGAGGTGATTTGATATCGTCGGATAGTTGGAAATTCCTTCGTTCAGGACAATCGTATCCTCATCCATGATTTCTCGAATACACGCTGTTAGATATTCCGGTGTAATATAGTCAGATCTAGCTTCCTCCAGTAAGGCTAGGGATTGCTTTTGACTTTCATGTATTTTTGTATAAGTTCTTTGGCGCTTACTCACAAGCTTTGAATTGATATTTGCATTGTTGCTTAATTGCTCGTTTAACTGCTGCAAGGCAATGTATGAATCTACTTTGAAGAATCTCTTAGAAGGGATATACCATACAGGCATTTCTTCTTTAATCGGATCAATATCAAAATAGTAAATAGTCGCTTGATCGGACGGCTTGTTTTTCAATGGAATCCAAGGGACATCACTGTCCATTACAAGAATAAGGTCAGCATCTGCGATTAATTCATTTTGACCTGGTGTATTCCATTGATACCCGCAATGTAATGGGTGATTAGAAGGAAAGTTCATATAATTTGGACAAGATTCAATGACCGGGATAGACAAACGTTCACAGAATGTAACTAATTCGTCTACTGCCTCTGGATTACGTCCTAAGTAGGAGGTAACCACAAGTGGTTTTTCAGCCTTTAGTAAGTCTTGAACTACTTCAATAACAGATTGAGGGGGCATAGCAGCCGGCATGATTGGCTCCCATAGAGACGTGTCAATGGTAACTGGTTCAACCTCAGCCTCCATGACCTCACGTGCACCCATTAAATAAACAGGACCTTTTGGATCACTCTTGGCAAATTGCAGGGAACGATGTACGAGTTGTTTGATATTTGTTCCCGTACGAATTTCATTATTGTATTTAGAATAACCACGCATAATTCCACGCTGGTCGAACACATCCTGAATCCAGTGAATAAATTCGTTCCGGCTTCCTGGTAACTCCCCTTCTTGTGTGAAAGGGGAAGTTCCTGCAAATATAAGAACCGGTACTCTTCCTTTCGCTGCGTTATGAATGGCACCCCCAAGGTTCTGCGTGCCGCATTCCACGTGAATGATAACAGCCTGGGGCTTACCTGTAATTTGAGCATACCCGTGTGCTGAGCTCAAAGCGACCATTTCATTTGGACAAATAATTACTTCAGGTAATTGATGATTTTTCTGTTTAGCCTCTGCCAGACTTTCTATAATGGCAGGATGATCACTACCTAAATTGGCGAATATGTAAGAAACGCCAGCTTCCTGTAAGGCCTCTAAAAATGCAGTACTTGCTGTATACATATAAAATTCTCTCCCTTCATCCTAATTGACAAAATGAATATTATTCTCTTGAATAAGTGCTTTTATTGCTAAGGCAGATTGGCTTAGTGTATTGCTTTCCTCCGCTTCTAAATTCCATTCAATAATTTCTTGAATTCCCTCATTATTAATGAGAAGCGGTACACCCATACTGACGTTTTCAAATCCATATTCTCCGTCCAGGATGGCAGAACCAATGCTGGGAACGATTTCGTCGGTCAGGAGCTGATTAATAAGCTGACTGATTCCTACCCCCGTGGTCCATCCAGTTGTTCGGTGAATATTGAGACCATTAAAGCGAACAAACCATGTTTTTAGTTCCTCTTGAATTTGTTGTTTTTGTTCCTTCGTCAGGGATAGCTGTCTATTACTTAGTAGTACACGTGAAAAGATAGGAACTTGTGACTGACCATGCTCACCAAGAACAGAGGCTTGAACACTCTCTTTATTGTTTATCTCCAGTACTTTTCGTAAAGCCCATTCGAAACGGAAAGAATCGTTAAGGGTGTAGCCGATCAGTTTCGAACGTTTGAAGCAGAAGTTTCGATAAAGATAGTAATTCAAAGCATCAACAGGGTTCGAAGCTGTGACAATAATAGCCTCTGGAGCATACCTCGTAATCTGTTCTCCAATATGATGAATAATTTTGATATTGTCTGCTAAATAAGCATTTCTTGAGGTTTCATTATTTCGATTAGGTACCCCAGCGACAATGATAACGATGTCGGAATGGATGAGGTCTTTAAAGGACCCTCTGTAAATATTCTTTGAAGGGAAAGCATTCTCGAAATCCATAATATGGTTGTCTAACAATCTTTCATTTACATCGATTAAACAAAGCTCATCAATAGCTGAATGGACAGAGAGCATCATGGCACAGGATGCTCCTAATGTGCCTGCTGCGCCTATAATGGAAACCTTTTTCATCAATTAGTGCACTCCTTCCGGAATGGGTAGTGATCTTGTTTCTTCCATCATTTTGATTAAGTGCATAATGAGTCGGTTGGTAGGAACAGGAATCTGATAGGCTTCAGCCTTTTTCACGATAGCCCCATTTAAATAATCAATCTCTGTTGGTCTGCCATTTTCCATATCTTGAAGCATAGAAGGCAAGTGATTTCCAGCCATGTTCGGATCAAAGACATGAATAATCATATTGATAATTTCTTGTTTGTTTAGTGAGATGTTTTCCTTTTCTGCCACGAGAACAATTTCATCCACAATATCAGCAATGACCTGTTCAATTTGGCTATAGCTTCCAACAGCCCCAACCGTATTTTTCATCAAAGTACATAGCGTATTGAGTACACAATTAAATGCAACCTTATTCCAAATGCTTATGAGTGCATTAGGTGAAATTTCAACATTCATTCCTGCCCCGTTCATGGTATCGGTAATATTCTGGATTTCCTTTGTTACTTTTCCATCTGCCTGCATGATTTGAATATTCCCAGAGCCAAGAGCTTGTATCGTTCCTGGTTTGAGTAATTCAGTTCCAAATGTGGTGACTCCCGCAATCAATCGATTCCTAGAAACGTATTTTTCCAGTGTTTCGATATTGCCCAATCCATTTTGTAAGGTTAGGACTCTAGTGTGATTACCGACTAGTTGCTGGCAACTGCGAACCATGGAGTCGGTTTGCATCGCTTTTGTAAAAACAATGAATAAATCGACTTCCCCAGAGGCCTCATGCGGATAGGCGGCTCTGATTCTTTGTATATGTGTTCCGCTTTCACGGATGATTTTTAGGCCATCACGATTGATAGCTTCCACATGATCCTTCCATCCATCTACCAACAGCACATCGTTTCCAGATTCAAATAACATGGATCCAAAACGGCAGCCCATAGCACCTGAACCTACAATAGCAATCTTCATTTTTATCATTCTCCTTCAATTAAGCTATTACTCTACTAAAAACATGACTGATTCTGGAACAAAGGTAATGAATAATAACACCAGGATCATCACGAAAATTGGTAAAACAAGATGTTTAGCAACTTTCTGTATACCGATTCCGGCAACACTTGACGCAGTAAACAAACATACTCCAAATGGCGGTGTTACAAGTCCAATCGCTGTACCAACCGTGACGACAATCCCGAAATGTACTGGGTCCATACCAAGACCTGTTACAATCGGTAAGAATAAAGGTACAAGGATAACGAGAATAGCAGCAGTTTCCATAAATAGACCAAGTAATAGCACAATAAGGTTAATAATTAACAAAAGAATAACCGGATTGTCTGAAACAGACATTAAGTTTTCTACTAATTTTTGTGGAATTCCTTCCGCTGTTAATACCCAGGCTAATAAGGATGCAGTAGCAATAATGAACATTACATTCGCAGTCATCTTTGCCGATCCTAATAAAATGGGGAAGAGGTCCTTAATTTTTAAATCCTTATAGATGAAAATCCCTACAAATAAGGCATAAACGACTGCAACGGCAGCTGATTCAGTAGGGGTGAAAATACCACCGAATACTCCTCCAATGAGAATAAAAGGTGTACCTAACGCCCAAATAGATTCTTTAAGAGCTGACCCAAATTCTTTCGCATTAAAAGAATGGTTATCAGCTGTAATCCCTTGCTTTTTGGCTAGGATATAAAAAAGAATAATAAGAGCTATACCAATCATAAGACCTGCAGGCAAACCTGCTTTATATAAGTCGGAAACAGAAGCGTTAGTTAAATTACTGTAAATAATAAAGGAAATACTTGGAGGGATGATTACTCCTAAAGGACTTCCGGTTGCCACTATGGCAGTAGCGAATCCTTTGCTATAGCCTTTTTCCACCATAGAAGGGATCATTAGACTTCCTAAAGCAGCTGCTGTGGCTACGCCACTCCCAGAAATGGCGGAGAAGAACATACATCCAATGATAGCAACGATTCCTAATCCTCCACTTACTCTACCGACTAAAGCGCTCGCCAATCGAATCATTCTTGTGGCAAGACCGCCTTTTCCCATGATATCTCCGGCAAAAATGAAGAGTGGAATCGCCAATAATGCTGTAACATTTGTCCCGCTGACTACCTTTTGGGTAATGATATTAACTGGGATATCATTGGTAAATATGTAAAGAATGGAAACCAATCCGATTGTGACTGCAATGGGAATCCCTGTTATCATGAGTATGAGTGCTAATATTAAGAATAGGGATATCATGTATTCTCACCTCCTGAATTACCTTTATAGAATACCCGGACAATAGCAAAGTAGATGGAGATAATCATTGCTACTGGTATAGATGCATAGACAATACTCATTGAAACTCCCATGTTTGGAGAACGTTGAGCTGCTACTAGCCCCATCGTTTCCCATCCAACTTTGAGGAGCAATGCAAAAAAGACAATGGAAACTAACAATTGGAAAATATGTAATCCTTTCTTCCAGCTTGGAAAGGTGCTTTCTAAAATATCGATATTAATCAATGAACGATCCCTTGTGGCAATAGCTGCTCCCAAAAAGACAAGCCATATCATTGAAAATCGTGCCAGTTCATCTGTCCAGAAGGTTCCTGTATTAAAAGCAAATCTGGCTACTACTTGAATAAAGAGAACGATTGTAATAACAGCTAAAAGATAGACAATAATATGTTTGCAAATTCTATCAATAATGGCGCCAATCTGATCTAGAACTTTCATGTGTTCAACCCTCCCATTCTATTAAACTAATCGGTTTGATAGAGGAATCGAATCTTTAATAGATTCGATTCCACTTATCTCTTTAATCTGCTAGCGCTTTAATTTCTTTAAAGTATTCTTCTCCGAACTTCTTGCTGAATTTTTCCTGAGTTTTTGGTACACTCTTCATGAATTCAGCTTTATCCACTTCGTTAATAACCATTCCTTTTTCTTCGAGTGCCTTTTTCAAATTATCTTGGTCATTAATATTGTGTTCACGAATCTTTTGGGCTGCATCAACGGCAGATTGAGCAATAATTTCTTGGATATCTTCAGGAAGCTTTGATAAGTTAGCCTGACTTCCCATTAAAGTATTAATGGCAAAAATATGCTCTGTTAAAGATAAATGTTTCTGAACTTCAAATACATTCTGGGTATAATTAATGGTGTAATCATTTTCCTGGCCATCAATTGCTCCTTGCTGCATAGCAGTAAAAGCATCTCCCCAGTTCATGCCAGTAGCAGTTGCGCCCAATTCATTAATCGTGTCCAAGTATACTTCACTTTCAATTACTCTTAATGTAAGCCCCTTCATATCAGCTGGTGTTTTAACAGGGGTATCGGCTGTTGTGACACTTCTAAATCCTCTCGGAACAAAGGCATACGTTTTAATTCCAACCTTTTCAGTTTCGCTTAGTAATTGCTGAGAAATGTCTGAGTCAAGAAACTTATTTACATGATTCCAATCTTCAAATAGATAAGGAATATCCAAAAGCCCAAACTCAGGAACAAAGTTTGATACTGGTGAAGAAGTAATAACGGCTAAATCTAGATTTCCGAAAGTCATAGCTTCAATTAACTCTCGCTCTTGTCCCAGTTGTGCGTTAGGGAAAAGACTAATTTTTACTTTTCCTTTAGTACGTTCTTCTACTAATTCCTTAAATTCCAATGCTAAGAGGTGGTAAGGATTTGTTTCTGTTGCAATATGCCCTAGTTTTAACTCAATAATCTCATTGGCATTAGCTGTTTTGGAGGAGCTTCCACTTCCTCCTCCGCCACAGCCCGCTAGTAGCATAACTACGAGAAAGAGATAAAAGGCTCCTTTGATTAAACGATTTTTCTTCAATATAATTCCTCCTTCTTAAAATTAATAATTCTGAATATATTGAAAATTTAATTTAAACAGAGATATAAATATCTCTGTAATTACTAATTTAAATAATTCCTTGAGGTGTTTTCATAATCACCTGTGAAATCTCCTCAGCAGTTTGAAGCGATTTTTCTATCACAAGGCTTTTATTTTTGGTCATTCTCGTCGTGGGACCTGAAACACTAATGGATGCCACTGCTCGGCCGTCATGTCCTTTTATTGGAACGGCAAAGCAAGTTAATCCTTCCACCATTTCCTCATTGTCAGTTGAAAAACCTGTTCGTCTAATTCCGTCGATATTTTCAATGAGTTTTTCATAGCTATCCAGAGTATGATCTGTGTATTTTTTTGTTTTGACACTATTGATATAGTTCTCAATATGTTTATCTGATTCAAAGCTTAACAATAGTTTTCCAGAGGCTGTGCAGTATAAGGGAGCATTCCATCCTGCATAGGAGCCCATATTAATATCGTTATTGGCTTCAATTTTATCTATAAAAGTAGCAAGATTATTATTCATAATCACTAAATGAATCGTTTCATTTAATGAATCTTTCAATGATTGTAAGTAGGGGCGACTAATTATCTTTATATCCAGTCGTTTCAGGGATAACGAAGCCAAATGTATCATTTTAATTCCAATCCGATACTCTCCAGTATCCGGATCTAAATCGAGTAGTCCTTTGTGACGTAAAGTATATAGAATTCTAAATATATTGGTTCTATTCATTCCCATGCTTTCTTCAATTTCTTTAGGAGTAAGCGCCTCTTTTTCTTCGAATAAGTTTAAAACGTCAACAGCATTTGCTAATGTTTTTAATAGATATTGTTCATCCATATCTTTCACCTCTATTTTTGGGTTTCGACAAATGAATATGATGTTCATTATACGAACCATTATAAGTCATATTCAGGGGAAAAGGGATAGAATAAAAACCCATTCAAATATCGAACATTTTGTTCATTATATGAACAAAGGATAAAGTATTTAAAAGATATAGAAGAAAGCCTTTCTTTTGTTCTAATACTGAATTTCATGTTCATTATACGAACAAAAATAAAATTCTGAAAGAGATAGAATAGAATCTTAAATTTGTTCTAATAATGAATCTTTTGTTCAGTATATGAACAAAAGATAAAATCCTAAAAGAAATAGAATAGGGACTTATTTTTTCGTTCATATAATGAACCTTATGTTCACTATATGAACATAATAAAGCATTTAATAACAATAAGGTGGTTAATACGTTAAGTCAATAATACAACTAGTGTTATAATATTGTCAATAGTATAACAATTTAAATTTTCTGAATTTATTGTAATTAATAACGGACACGTCCGGAGAACCGTCCCACTGTTTCTATGGTAAAATATTAATAGGTCATAGTATCTATATATTCTATTAATCTCTTTTATTTTAGCCAGAATATAGTGAACATGAAGGAGATAAATAAAAAATATTAAGCGGGGGTTTGCAGCATGAGGGGTTTTAAAAAGTTAACCATTTTGGGTGTGTCATTAAGTTTTTTATTACTGGCAGGTTGTGAAGAGGCTTCAGAAACAGCAAAGAAGGTAACAGATGAGGTTGAAGAGGCAGTACAGGCAGAAGCAACGAAGGACAATGAATTTGTTCTTTCCGTTCAAGAAGGAAGTTTGTCTAGTTACCCAGATGTAAAAATGAAGGATGCATTTGCTCGATTCTTTTCTTCCCCAAAATGGAAATACTTTCAAGCCGAATCGGGAGAACATGTAGTTGAATTTACAGGCTATTGTACATATATGGAGAAAAAGGTAAAGGCTAAGCTGCAATTCATTGTAGAGGAAGGAAAGGAAACGTTTGAAATAGGTGCATTGGAATTTAATGAAGTTCCGCAAAATGAACTGACAAAGGCAGCATTAATCCAAGCAATCTATGAAGGCGAAGGCTCAAGTGCTTTGCAGACAGAAAATGAAGCAGCCGTCGTTGACACAGCTCCAACTGAAGAATCGGTTAGTGTAACAGAAGAATCTACGAATATAACTACACCTCAACCATCCGTATTTGTGGAGCAAGATCTAAGAGGGGCTTGGCATTGGCAGGATGGCGACGACTTTTATATGATCATGAGGGACGACCTCACCTATACGTATATCGAGAAGGGATCGTCGTTTGTTTCTGAAGGGATGTACAGGGTAGAGAAGCAGGGAGATCAATTCGAGGTTAGAGTGACCTACTCAACCGAGGAGTATGACAGCATCATGATGCTCCAGCTCATTAACCAGAATCAACTAGTTGGTGAGGAGGACGGCTATAGCTGGAGGGCAGAAAGAATAAACCTTTCAGAGGCAGAAGAAGTTTTAGCTGGAGTGGTCCAGTAACTAAAGCGTGGGACGGTTTCATTTGTTAATTAAAGTATACAGTTGATGGAATATAGGAACGGGCCAACACTTTTCGATGAAACAGCAGAACCGTCCCGCTGTTTCATCTTTTTGTAAAAAATGGTAATTAAATGAGGGGAGGAGGGGAATGTTTAATATATAGTTTAGAAGTAAGGTTGTGATGTGATGATTGAAGGGCTCGAAATCATTAAAAACAATAATCGAAGAAGAAGACCCATTTTTATTTGGCTCGGAATGATTGCTTTGATTTTTGGAGTTACTGTAGATGGTTATTTTATGAGCGATTCAACTGTAACCATAGCCTATATTCCATTAATGGTTATGGTTGGTTTTCTTTCAAGTCATCTTATGACAAACATCATTCTATCAGGAGTGGCAGCGATCACATTACAAGTTTTCTCACCAAATCAATGGGAGCCTGAACTCTTTTTCCTTAGATGGCTGGGATATTTTTTTATTGCGTTTGTCATCCGGACATTATATAAACAAAATACTGACGAACGTAATAATTTAATTAACTTTACATTAACATTGGCCCAATCATTAGACGCAAGAGATAAGTACACTGCTTTTCATTCAAAAAATGTAGCATATTATTCATACGAAATCGCTCAGGCAATACATTTATCGCAAAAGGAATGTGACCATCTTTATCTTGGCGGGCTCTTACATGATATTGGGAAAATTGGGATTCCAGAATCTATACTAAATAAGCCCTCCAAATTAACCTTAGAGGAGTTTGAGATCATAAAGGAGCACCCTCAAATTGGATATGATATGCTGCAACATGTTCCAGCCTTTAGAGAGAATTCCATTTTGGATATGGTTTTACATCATCATGAGAGATATGACGGAAAAGGTTATCCGCACGGTTTAAGAGGCGAAGAAATTCCATTGGTTGCACGCATTATGGCTGTAGCAGATTCTTTTGACGCAATGACTTCTAAAAGGGCTTATAGAAACGTAAAAGAAATGGATTACGCGATAAATGAAATAAGGAACGGTAAACAAAGCCAATTTGATCCGAACATTGCAGATGTTTTCTTAGAATTAATTGACCAGGAAAAAATCATCGTTCGGGGTTTTGAGTGAAACAAGGGGACGGTTCTGCCGTTTCACCTATTGGTGAAACGCGAGAACCGTCCCCTTGTTTCTTTACACCCATCCCATAAACCGAACTAGTTGTGCAACGATAAATGTAACGAAGAAGGCAATTCCAGTTGGAATCATAAAGGACCAAAATGTCCATTTAAGACTTTTTGTTTCCTTGTAGATGTTCACCAAAGTGGTTCCGCATGGGAAATGCAGGAGGGAAAAGAGCATCATATTTAGAGCGGTTAGCCACGTCCAGCCGTGATCGAGAAAAATTTGTTTCAAATCGCTAATTCCATCTACATCAATTAAAGCGCCTGTAGACAAATATCCCATTAAAAGGATAGGGAGAACAATCTCATTTGCTGGAAGTCCGATTAAAAAGGCCATGAGAATAAAGCCGTCTAATCCAATGGCCTGACCTAAGGGGTCTAAGAAATTGACAATATGCATCAGGATGCTGAAATCTCCTACCTCAATATTGGCCAATACCCAAGTCAGGATTCCTGCCGGAGCAGCGACTTTAACCGCACGATTAAGGACGGATAAGGATTTATTTAAGGATGATCGGATGACGGTATCGAAAAATTTTGGTTTCCTGTAAGGCGGCAATTCGAGTGTATAATGCGTTGGAACCCCTCGTAAGGCTGTTTTTGACAGCGCCCAGGAAACAACAAACGTGGTGACAATCCCGAACATCACGATGCCGACAACTACCGATGTGGTCACCAAAGATTGCATTCCACCAGTAAAACCGGAAGCCATAAATAGAGAGGCAAGGACAATGAGTGTACCCCAGCGGCCATTACATGGGACAAAGTTATTGGTTAGAATCGCTAACATTCGTTCACGAGGGGATTCAATAATTCGCGAAGACATGACGGCCGCTGCGTTACAGCCAAAGCCCATTGCCATCGTTAACGATTGCTTTCCATGTGCACCAACGGTTTTAAATAAACGATCCATATTAAAAGCAACCCGAGGTAAATAGCCATAATTCTCAAGAAGAGCAAACGTCGGGAAAAAAATCGCCATCGGAGGGAGCATGACGCTAATAACCCAGCCGGTTCCTCGAAACAGCCCTAAAACGAGAACCCCGTGAAGCCAATCTGGTGCATGTAATGCCGTAAACATCAGGGTTAAATAGCCTTCAATCCAACTAAAGAACTCCGCCAGCATGGAAGAGGGGACATTTGCTCCTGCAATCGTTAAGTAAAAAATAACGCCCAGCATGAACAGCATGATTGGAAACCCCCAAAACAGAGAGGTAAAGATGGAATCTAATTTTTCCGTTCTTTGATTATATTTTGTTTTTGAAAAATGAACGCTTTCCTTTAAGAGCTCATTGCTTTTTTGATAAAGCTGCTCCACGATTTGGTCCCGAATACTTGACGTTGAAAGCTGGTCAGCCTGTATGAACAACGTCTGTATTCCGTTTTGTTCTGCTTTCGATTGGATATCCATCCGTTACCCCTCCGTTATGGTTATTCTTTTTTCAATCTGCTTTAAAAGATTTTTGTCACCATCTAAAAGCCGTAGTGCCAGCCATCTTGCTGGAAAGTCATTCCCCGCAATCCTCTGCACCATCGGTAAAAGAAGACGTATTTTTTCCTCTGTTTCTTCATTGTAGGTGATTTGATAGGGGGTGCATGGGATGGCACGGGATACCACCCGGTCAATCGTATCAAGCAGCATCGGTATTCCGGTTTTATTTCTTGCCGAAACGAGGATCACAGGAACTCCCAAACGCCTCATCAGCAATTTATCGTTAATTTTTATCCCCAATTTTTCAGCTTCATCTATCAGATTGATACAAATAATCACTTGATTCGTGATCTCCATTACCTGTAAGGCTAAGTTCATATTTCTTTGCAATGCAGTCGCATCCAGAACGACTAATGTGACATCAGGCTTTTCAAAGACAATGTAATCCCGCGCAATTTCTTCATCCTTTGAATTGGAAAATAAGGAATAGGTGCCGGGCAGGTCAATCATTTCATAGTGATTATTTTTAAAAGAAAAAGTTCCTGTCTTCAAATCGACTGTTTTCCCTGCCCAATTCCCTGTATGCTGTTTTAAACCTGTTAATAGGTTGAAAATGGTACTTTTCCCTGTATTGGGATTTCCCGCAAGAGCAATACGGAATGAATTCGCGCTTGTCATGGTTCAATCAACTCGCCTTCAATTTTCATACTTTCCTCTTTCCTTAAAGCAATGGAGGTCTGGCTTACTCGAAAAGCTATAGGGTCACCCAAAGGGCTTTTCCTAAGCACCTCGACAATCGCCCCCGGTATAAACCCTAAATCTAACAGCCTTCTGCGCATGACGCCTCCAATATCTAAATGGGTAATACGAATCAAATCCCCCATCTTCCCCTCAAACAATTTCAATTTGTTTGAATTAGCCATATCTTTTTCCCTCCACCTCAATTTTTGCCTTAATGCAACTTTTTTAAATTATAATATGAACATTTGCCTTAGTGCAACTTTTTAAAATTATAATATGAACATATATTCATATTGATAACATAATTTTTAAAAAAAGAAACAAGGGGACGGTTCTGCCGTTTCACCTATTGGTGAAACGCGAGAACCGTCCCCCTGTTTCATACCATGTTCTCTGGTTGAACCCATTGGTCGAATTGTTCTGCTGATAGATAGCCTGTTTTTATTGCGGCTTCTTTTAAACTGCTGTTTTCTTTGTATGCGAGCTTGGCGATGGCCGCCGCTTTTTCATAGCCGATATGAGGGTTTAATGCGGTCACAAGCATCAGTGATCGTTCGACGTGTTCTTTAATACTGTCTTCGTTTGCTTCTATTCCTTTTGCGCAGTGTTGATTAAAGGAAATGATCCCGTCTGATAATAAGCTGATGGATTGGAGTACGTTATAAATAATCACAGGTTTAAACACATTTAATTCAAAATTCCCTTGGCTTGCGGCAAAACCGATGGTGGCGTCATTCCCAAACACTTGGCTGGCGACCATTGTCAGTGCTTCACTTTGTGTTGGATTGACCTTTCCAGGCATGATGGAACTTCCTGGTTCGTTGGCAGGAATGCGGATTTCGCCAATGCCGCTTCTTGGGCCGCTCGCAAGCCAGCGAACATCATTGGCAATCTTTAGTAAATCCGCTGCTAAAGCTTTTAATCCCCCGTGTACATACACGATTTCATCATGGCTCGTTAAGGCATGAAATTTATTTTCCGAAGAGCGGAAGGGGTGTCCAGTCAGTTCGGCTAATTGTTTCGCTGCATCCGCTCCAAATTGAGGATTCGCATTAATTCCCGTCCCTACAGCCGTCCCGCCAATGGCCAAATCAAGCAAATGCTTTGCGGCTTCTGTGATCATTTTTTCATTCTTCTCAAGCATAAACCTCCAACCGCTGATTTCCTGCCCAAGGGTCAGTGGTGTCGCATCCTGCAGATGTGTCCGGCCGATTTTGACTATGTTGGAAAAAGCCTTTTCTTTTTCAAGAAAGGTACTTTTCAATTCTCCGATAGCGGGAAGGAGGTTCTCTGTTATTTTTATGTAGGCCGCAATGTGCATGGAGGTTGGAAACGTATCATTGGAGCTTTGCGACCTATTGACATCGTCATTTGGATGGATTCTTTCCGTTTCTCCTTGATCCTCCAGCCGTTCATTTGCCACATGGGCAATCACTTCATTTACGTTCATATTCGATTGTGTCCCGCTGCCCGTTTGCCAGACAGCTAATGGGAAATGCTCATCATAATCCCCATTTAAGATTTCATCACAAACCTGCTTGATGGCATTCATTTTGACTTCACTTAATTGACCTAGTTGGAAATTGACGATGGCTGCCGCCTTTTTGATCAAAGCCAAACCATACATCACTTCCAAAGGCATTTTTTCATTGCCTATTTTAAAATTTTCCAGACTCCGCTGTGTCTGCGCACCCCAAAGTTTTTCCTGTGGTACACGAACCTCACCGAGTGTATCCTTTTCTATTCGAAAATTATTCATATTTGACCCTCCACTTTATCATTTACTCTTATCCTGCCCTTGCTAGGCAGGGACGAAACATGGGGACGGTTCTCGCGTTTCACTTATTAGTGAAACGCGAGAACCGTCCCCATGTTTCAAGCAACCTCTTGATGGGATGATGTTGCCTTATATTTTTTTATTCTGAAAGATGCGATGATAAGTACTGCGCTAAGAAGTAGACCAAGGTAACCGAATAATGGATAGAAGATGGACACAAGACTTGTAAAGCCAACAAAGCTTAATCCAAAACCTGCCACGATGGATCCGATGGTAATTATTTTAAACTTTTTGGTTCCTGTATGGGCAAAACGGGCACCAAAGGAGTAAAACATACTAAGCCCTGTATTGAAAACCATTCCATAGAGGATTAAGGAATAAATAAAGCCTAAGACTGGTGAAAGGTCATCCACAATTTTTAACATAGGCATATCATAACCTGCAACCGATTCGATGTTTGCTAGAATTGCATAATGACTTAATAAAATGAGGACCCCAATTCCTAATCCTCCAACGAATCCTCCCCATGCTGCTGTCTTTTCGTTCGATTCATCTCCGCCCATGACGATGGACATGGATGCACCAACAGCAATATTAAATGATACATAATTAATCGCTGATAAGGCCCAGTTTGGTAAGGCCTTTGGCTGCTGGGCGGCAAGAGTGCTTAGCTGAGAAAACGAGCCATCCATTGTAAATAAGGTATAAATCGCTACAAGGATGATAGAGAGGATTAGAAATGGTGTAATGCTTCCAATGATATTAACCACCCGACTCACATTATTCACTGCAGCGAGGCTTAATAGAATGGCCATAAGTAAGGCCCCCACCCAAAACGGCAAGTCGAATTGCTGCTGAAGAGTAGAACCGCCGCCAGCTATCATCACAACGCCTACGCCAATGAGTACGGCCACGAGAATATAGTCGATAATTCTGCCAATAAATCTTCCGCTAATCTGATAAATAACATCACTGTGGTTATTTGCCTTCATGCGGCTTCCTAATCGCGTTAAAATCATGCCAATATAAGCAAATAAAGCAGTAGAAATAATGACAGCAATCGTTCCAATCAATCCAAAACTAGTAAAGTATTGTAAAATTTCTTGCCCTGAGGCAAATCCTGCCCCAATAATAATCCCAATGAAAGCACTGGCGATTTGCAATACTTTCTTCATAAAACTTTCCCCCAATCATGTTTGCCCTCGATGATCAACTAGACTTGCAAACGATTATGCTTTCATAATAAAGAACAATATCTATTATAAATGATGAAATAATATCAATAGTATGAAAATTCTTTATTAATTTTTATATTATTATAGTAAAGCCTAGACACATTGACGTCAATGAGACATCGGGACGGTTCTTGCGTTTCATTTGTAAAGATTGGGCAGGGGATTAATCATAAATAAAAAATAGCCCTGCAGAGATGGAACTCCAAAGGGCTTGCTAGATTTCATGAGTGAAACAGGAGAACCGTCCCCATGTTTCTATTGCGTGCTGTAATTTCTAATTGTACCGGTATGAGGAATTTCTACTTTGACATCTACGGTGATTGGTATATTTGCAAATCTTGGATCCCAATCTTTCTTTAATTTCTTCCAAGATTGGGGTTCGGAACGGTGTAAAGCATCACCAAAACCAAAAATATCTGTTTGATATTTTTTTTGGGCAGCTTCTATAGACGAAATAATGGCATCTTTAATATCTTTTTCAGCTCTTTTTTCGAGATCACGAATCGTGCTTATTTTATTTAAGTCTAAACCAGCACATTCTACCTCAGCTACATTTGCCTCTACATTTAGCTTTATCGATCCTTTTGGGTCACCTTTCATCATCTTTGTTTTTAAATCGGCCCTTGTGTTTAACACCTCTAATGATACTTTTCCCTCTTGTGGACAAGAAAAGGTAATCACTGTATTTTTCACTTCTCCAAGTGCATAATTCACCCCTTTGCCTTCACTTTCGTTTAACCATCCTATTAATTTGTCATCCTTAAAAACAGCCAATCCATTGTATTTGAGTCTTACAGGAGGATCGATATTCTCTAAATTTTGTTTGGACCCGCCTGACTGCTTATCACTCGTTCTATAAACACTCGTTAAAACCGGGTTATCTCCTTCACTTGAAAGCTTTGAATCAAGTGTATCAAATGTAACGGACATGGATGGAGCCCAAACTTTCTCTGAAGTTCTAAGCGCATTATATAATTTGTTAGCTGGTATAGACTCTAAAGAGGTCAGTACTTTCAACACCTCCTCTGCTCTTGAATCCTTTGCTACTACAATATTAAAGTCCGGTCTAAATTCATGATCTCTAGAAAAGAAATCGAGTGTTTTCCTAATTCCTTCTCTTGCTAACTCTTCGCCGAAAATGACCATTCTAAGATGAGCTAAGTATATTTTTCTGGGAGCGTTCGTTGTCATTTTCCTCAATGTTTCAAATACGGTATCCCCTTTTTCTTGAAAAACAATGACAGGGGTACTTCTCCCCGATCCTTTATTAGCAGCAATCTCAGCTGGATTGACGATTTGTATGGTTATTAGATATTGATCGTCCACTTTGTCAATCCCCATTGCAACCGCAATAGCTAGATCATTTAACTCTTTTCGAGCCCAACATCCCGTAGTAATCATCAATATTGAAAGATAAATGCAAAAAGTAAGGACTTTACGTTTCATTCGCGAACTCCCCTTATTCAAAATGGGCTTACAGTGATAGCCTAAGCGAATAAAACTCAAACTATTCTTCCTTTATAAGAGGAGTTGTTAAAAGCTGGATTCATTTTAAGAGTAACCTTTTTTACGAGTATATTAAGAATCAAGTTTGCAAAAAATAGGTTTAAAAAAAAGCGGGGATTATCTGTGGTTTTATTTAAAAAATCAATAGGAAATAGGGGGATAAAAAATAAACCTTCTAAACCAAAAAATCCTTCACAACATCAACCATACACTCGTAAATTAAGCATTCAATTAGAAGAAAACCTTCAAGAAATAAAAGAAACACTTGGATTCAGTGAAGACATCATTATCCGCGAGTTTCGTATCGGAAGGGAAAAATCAATAAAAGCGAGCATTATTTTTGCCGATGGGCTCGTCGATACGGTTTCTAACCAAGAATTCATCTTGGAATCATTAATGAAAGACTTTCCGCAAGCAGATGCTAACATGATAAGTATGGAAGATCTTGTTCTAACGATAAAAGAAACAACACTGACCGTTGCAGAAGCAAAAGATATTACTGATTACCCGTTGCTTTATGAATCCCTTCTTTCAGGACATGTCATTCTCTTAATCAATGGTCATTCCGTCGGGTTGGCCATTAGCATGAAGGGAGGAAAGGAACGAAGTGTAACAGAACCATCTACCGAAAATTCAATAAGAGGGCCAAGAGAATCCTTAACAGAAAATATTCGTGTCAATACTGCCTTAATTCGCCGAAAAATCAATAATCCTAATCTTTGGCTAGAATCAAGAAAAATTGGAAAACAAACAAAGACGAATGTGTCTTTAATGTATATAAAAGGAATAGCCAATGAGAAAGTAATAGAAGAAGTAAGGAGCCGTTTGGATAGGATTAACATTGATAGTATTCTGGATTCTTTATATATTGAGGAGTTCATTCAAGATACTACTTTTACCCCTTTTCCAACCATCTATCATTCTGAACGCCCAGATGTTGTCGCAGCGAACCTTTTAGAAGGCAGGATCGCCATTCTTGTTGATGGAACCCCGTTTGTATTGATTGTTCCAGCCATATTTGTCCAATTTCTTCATGCTCCAGATGATTATTATAGTCGGGCCGATATCACAACACTCTTACGTATTTTAAGATTTATCGGTATATTAATCGCCCTGTTAGGACCATCCGTCTATATTGCGATTACGACCTTTCATCAAGAGATGCTGCCAACCCCATTATTATTTAGTCTGGCAGCGCAGCGTGAAGGCGTTCCGTTTCCAGCATTTATAGAGGCTCTTATGATGGAGGTTACATTTGAGATTTTACGTGAATCAGGATTGAGATTGCCAAAGGCGATTGGTCAGGCTGTTTCGATTGTTGGAACTCTCGTCATAGGGACTGCGGCAGTAGAAGCCGGAATCGTTTCAGCGGCGATGGTTATTGTTGTTTCTATTACTGCGATATCAAGTTTTATTGTTAGTTCTTATAATTTATCTATTTCCATTCGAATGCTTCGTTTTCCATTCATGGGATTAGCTGCTTTATTTGGCTTTTTTGGAATAACGTTTGGGGTTACTGCAGTCATTCTTCATTTATGCAGTTTAAAATCGTTTGGTGTACCTTATATGTTACCCATTGCTCCTTATATGAAAGAAAATCAACAGGATGCCTTATTTCTTTTTCCAAGGTGGGCACAATCCACACGTCAACGTTTATTTAGTCCAAGGAATATAAAAAAAGAGGATTCAGATATTCCGAAATGGGGCCAAGGAAAGAATTAAAACGGACAGGTTATAAAATACCAGGAATTCATGTCGGTATGGTAGGAGAGGAGTTTTTACATGATATCAATAGTTGTAATAGTAGCAGCCCTGATTATTATTGCGATTGATGTCCCCTATCTAAAAAGAAATAAGTTAAAAAAAGAACGATGGGCATTTACTGTTCTTCTATTGATTGGCGTTGGTTTATCGATTGCACATATTTTTCATCTATCCCTTCCTAACCCAATAAGAGGAATAAATACCATTCTTCAGCCTTTAAGTAACTATTTGTATGAACTTTTAACATAATCAGTGAGGGAAAAGCCGATGCTTGAAAATGAAAAAATTTCAGTTCACCAATTTAGGGTTTTAGTCACCTTTTTTACGATTGGAACGAGTATTCTTGTGTATCCATCCGTTTTAGCAAGATACGCAAAGCAGGATGCTTGGTTAGTTGTGATTATTAGTATAGGCATAGGGCTAGCCGTTCTATGGATGTTTAGCAAGATTGCTAAGCTTTTCCCAAATATGAATATTGCTCAAATGAATGAAAAAGTATTTGGAAAGTGGCTTGGGAAATTATTTACCGTTTTGATGGTTTGGAACGCCTTTCTTGCTTCTGGAGAACTTCTATACTTTTCAGGTGCTTTCTTTCGGATTAATCTCATGCCAGAAATCCCAATAGAAGTCCTTCATATTATGACAGCCCTTCTTTTGGTCATGGCTGTCCGCATCGGTTTGGAAACATTTTCACGTGCAGCCGAAATATTTTGGGTGCTCTTTCTCTTCCTTTTTTTGGTGCTGTTTTTTGTGATACCTGAAATCAAGTTTCAACATGTACAACCCGTCTTGGAAAATGGCTTAAAGCCATTGCTTTTTCCTACGCTCATATTACTAAGTTTTACTTCATTTAATGCGATTTATTTGTTAATGATTTTTCCAGCACATGTAAGCAATCCCCAGAAAGCACAAAAAGCCTTTTATATAGGACTAATCATTGGGGGAATCATCACTTTTATTACAACCATATTAGCTATTCTAGTTTTAGGAGCGGAGCTCACGGCAAGACTTCGTTTCCCCGTTTATTTATTAGCCCAAAAAATTAATGTAGGTGAATTTGTGAAACGAATAGAAGTCATCGTTGCGACCATGTGGTTTATAGCCGTCTATTTTAAGATGATTCTATACTTTTACGCATGTTGTTTGGGGATTGGACAAATTTTGAACTTAAAAAGTTATCGTCCCATTGTTTTACCAATGGGGATGATTCTAACTGCATTTGCTTCCATGATGTTTCCGAATGTAGTTGAACAGCAGCAATGGGATATACAGGCGATATTAATTCTTAGTATCATTGCAGGAGGACTTCTGCCGCTGCTTATATTAATTGTTGGACATGTCCGAAGTAAGTGAAACATGGGGACGGTTCGGGACTGCTGAAAAAGTCCTTTTAAAAAGAAGGCTTTGTTAAATAATATGGTTGATTTCATGACCATACAGCAACCTTTCAGCGTAGCTGAAAGGCGTGTGAAATGAACATTTCACACGAATGAGTCAAAAATCTGGCTTATCAACACAGTACTTTAACAAAGCCAAAAAGAAAAGT
>Ga0182742_1002165_pt1 | contig 22534 bp, 18 predicted proteins | sample eDN5th37CBELigMG_FD_128880 | JGI IMG/M metagenome (GOLD analysis project Ga0182742, IMG submission 128880) | Enriched Miracle-Growth compost microbial communities from Emeryville, California, USA - eDNA 5th pass 37_C BE-Lig MG (version 2)... ... | reverse complement strand
GCAGACGCAGCCCGCCGATGACGGCGCGGCCACGATCTTCGTCATGCCGAAATCGGGACCGTTCTCGCCGGAGCGCATTTCCATTCCGCAAAGCGCCTATATCGCCGCGTGGGCGCGCTCGGGCCATTCTAATTCCGCATCGGAATCCTTTTCCCACTGGAACGAGGCGGGGGTCATCCCGCCGGCCTGTTCCGTCTGTCATTCCGGCAGCGGGTTCCGTTCGTTCCACGGCCTCGATGGCAGCCAGCCCGGCCTTCCGGCCGATCCGCTGCCGGTCGGCGGCGTGGTCGACTGCGAGACCTGCCACAATGCGGGCCTTGCATCGATTGCCGAGATCGTCTTTCCAAGCGGCGTGAAGCACCCCGTCACCGCCGGCGAGGCATCCTGCATGACCTGCCATCAGGGACGGTCCGCCGGGGCGACCGTGGCACGGGCCGCCGAGGGAAAACCGGACGATACGCCCGATCCCGCCCTCACTTTCGTCAATCCGCATTATGCCACGGCCGCCGCCACGCTGCTCGGCGGCTATGGCGCAGGCGGCTATCACTATGCCGGCAAGACCTATTCCGGCCGCTTCCTGCATGCCAGGCCCGTCGAGACCTGCGCCTCGTGCCATGATCCGCACAGCCTGGAGGTGGCGGAACAGACCTGTCTCACCTGTCATATGTCGGGAAAAGCCGCCGACATCCGCATCTCGCGCATCAGCTTCGACGGCAGCGGCGACCTGAAGAAGGGCATCCGCCAGGACATCACGGAAAATGCCCGCCGGCTGATGGGCATGCTGGAAGACTATGCGGCCAAGGTCGCAGGCACCCCGATGCTCTATGACGGCAGCCGCCACCCCTATTTCTTCTCGGACGCCAACGGCGACGGCGTCGCGGACCAGGCGGACGGCAAGCCCGTGCCTTATGCCGCATGGACCCCGCGTCTCCTGAAAGCCGCCTATAACTGGAAATTCGTCGGTTCCGACAAGGGCATCCATGTGCACAATCCTCACTATGCACTGGAATTGCTCCACGATTCCATGGAGGACCTCGCCGGCCCTCTCGGTGTCGATTTCGGTACGCTCGGCCTCGTCCGTTAGGCACGACGCACAAGGCGGGACGCGGCGGGAGAATCCGCATGGCCGAACGGACGGTGCCGGCCTATAAGGGACGTCACGCCGATAGGGCGGGCAACCCGGAAGAGCGAGGTCGGAACCGTGGAGAACCAGTCTGTTGTCATCGTCGGCGGCGCCTCGGGCCTCGGCCTGGTGACCGCCAAGCTGATGATCGCAAGAGGGGCGGGGAAGGTCGGCCTGATCGACCGCAACGAGACGCTGCTCGCCAGTTCGGCCGCGGCCCTCGAAGCGCTCGGCGCAAAGGTGGCGACGGCCGTCGCCGATATCTCCCGCGCCGAGACGGCCCATGCCGGCTTCGAGGCGGTCGCGGCAAGGCTCGGCCGCATCCATGCGCTGGTCAACAGCGCCGCGATCTATCCGCGAAAGGCCATTCTCGAGATCACCGACGAGGACTGGGACCTGGAGAACGCCATCAACATCAAGGGCACCTATCACATGATGGTGGCGGCCGTGCGCCACATGCGCCAGTTCGTCGATGGACCCGAAGTGACCGGCCGGATCGTCAACGTCACCTCCGTCGACGCCTTCAAGGCGCATCCGCAGAACGCGCATTATGCCGCCACGAAGGCCGCCGTCGTCAGCCTGACGAAATCCTTCGCGCAGGAATGCGCGAAGGACCAGATCCTCGTGAATTCGGTGGCGCCGGCCGGCTTTGCCACCGACCGCGCCAAGGAACTCGGCTTCCTGCCGGAGCTTGCCAGGGCGAGCGCGCTCGGCCGCGCGGCCGAACCCGTCGAGATGGCCGAATGGATCGTCATGATGGCGTCGAGCCGCAACACCTATGCGACGGGTGAGAACGTGGTGGTCAGCGGGGGGTATATCTATGTCTGATTGCTATCGCGTCGCCGTCGTCACCGGCGCGACCAGCGGCATCGGCAAGGCCATCGTGCCCATGCTGCGCGCCCGCGGCCTTGCCGTCCATGCGATCGGCCGCAATCCGGCGCAGCTTGCGGCGCTCGCCTCGCAAACCGGCGCTGTTCCGATCGAGGCCGACGTGCGCGACACGGCGCGTATCGCCGAGGCGCTTGCCGGTATCGAAGTCGATATCCTCGTCAACAATGCCGGCATACTCTCGACCCGCTCAGCCTTCCAGGAGATCGATCCCGCCGAGATCGATGCGATGATCGATGTCAATCTCAAGGCGCCGCTGCACCTGACGCGCGCCGTGCTGCCGGGCATGGTGGCGCGCAGGCGCGGCCATCTCATCTATATCGGCTCCAGCGGCGGGCAGGCGCCCTATGCGAATATGGGCGTTTACGGCGCCTCGAAAGCAGGCCTCAGCCTGTTCTGCGACAACCTGCGCTGCGATCTGCTCGGCACCTCGGTGCGGGTGAGCGAGATCGTGCCCGGCCGCGTCCGGACCGATCTCTACCGCACCGCCATCTCCGACAATCAGGCTCAGGCCGTGCTCTATGACGGCTACCGGCCGATCCAGCCGGAGCATATCGCCCGAATCGTGAACGACGTGATCGCGCTGCCCGTCCACGTGGACGTCGCCCGCGTGGAAGTGTTCCCGACCGATCAGGCGGCGGGCGGCGGCACGATGGTGAAATACGAGGCGACGTGACGGCGGCAGACGCCCGCAGACCGAATGAACGGGATGTGTCATCGCCGAAAACATGAGTATTAGTATCTTGTTTTAGACGCCCCTCTGGTCTATACCGCCGCAGTTTCTCCCGTTCGGCTCAGGATGCCTCAATGACCACGCTCAAATCCCTTCTGGCCGCCTCCGGTCTCTTCGCCACCCTCGGTTTTGCGGCCGGCCCGGCATTTGCCGGCCCCACCGCCTATCCGTTGACGATCGAGAATTGCGGCGCGCAAGTCACCTTCGAGAAGGCGCCGGAGCGGGCGATCGGCCTTGGCCAGAACAGCGCCGAAATCCTGCTGCTGCTCGGCCTTGAGGACAGGATGGCGGGCACGGCCTTCTGGCCGAGCAAGGTGCTGCCGCAGCTCGCTGAAGCCAATGCAAAGGTCAAGCTGCTGACGGTCGAGTTCCCGACCTTCGAATCTATACTGGCCGAGACCCCCGATTTCGTCGCCGCAGCCCTGCCCACCCTGCTCGGACCGGACAGCAAGGTCGCCAAGCGCGAGGATTTCGAGAGGGTCGGCATTCCGTCCTATCTGTCGCCGAGCACCTGCCTCAGCACGGAGGAGGTCAAGGACGCCTATGGCAGCCGGAACGAACTGTGGAACATGGATCTTCTCTACAGGGAGATCGACGAGCTTTCGCAGATCTTCGACGTGGCCGATCGCGGCAAGGCTTTGATCGCCGATTTCAAGGCGCGCGAGGCGGCGCTTCGCGCCGGCGTGCCGGCGGGCGGCAAGAAGCTCTCCTATGTCTTCTGGTTCTCCAGTCCGTCGCCCTCCGCCGATGCCTATGTCGGCGGCAAGAACAGCGCGTCGGGCTTCATCGCCGACATGCTGGGCGGTGAGAACGCGATCAGCGCGGAAGCCGAATGGCCGACGCTCGGATGGGAAAGCATCATCGCCGCCAATCCGGATGTGATCGTCGTCGCCAGCCTCGACCGCAACCGCTGGGAGCTCGACAAGCCCGAGGCCAAGATCGACTTCCTGACGACCGACCCGGCCGTCAGCCAGTTGCCGGCCGTCAAGAACAAGGCGATGGTGGTGATGGACGGGCAGGCGATGAACCCGACGATCCGCACGCTCTACGGCGCCGAGCAGGTGGCCGAGCAATTGAAGACGCTCGGCCTGTTGAAGTGATCGGAACGAGCCGTTCCCGGCAGCTCCTTGCCTTCGCCGCGCTGCTGCTGGCCTCGCTTTCGGCCATCGCGTTTGTCGTCGGCATCAGCGTGGGGATCGGGGACCTGCCGATCCCGCTTTCGACGACGTTCTCGACGATCACCAACAGGCTCGGCTGGACGGCGGTCGAACTCAACCGCATGCACGAGACGGTGATCTGGGATTACCGGCTCAGCCGGGCGCTGGTGGCGGCCTTCTGCGGCGCGGGGTTGGCGCTGTGCGGGGCGATCATGCAGTCGCTGCTGCGCAATCCGCTCGCCGAGCCCTATGTGCTCGGCATCTCGGCCGGCGCGTCCACCGGGGCGGTCGCAATCGTCATCCTCGGCATCGGCAGCGGTGCGATCTCGCTGTCGGCGGGTGCTTTCGCCGGCGCCTTCGCGGCGTTTTTCTTCGTCGCGCTCTTGTCGAACGGCACACGCGGCGGGGCCGACCGCACCATCCTTGCCGGCGTCGCGGCCTCGCAGCTCTTCAACGCCGCCACCTCCTATATCGTCACGACATCGGGCAACGCCCAGCAGGCGCGCGACGTGATGTTCTGGCTGCTCGGCAGTTTCGGCGGCGTCCGCTGGCCGGAATTCATGCTGGTCTCGGTGGTCGTCGGGCTGGGGCTCGCCGCCTGTCTTTGCTATGCGCGCGTGCTCGACGCCTTCGCCTTCGGCGATGAAGCGGCCGCCGCGCTCGGGGTCGATGTCGGGCGCACGCGCATCGTGCTTTTCGCGCTGACGGCGATGATGACCGCGACCATCGTCAGCATGGTGGGCTCGATCGGCTTCGTCGGGCTCGTCGTGCCGCATGCGGCGCGCTTCGTCGTCGGCCCGCTGCATATCCGGCTGCTGCCGGCCTGCGCCATCGGCGGGGCGATCTTCATGGTGCTGGCGGACATCGCCTCGCGAGCACTCGTTCCCCAGCAGGTCCTGCCGATCGGCGTCGTGACGGCACTGGTCGGCGTGCCCGTCTTCTCCGTCATCCTCTATCGGGTTCAGCGGGCGTCATGAGTTTCAGGGCCGAAGACCTCATCTGGAAGATCGGCAGGAAGACCATCATCGACGGGGTCTCCTTCGAGGCGGAGCCGGGCCGGATGCTCGGCCTGCTCGGGCCGAACGGGTCCGGCAAGACCTCGCTGCTGCGGCTCCTCGCGGGGCTGAAACAGCCGCATTCCGGCTGCATCGCGCTCGATCAAAGGGACATCCGCTCGATCGGCCGCCGCGCGGTCGCCCAGCGTGTCGCCTTCGTCGAGCAGCATGCCACGACCAATGCCAACCTGCGGGTCGTCGACGTCGTGAAGCTCGGACGCTTCCCGCACCGTTCCATGTTCTCCGGCTGGACGGAGGCGGACGAACGGGCCGTGGACGCCGCGCTGGAACGTGTCGGCATGGACGCGAAACGGGACGATCGCTGGCAAAGCCTTTCGGGGGGCGAAAAGCAGCGCGCGCATATTGCAAGGGCACTGGCGCAGACGCCGAAGGAACTGATCCTCGACGAACCGACCAACCATCTCGACGTGCAGCACCAGATCGGCCTCTTGAAGCTCGTCTCAAGCCTCTCCGTCACCAGCATCATCGCCTTGCACGACCTCAACCATGCCGCCATGTTCTGCGACCGTCTGATCATCCTGCGGCAGGGAAAGATCGTCGCCTCCGGCACGCCCGGAGCCGTGCTGACGGAGGATCTCCTGAAGGAGGTCTTCTCCGTTGAGGCCCGGGTCGAGACATCGCCCTATCACCGGAAACCGCATATCCACTATCTGCGGTAGCCGCGCCGCCGTGCGGGGGCGGACAGGCCTCGCGCCGTCGCGGAACGATGGTTTTCCGTCGCCTGCATTCTACAAAGTTGCACCGAAGGGCAGGATGATCGCGCCTGGAAATCCCGGAAAACGGGTCGGCCCTGCCTCGGGAAGCGGCCTTGCCCCGTCCGCCACAGTTCCCGCAAGCAGGGGTCGTCGTCGTGAAATTGACCTATCTGGTATTCGCTCTGCTCGGGCTCTTCTGGGGCTCGAACTTCATCTACATGAAATGGGCGGCCGAACTGATCACGCCTGCCCAGATAACCCTTCTGCGGGTGTTCTTCGGCTTCCTGCCGCTGGCTTTCGCGGCCTTTCAGCAGCGCGTGATCCGTCGCGACCAGCTGCGCCATCTGCCGCATTTCCTTGTCATGGCGATCCTGGCGACGGCCTTCTATTATTTTGCGATCGCGGAGGGAACGGCGCGGCTGCCTTCCGGCATCGCGGGTGTTCTCGGCGGATCGATCTCGCTTTTCACCACGATCGCTACCGTCCTGTTCCTCCGCGCGGAAAAGCTCAACCCGCTGATGCTGGGCGGCGTGCTGATCGGTTTTGCCGGTATCGTCCTCATCGCCCGCCCCTGGGAGGGGACGGACAGGACCGTCGACATGGCCGGGGTAGTCTGGATGCTGTCCGCGACGACGATCCTCGGTGTGTCCTACGTCTATGTCCGCCGCTTCCTGTCGCCCTTCAACCTTCCCCCGCTCGCCCTGGCTACCTGGCAGACGGGGCTTGCCCTGGTGGTGCTCCTGGCCGTCACCGACCGGACGGGAATGGGAGACATCCTGCAAGACTGGCATGCCGCTGCCGGGGTCGCCGTGGGGCTCGGCGTCCTTGGCACCGGCATGGCGTTCCTGATCTACTACTATCTGCTGCAGGAGCTGGGCGCCGTCGCGGCCTCCGGCGCGACCTATATCACGCCGAATGTCGCGTTGCTGATCGGCTGGTTCGTCGGCGAGAAGGTCGGCCTGCTGGAGATCGCCGCGATCGTGCTTGTCCTTTCAAGCGTCGCCATGCTGCAGATCGGCCGGCATTGCGCCACGCAGCAAGCCCGCGCCGCGGTCAAACCGTGACCGGCATGGAAGGGGCGGCTGGCCGCCGCCCCTGTCGCTCACGGCAGCGCGTAGGCGATCACATAGTCGCCGCGGTCGGGAGACTGGCGCGCGCCGCCGGCGGAGATGACGATATATTGCTTGCCGGTCTTCGGCGACTTGTAGCTCATCGGTCCGCCCTGGCTTCCGACGGGCAGGCGTGCCTTCCACACTTCCTTGCCGGTGGCGCTATCGAAGGCGCGCAGGTAATAATCCTGCGTTCCGGCGATGAAGACGAGGCCGCCTTGCGTCGCGAGCGTCCCGCCGAGCGTCGGCATGCCGATCGGAATGGGCAGGCCCATCTTGATGCCGAGCGGGCCGGTGTCCTCGACGGTGCCGACGGGCACCTGCCATTTGATGCCTTGCGTCTTCATGTCGATCGCGGTCAGGCTGCCGAAGGGCGGCGCCTGGCAGGGGATGCCGAGCGCGGAGAGGAAACGGTTCTTGTCGACCGCATAGGGCGTGCCCTTCATCGGCACGAGGCCCATGCCGGTATTGACCGATTCGCCGCCGCTGGCCACCGCATCGCTGGGCGCGGCCTCCGTCATCCTGATCCACAGACCGAGGCGCATGTCGTTGACGAAGATCGTGTTCGTCACCGGATCTGTCGAGATGCCGCCCCAGTTCATGCCGCCGAGCGAGCCGGGGAAGTTCAGCGCCAGATCCGTGCCGGGCACGGTATAGATGCCGTCATAGCGCATGCTCTTGAAGGAGATGCGGCACAGGAGCTGGTCGAAGGGCGTGGCGCCCCACATGTCGCTTTCGACGAGCGTCTGCGCACCGATCTGCGGCATGCCGACCGAGAGCTTCTGCGTTTGGGAATAGGGCTCGTTCGGAATGCTGCCCGGCTTGACGGCGACATCGTCGACCTTGGTCAAGGGCTCGCCGGTGGTGCGGTCGAGCACGAAGATCTGCCCCGCCTTGGTGCCGAAGACGAGGGCGGGAACCGTCGTGCCGTCCGCCTTCGGGAAGTCGATGAAGGACGGCTGCATCGGCACGTCGAAATCCCACAGGTCGTTGTGCACCGTCTGGTAGACCCACTTCTCGCGGCCCGTCGTGGCGTCGAGCGCCAGCATGGAGGCGCCGTATTTGTGATCGAGCGCCGTGCGCGTCGCGCCGTAAAGGTCGACGGAGGGGCTTCCGACCGGCATGAACACCGTGTTCGACGCGGGGTCGTAGGACATCGAGGCCCAGACGTTGGGCGTCGAGCGCGTATAGGTCTGCCCTTCCGGCGGCAGCTTGGTGATTTCGGGGTTGCCCGGATCGAAGGCCCAGCGCAATTCGCCGGTCACGACGTCGAAGCCGCGCATGACGCCGCCCGGCATGTCGACCTGGACATTGTCGGCGATGCGCCCGCCGACGACGACGGTGGTGCCGGCAAGCGTCGGCGCGGAGGTGAGGACATATTGCGGATCGGGCGCGTCGCCGAGGCCGACTTTCAGGTCGACCCGGCCGTTCGTGCCGAAATCCGGGCAGAACGCGCCGCTATCGGCATCGAGCGCGATGAGCTCGGCGGTGATCGTGTTCATCAGGATACGGCGCTGGCAGAGCGCGCCTTCGGCGACGGTGACGGCCGTCACGGGGGTCGCGCCTGCCGCCGTCGGCTGCTCGAGCGGCCGCGTCGCATCGAAATAGGCAAGGCCGCGGCAACGCATCCACACGGAGGATTGCGCGTTGATCTCGTTCTTCCAGATCTCCTTGCCGGTATCGGCATCGAGCGCGATGACGTTGTTGTGCGGTGTGCACAGGAAGACGCGGTCGCCCACCTGCAGCGGCGTCTGCTGGTCTTCCGCCCCGTTGGCGCCGGGGCTGATCGGCGTGTCGCCGGTATGGTATGTCCAGGCGACCTTGAGGTCGGCGATATTGTCTCGGGTGATCTGGTCGAGGGCGACGAAGCGGCTGCCGCCGGTCGTGTTGCCGTAGGCTTCCCAGTTCTTCTGCTCGTTCGCCGGATCGACCTTGGTCAGCGGCTCCGCCGTGCCGGTAAAGGCGACGGGCGGATGCGGTACGAACATGCCGGCCATGGCGAAGGCGCAGGCGAGCGCCAGCACGGCGGCGACGGCGAAGGACGGGCCGCGGGCAGGCGAGAGGCCCGCCGAGCGCCGCAGCAGCGGATAGGAGAACGCCACCACGCTCGCCCCGACGCCGATCGCGAGCAGGCGCGAGTTCAGCGGCCAGTAGGACAGGCCGACCTCCCAGAGCGCCCAGGCGACCGTCGCGAGGAAGACGAGGCCGAAGAGCAGGGCGCCGGAGGGCCTGCGGCGGATGATGAGAAGACCCGAGACGAGGAGGGCGATGCCCGCAATCACGAAATAGGGGCTGCCGCCGAGCCATACGAGCTTGCCGCCCCCGACGGCAAAGAAGAGGCCCGCGGCGATGATGATCGCCCCCAGCACGGCCAGCCAGGCCCTGGCCAGCAAACCCGTATTCCCCGTCCTGTCCGACATCGCTACCCCCGTTGTGGTCATTCTTCAACATGAAGCCGAAACTTGGCGTTCGGCAAGACTATAGCGTTTCCCGATCGGCCTTGAAGCGGCGCAGCCTTGCAAATCCCGCCGGTCCCTACCGTTCCGATTGCATAGGTCGCTCCGGAGTCAATCCGGGCGGGCTTGAAACATGCTGCATCGCAACATACATTGGGTGCATCGGGGCCGCGCTCCTCCTCCCAGCGGCTCCGCATGACCGGCGACCTTCCTCCTCCCACGTTGCCGGTCAGAATCAAGGCCCGGTGCACCTCCTCCCGCACCGGGCTTTTTCATGCCCGACGCGCCGTCTCAGCGAGGCTCGGGACGGCGGCTTCGGGTTTCGGACGGCGTCTCGCCATAGGCTTTCCTGTAGATTTCGGCGAAGCGGCCGAGATGAAAGAAACCCCATCGATGGGCGGTTTCAGAGATCGCGAAGGTCGTGGCCGGATCGCGCAACTCCATGCGGGCCGCCTCCAGCCGGATGGTGCGCAGATAGGCCGCCGGGGTCGTGCCCTTGAAGGCGCGAAAGCCGACTTCGAGGGAGCGCGACGACGTGCCGACGGCCGCCGCGACGGCCTGGATCGTTATGGGCCGGCCGATATTCTCATGCATGAAGTCGATCGCCTGCTTGACGTGCCGGGGCGCGAGCGATGCCGGATTGTCGTTCAGGGTGCGGCTGAAGCGGTTCGGCGCATGAAGCAGGACAAGGCCGGCCAGTGCTTCCGTCAGCTGAAGGGCGGCGAGGGGAGAGCGCAGCAGCGGGCCGTCCGGCCGCATGCCTGCGCACATCGTGTCGACGAGATGCATGATCGTCTTGCCGCCGGATGTCGTCAGGTCGATCTCGGAGGCCAGATCGAGGGCGCCGCGCAAGGGACGGTCGAATGTCCCGGCCACCGTCCGTGCGATGATCGGCCAGTCGATGAAGAGCACGTCGGACGCGTTGACGTCCCCGCGCAGGCAAAAGCGCGTGGTCTCGGTGTTGCTGGCGACGAGAAGCGAACCTGCGCTCCCGGCCGCCACCCTGCTGCCGAGGCAGGCATCCAGCGCGCCTTGCCGCGTGCGCACGATGGCGAGCATTTCCGGCGTCTCCTTGACCGGCCACATCTCCCAGGCACCCTCATAGTGTCCGGAAACCAGCGTCAAACCGCCGATGGAAGAAAAGTCGGACGACCAGCGAAATCCGCAATGGCGCCCCGTGACCCGGCCGCCGAAGGCGCCGAACACCCCCGATATCTGCTCGATCGCGTCGTCGAACGTGTCCCCTGCCAGCCTCAGGCTTGAGCTTGCTGGGCCGCTACGATCCATCCTCGCCCCGTCTTGCTCAAAATGCCAAACCGCAAGCATCGTACCGGGCAATGTCCTGCAATTCAAGGATGCGCTCCGCGATGGGCCGCGCACCTGCCCGATCACGCCTATCCCTATCCGATTTGCCATTTGTCATCCGGTTTGCGAAGAAACCGGTCGATGGGGGGCGTATATAAACGACCCGTTAAATATTTCGTCCAAGATGTTCTCATGCAGCATCAGGTTGCAGGTCACGCCGCATGAAGTGCCCCGCGGTAACGTCTCGAAGACGTCGTGCACAACCCACCGAACCCGCTCACCAACATCCCGGCGCGACCGCGACGGGACTGCGGTTCCTCCCATTAAGCCTCCGGGGCAAGCATGAAAAAACTCTCCATCAAGACGTCACTGATCGCGCTGATGAGTGCGATCATCATCGTCGTTGTCATTTCCTCCTTCGTCGCCCTGCAAAGCATCCGCTCCATCACGGCATCGACCGAAAAGGTCGGCACCTTCTGGATCGAGCGGCTGCTGTCGTCACGCGAGGTGAAAGCCGATTTCGCCGATCTCCGCCTTGCGCTCGCGCGGTTCGCCATGGTCTCGAACGATGCCGAGTTCCAGGCAGAGGCGAAGCTCTTCGATGAGGCGAAGACCAGGCTGGAGGACGCGATCGTGAAATACGAGGCAGGCCTCTTCTCGCCGATCGGCCGGGCGCTGACCAAGGACATCCGCTCGCTCGCCGAAACCTATGTCGAGCATGCCGCCGCCTATGTCGGCCTCGTGAAGGAGCGCCGGCTCGATGAAGCGCGCGCGGTCTTCATCTCGGACATGAAGCCGATCGCGGCCAGGACGAACGACAAGATCTCCGAACTCGTCGATTTCATCATGACGCAGACGGACCGCGAGGTCGCCGGGGCGGGCAAGGCTGCAAGCGATGCCTTCGTGCTGTCGCTTGCCATCGCCGCCGCCGCCGTGCTGATCAGCCTTGCCGGCATCTACGTGGCCGTGGTCCGCGTCGCCAACCCGATCCAGCGCATCACCGGCGCCATGCGCAATCTGGCTGGCGGCGATATCGAGAGCGAGGTTCCCTTCACCGGCCGCAGCGACGAGATCGGCGCGATGGCCGGCGCCGTCGAGGTCTTCCGCGAGAATGCCATCGAGCGCGTGCGCCTCGAACAGGAGGCCGATGCGAACCGCAGCCTCAGCGAAAGGGAGCGGCTGGAGCGCGAGGCCGCAAAGGCGAAGGAAGCGGCCGACGTCAAGTTCGCCGTCGACAATCTCGCCGAGGGGCTGTCGAAGCTGTCGAACGGCGACGTCTCCTACCGCATCGACAAGCCGTTCACGGCAACGCTCGACGGCGTGCGCGGCGACTTCAACAGCTCGGCCGACAAGCTCCAGTCGGCGCTTTCCCGCGTCGCCGAGAACGCCCGCGGCATCGAAGCCGGTTCGAACGAGATCCGGTCCGCCGCCGACGACCTCGCCAAGCGGACCGAGCAGCAGGCCGCCGCCGTCGAGGAAACCGCCGCCGCGCTGGAGGAGATCACGACGGTCGTGAAGGACTCGGCCAAGCGCGCCCATGAGGCCGGCCAGCTGGTCGCCGGCGCGCGCAACCATGCGGAACAGTCCGGCGCCGTCGTGCGTCGTGCCGTGGACGCGATGGAACAGATCGAGAAGTCCTCCAACGAGATCTCCAACATCATCGGCGTGATCGACGAGATCGCCTTCCAGACGAACCTGCTGGCGCTGAATGCCGGCGTGGAAGCCGCCCGCGCGGGAGAAGCCGGAAAGGGCTTTGCGGTCGTGGCGCAGGAGGTGCGCGAGCTTGCCCAGCGGTCCGCCAATGCGGCCAAGGAGATCAAGGCGCTGATCATCGCGTCGAAGACCCAGGTCCAGGAAGGCGTGCAGCTCGTCGGCGACACCGGCCGCGCGCTTGAGACCATCGTGACGGAAGTGCAGGAGATCAACCGCCACGTCGGCGCGATCGTCGAGGCGGCGCAGGAGCAGTCCTCCGGTCTCCAGCAGATCAACACCGCCGTCAACCAGATGGACCAGGACACCCAGAAGAACGCCGCGATGGTGGAGGAAACCACGGCCGCCACGCACAGCCTGTCGCGCGAGGTGGTCTCGCTCAATCAGCTCCTGACCATGTTCAAGCTCGACGGCGTCCAGCAGGTCGCCGCCCCGGCTCCCCGGACGGTGACGCCGGCCACCTCGCCGGCGCGGGCGCTTGGCCGCCGGCTGGCCGGCGCCTTCTCCGGCAACGCCGCCGTCAAGCAGGACGATTGGGAAGAGTTCTGAGGGGCGCGGAACCCTCCGGGCGTGGGGCGAGCGTCAGCCGTTTCGCCCCTCCCATGCAAGAGATAGCCGACCGGCCGGCGCCGGTCGGCCCGGCATTTTCGGCAAACACGTGAAGCAGGGTGATCCATGCTGATATCATTGGAGACCAAGGTCCCGGCCGATGAGAACGTCGCGGAGCCGGCCCCTCCGGTGGAAACGCTGGAGGGCGTTGCGGCGGCGATGCGGGTCGCTTCGCGATTTTCGCCGCAGGAGGACTTTATCCGCTACGCGCTCGACAATTCGGCGATCGTCGCGATCACGGATGTGCGCGGGACGATCACCTACGTGAACCGGAAATTCTGCGAGATCAGCGGCTATACCGAACAGGAGCTGATCGGCTCGAACCATCGGATGCTGAAATCCGGCCGGCATGATGCCGGGTTTTTCCGCACGATGTATCGCGAGATCGCACATGGGCGCATCTGGCACGGTGAAATCTGCAACCGGCGGAAGGATGGCTCGTTCTATTGGGTCGACACGACCGTCGTGCCGCATATTTCCGAAGCCGGCAAGGCGGACAGCTATACCTCGATCCGCTTCGACGTGACCGCCCGAAAGCAGCTCGAGGACGACCTGAGGGCCAGCAAGGATCACCTCAAGCGCATCGCGAATATCGACCCTTTGACCGGCCTGCCCAATCGCCGCCGCTTCCGCAATTATGTCGAGGGTCTGGTGGCGGAAAGCGGCTCCGCCGGGCGCTCCTTCCATCTGGCGCTTCTCGACATCGACACGTTCAAGGAGATCAACGATTCCTTCGGGCACCAGGCCGGCGACGAGCTGCTTTGCACCGTTGCCACACGTCTGGGAGAACGGAGCCGGCGGGACATCTTCATCTCCCGTCTCGGAGGCGACGAATTCGGCATCGTTCTGAGCGTCGAGCATCCCGCGGAGGTCCGTGCGTTCTACGAGGAGGTGCTGGAGGCGATCCGCCAGCCGATCTCCGTCGGCACGACGGCGCGCCGGTGCACCGCCAGCCTCGGCGTTGCCGTGTTCCCGGACGACGGGAACGACATGCACGGGCTTTTCCAGGCCGCCGACCTCGCGCTCTACCATGCCAAGGGGCTTGGGCGGGATCGCTTCGAGCTGTTCCATCCGAAGCTGCGGGAGGTCGCCGAACGACGGGCCGAAATGCTGGTCGAGATCGAGAGCGGGCTGCGGCTGAATGCGTTCGAGTTGCACTATCAGCCGATCGTCTCGCCTGGAATTGCGGGCGAGGTCTCGCTGGAAGCCCTCATGCGCTGGCGGCATCCCGAACGGGGACTTCTGGCGCCGGGCGCGTTTCAGGAAGGGTTTTCCGACCCCGCGATGCGCGCCGCCCTCGGCATGTTCATGCTGGAACGCGTCTTCGAGGACGTCGCGGAATTTTCGGCGGGCCGCCTTGCGTTGCGCAAGGTCGCCATCAATCTCACCAACTCGGATTTCCGCTCGGAAGGTTTCATCGACAGGTTCTTCGAGCTTCTGGCGGAGACCGGCATTCCCCCCGAGCGGTTCTGCGTCGAGGTGACGGAGGGCATGTTTCTCGGCTCGCACCAGAAGCGCGTCGATGAGGGGTTGCGCCGTCTGCACAAGGCCGGCGTCGAGATCGCGCTGGACGACTTCGGAACGGGCTATGCCTCGCTGACCCATCTTCGCCACATGCCGATCGACCGGCTGAAGATCGACCGCGGCTTCGTCGCCGGCATGGTCGTGTCGCCCGAGGACCGCGCCATCGTGCGCGGCATCATCGACATCGCCCATAGCCTGGGGAAGCTCGTGACCGCCGAGGGCGTGGAGACCATCGAGCAGGTGAGCCTGCTTCGGGGCATGGGCTGCGATCAACTGCAGGGCTGGTACTTCGGAAAGGCCACGCCGCCGCGCGACCTTTCCGGCGTGATCGCGACCATGCCTTCCGTCCCTCAGGGGCAGACGGGACGGTGAACGAGCGGGCGCGCAAGCTTCGTATCGCCTGACGCTCGGGAGGGGAGCGAGCCGCAACCGGCAGGGTCTCACGCCTGAGGAAGAAGCCGGTCCAGCACGGTCTCGATATCGTCCAGGAAACTCGTCCAGGTGCCGTCCTCGTCGATCCCCGCGATGCGCAGGAGAAACAATCCCTCGACGGCCAGAAACGTCACCCGCGCGGCCTGACTTTCGGCAGACGCGGCCCCGATCCGCTCGAAGACCCGCCGGTACCACTCACGGGTCTCCTGCATGTTGCGGGGATCCTGGAGATAGGTGATCATCAGCCCCGCCATCTTGGCGTTCATCGCCTGCTGCGAAGCGCGCATCGCGCGGATGTAGCCGCGCACCAGTTCGCCGGCGCTCGATGTGTCGTCCGTCTCCAGCATCGCGTCGAACTGGCTGGTCCACCGCTCGATCAGGGCGCGCACCAGATCGTCCTTCGACGCGAAGGAATATTGCACGCCGCCTTTCGAAATCCCGGCGGCGCGCGCCAGCGCATCGATCGTCAGCGCCTTGGCGCCTTCGTTGCGCACGATCTCCTCGGCCAGGTCAAGGAGCTGCCTGCGGGTGATTGTCGGTTTCCGGCCCATTTTCCCGTCCGATGATGCGATGGTGGCATGACGAAATCCATACGTATGTATTTATATCGATGCCGGCAACATCCTTCGGGCCGCATGCCGCGATCCCGTGGCCGATGACCATCGATATCGCGGGCTTCCGAACCCGCCCCGCACATTTCTTCGGAAGGAACGTGCGAAGCGGAAAATGAGGGTCGAGAGACCGTTCAAGCGGCTGTCTTCGCCGCCATGGCGGTGACCTCGACGCGCATGCCTTCGATGGCAAGCGCGCTGATGCCCACGGCGCAGCGCACCGGATACGGCTTCTTGAAGAAGCGGCAATACACTTCGTTGAATCCGGGACGGTCAGCCATGTCGGTGAGGTAGATCGTGAGATGGAGCACATCCTCAAGGCGGCTTCCGGCCTTTTCGAGCGAAGCCTTGAGGCTGGCGAGCGTGCATTCGCTTTGCGCCGTGATGTCGCCAAGCTCGATCGATCCGTCCGGACGGACGGGAATCTGCGTCGTCACGAACAGGTTTCCGATGCCGGAAACATCCGACGAGATCGATTCCTCGTCGCTGTCGGGAATGAAGAAAGGGGCCGCTGTCTGGGTCATATCATTGTCTCCTTGAGAGGGGTGGGAAAAATCAGCGCTTGGGCGACAAGGCTTCAAGCAAGGCGGGTTCGGCGATGCCGGCCATCATTTCGGCGACCACGGTGCCCGTCGCCGGCCCGAGGCTGAGGCCGAGCATGTTGTGGCCGGCGGCAATGAACGTGCGCTCGCGGCCGGGTACCTTGCCGATGAACGGTGCGCCATCCGGCGTCATCGGGCGCGGCCCGACCCATTCGTCTTCGCTCGCTTCCCAGTCGATGCCGTGAAAATAGGGGGCGGCCGCGGCTTTGATCGCCGCGATGCGGCGGGGGTTGAACCGGTCGTAGCTGCCGTCGAATTCCATCGTTCCGGCGAACCGCAGGCGGCCGCCGCCAAGCGGCGTGGCGCCGGCATGGGCATCGCCGAGCGCGATTGCCCTTTCGGGGACGACGGCGGGCCGGACGGAGAAGCTGTACCCCTTGCCGGGGACGAGGGTGAGGTCGAGGCCGAGCCGCCGCGCAAGGTCATGCGACCACGCGCCGGCCGCAAGAAGGCATTTGTCCGCCCTCACGTCACGCCCGCCGGCGATCACCCGCACGGAGCGCCCGTCCTCGATGATATCGGTGACGGCGGCGTCCTCGCATATTTCCACGCCTTTCGCGCGCACGGCAGCGATAAGCTCGTCCACAGTGACGGACGGATTGGTGAAGGCTTCGCCTTCCTGCACGAAACCGGCACGGGCTGCGCCCGCCAGGGCCGGCTCGAAAGCCCGCAGCTCGCCGTCCTCCATCAGGGGGCCTGGCGGCGGGCCGAGGCCGCGGCCGGCAAGTTCAGCAAGAAGGGCCCGATCGGCAAGCGCCGCCTCCTTCGAGGCGAAGACCCTGAGGATGCCGATGGGTGCGATGCGTGTTCCAACGCCGTTTTCCTTCAGCGCTTGATAGAGCTTCTCCGTCCGGCGGTTCAGGAAGTCGAGCCGCGCGAGGTTCTGGCGGAAAGCCCGTTCGGAGCATTGCCGGGCAAAGGAGTAGAGGAAGCCGGCATTCTCCAGCAGCGAGGCGGGTTTGACGAAGAAGGGGCTGGTGCGGGAGAACAGGGTGCGCAGCGTGTGGCCGAGCACGCCGGGGCCTGCAAGCGGCGTGCATTCCGTCCACACGATAAGCCCGCCATTGCCGCGCGCCGCGCCCGATCCGAGCCGCTTGCGCTCCACGATGACCACGTTCGCGCCGCGCTCGGCCAGATAATAGGCGCTGAACAGGCCGATGAGGCCGCCACCGACAATGGCGATCCGTTGACCGTCGAGAGTGTCTTCCATTCAGATGCTCTTTCCAAGGAAAGCGGCGGTGCGCGGGTCGGACGGCGTGTCCAGGACCGTGCGCGGTGCGCCTTGCTCTATGATGCGCCCGCCCGCCAGGACAACGACGCGGTCGGCGACGTCCCGGGCGAAAGCCATTTCATGGGTGACGACCACCATCGTCATGCCGGTGTCGGCAAGCTCGCGCATGACGCCGAGGACCTCGCCGACCAGCTGCGGATCGAGCGCGGAGGTCGGCTCGTCGAAAAGCATCAGCTTCGGCTTCATGGCGAGCGCGCGGGCAATGGCGACGCGCTGCTGCTGGCCGCCGGAAAGCTGGCGCGGATAGCTTGGACCGCGACCCTTGAGCCCGACCCGTTCCAGAAGCACCTCGGCTTCCGCCGCGGCCGTCGCGGCATTCACACCAAGGACCCGGCGCGGACCGAGCATGATGTTTTCCGCCGCCGTCAGATGCGGGAAGAGGTTGAAGCTCTGGAAGACCATGCCGGTCTGCCGGCGCCCCGCGCTGATGGCGGCTTCCTTCAGTTCGTGGAGCCGGCCGTTGCGCTCCTCGTAGCCGACGAGTTTGCCGTCCACATAGATGCGCCCCGCATCGATGCGTTCGAGATGGTTGATGCAGCGCAGGAAGGTGGATTTGCCCGAGCCGGACGGGCCGAGCAGGCAGACGACCTCACCCTTTTCCACGGTGAGCGAGATGTCGTGCAGCACTTCGAGGGTGCCGTAGGTCTTGTGGATATGTTCGGCGCGCAGAAGGCTCATCCGTGCGCTCCCCGGTCGATCCGGCCGCTGGATACGGTCCGGCCGAAGAGGCCGCGAAGCAGCGATGCCGGACCCGCGCGCTGCGGGCGGCGTGCGCCGCGGTCGAAGAACCGTTCGAGGTAGCCCTGGGCCACGGTGGCGATGGTGGTCATGACGAGATACCAGATGCTCGCGACGATGAGCAGTTCGATGGTCAGGAAGTTCATGGCGTAGATCTGCTGGACCGACGTGAGCAGTTCCTGCGCCGAGATGACGGAGACCAGCGAGGTGTTCTTGAGCATGCCGATCAGTTCGTTGCCGGTCGGCGGGATGATCGTGCGCACGGCCTGCGGCAGGATGACGTAGCGCATCGACTGGCGATGGGTGAGCCCGATGGCGGCCGCGGCTTCCGATTGGCCGCGATCGATGGAGATGATGCCGGCCCGCACGATTTCCGACATATAGGCCGCCTCGTTCAGTCCCAGCGCGATGACGGCGGCGATCAGGGGCGTGATGACCACGTTGGTCTCCACCCTGATGCCGATCTCCGTCCAGGGAATGCCGAGGAAGATGTCCGGGAAAATGAGGCCGATATTGAACCAGAAGATGATCTGGATGAGAGCCGGCGTGCCCCGGAACAGCCAGATATAGGCACCCGAGACAGCCTTCAGCACGGGATTGGGCGAGATCGTCATCGTGGCGAGGATGATCCCGCCGACGATGCCGATGGCCTGTGCGGCGAAGGTGAGCACGATCGTCAGCCACAGGCCGTTCAGTACGGCTTCGGCGGTAAGATATTCCGCAACCGCCGACCATTGGATATGCGGAGATTCGATGAAGGCGCGGGCCAGCAGGGCAACGACGACAAGGCAGGCGATCGCGCTTGCCCAACGCCCCGGATAGCGGGCCGGAACGGCCTCTACGGGCAGAAGCGGCACGCCGCTTCCCCCGTCCTGCCCATGCTGTGCCGCGCCGGTACTCATTGGGCGTCCTGCTTGCCGCCGGCATTGACGGTGATGGCGGTCAGCGCTTCACCGCCCACGCCGTACTTGTCGAGGATGGCCTTGTAAGCGCCGTCGGCGATCATGTCGGAGAGCACCAGGGCGACCGCGTCGGTGAGCGGCTTGTTGCGCTTGGCGACGACCATGCCGTAGAGCGCCTTGGTCGGTGCGAAACCGGGCAGGACGTTCCGGTAGTGGGTCTTGCCCTGTTCGGTCGAGGCTTCGTAAGCGGCCGAGATGGAGTCCATCGCGTGAGCGTCGACGCGCTTGCTGCGCAGGGCGAGCAGGCCGGCATTGTCGTCGGGGAATGTGCTGACCGTCGTGCCGGCGGTGCCCTTGTCCGCGCATTCCTTCGCCAGTTCGCCGGCAATGCGCGAGGCGTCTGTTCCCTTGGCCGCACTCAGCCGCTTGCCGCACAGGTCGAGATTCGTCTGATAGTCGGCCGTATCGGTATTGGCGACGACGACGGAGACGCCCGTTGTCATGTAGTCGACGAAGTCAGCCTGCTTCTGCCGCTCGGGGAAATCGCCGACCGATGCGGCGATCATTTCGAAACGGCCGCTGTTGAGCGCCGGGATGAGGCCGTCCCAGTTCATGTTGACGAATTCCACCTTGAGGCCGATGCGGGCGGCGATCTCGGTTGCAAGGTCGACGTCGACGCCGGTCGGCGTCTTGCCGTCTTCGGCGAAGAATTCCATCGGCGGATAGGGCAGGTTCGTTCCCACCCGCAGGACGCCCCGTTCCTTTATCTCGGCCGGGACCTGCGCGGCGGCTTTGGTGTTGACGCCGGCAGCGCTCGCGCTCGTTGCGGGCACAAGGCCGATGACGAGTGCGGCGGCGCTGGCCGTCAGGATCATGCGGATCGTTCGTTTCATCATGTTCTCCTCCCGATGACTGAACTTCTCACGGCTCGGCATGGCCGGCGGAGGTGTTCCGCTCGCTCCGGGACTTGCCGATATTGACGATGGTGGATCGCAGATGCCCGCGCAGCGCCGATGCGCTCGCCGCCGGATCGCGCCGGGTGATGGCGGCGGCGATCTCGCTGTGCTGCGACAGCGTGCCGGCGCGGTCGGGCCGGCGACGTGACGAGATGAACCGCGCGCGCCAGAGCCGGGCATTGTATTGCCGGTGGGTTTCCATCAGCGGCGCATTGCGGCTCGCCTCGACGACGGTGCGGTGAAAGGCCATGTCGGTGCGGAAGAAGTCGAGCGGCTCCATCGTGTCGCTTCCGGCAAGCATAGCCTCGTTGAGCTTGTTGATGCGTGCGATCTCCGCGTTTGTCGCGTGGATGCAGGCGAGCTCGCCGCACAGTCCCTCCAAGGCGCCCAGCACCGTCAGATATTGCTCCAGTTCCTCGATCGAGGGATCGGCGACCCTGACGCGGCGCGTGGGGGTGAATTCCACAAGCCCCTCGATCTCAAGCAGGCGAAGGGCCTCCCGCATGGGCGTGCGGCTGATCCCGAGCGCGTCGGAAAGCTCCCGTTCGGGGATGAGCGCACCGGCGTTGATCTTTTCCAGAAGGATCAGTTCGCGCAGCCTGTCGGCGGCCTCCTTGGCGAGGCTGTCGCGCTTGGGCAAGGGTACGATTTCATCGGACCAATCGTTCTGCTGTTCGATCTGGCCATTCATCCGGCCGGTCTCCCTGCGGTTTGCCCGCGGAAGGCCGTGACGCACCGCGACGTGCGGCAAGATCCGGTCTTGGTGAATGGCCATGCGAGCGTCATTCGACGACCTCGAAATGGGCACGGTGTTCCTCGCTGATCTCGATGCCGAGGCCCGGGCGGGCCTCGTCGAGATCGAGAAAGCCGTTTCTGGCGGCGGGGTCGCCCTTGAAAATGTAGTAGAAGAGCTCGTTTCCGATCTCGACGTCGTGGACCGGAAAATATTCCGCGACGGGGCAGTTCGTATTGGCCATGGTCAGGTGGTAGTTGTGCATCTGCCCGGCATGGGGCACGACGGGCACCTGATAGGCCTCGGCGAGGGCATTGATCTTCTGCGCCGCCGTTATGCCGCCCACGCGGTTCGTGTCGTATTGCACGACGGAAACCGCCTTCATGTCGAGCAACTGGCGGAAACCGAAGAGCGTGAATTCATGCTCGCCGCCCGAAATGGGGATCGGCCCGCGGTTCAGCTCGGCATAGCCGTGAAGGTCGTCGGCGATGACCGGCTCTTCCAGCCACCGCGGTTCCAGTCGTTCGAGCTTGGGCAGCATCCGGCGCGTATAGTCGAGATTCCAGCCCATGTAGCATTCCAGCATCAGGTCGCGGTTCCAGCCAATCACCTCGCGGACGGCCTCGGCCCGCTTCAGGTTCTCGCGCATGCCGGCCATGCCGTCCTTCGGGCCGAAGCCGAAGCGGGATTTGACGGCGGCATAGCCCGCGTCCACGGCGGCCTGCGCCTCCCGCTGCATCGCCTCGATGCTGTCGGCATAGAGCTTGGAATAGTAGACCGGGATCTTTTCCTTGGTGCGTCCGCCGAGAAGCTTGAAGACCGGCTTTCCGGTCAGCTTGCCCATGAGATCCCAGATCGCGATGTCGATGGCGCTGATCGCCGTCATGCCGACGCCCTTGCGGCCCCAGGCAAGCGAACGGCGATACATCTTCTCCCACAGATAAGCGTAATCGAACGGGTCTTCACCGATGACCAGCGGCGCATAGTAGCCGTCGATCGCCTTCTTCACCAATTCCGGCACAAGCGCCGCATTGCCGATGCCGATCTCGCCGGTATCGGCCTCCACCTCGCAGGTCAGCCATTGATGGAAGCGGAAACTTCCCATCGCGTCGCCCCGCTCATGGAGGGCATCGCTGGCATTGGTGCAGAAATGCGGCTGGGGCGGAACGACCGGCCCCTTCCAGTTCCAGACTCTTGTCCTGACGCGAACGATCTTGGTCACGGGCTGCTCATGCTTTTACTGAATTTGGAATTTGGTATACCAAATATTCGAGCGGATCAAGAGCCCATCTGTTCGAACATGCAGATGTCGTTGCCAGGCGGATCCCGCCAATGCCTCGTCGTCGCGTTGCCTTCGAAACGGGTGATCCCATCCCTGCATTGTCTATTCTGGCGGGCTTGCGTGTTCGCTATGTCATCATTGGCCGGTTGTGCCGCCGGCCGACTGGCGGAGGGGAGTGGGGGTCGAACCCACCCGGGACAGGCTCGCTGCCCCAACCGGATTTGAAGTCCGGCCGTCCCACCGGGGACGATTCCCTTCCAAGGCAGATCCAGCGAACGCGACCTTGCGTCACGGCCGCTCGAAGAGGTCGCTACGATGGGGATTTATGCGGCGCAAGTCGCCTTTGCGCAAGGTCAGGCCGAGGCGGTCGAAGAATTCGAGGATCTCGATGGCGACCTTGCGGCCGTTCTGCACGCGGTCGCGGAAGGCGGCGGCGGTGAACCAGCCGTCCGGCGCCTTGCCCGCCACGTCCTGCACGATCACCGCCATTTCCTGCACCACCTCGCGCGCGAAGAAATGATCGTGGGCAATCTGGTCCGTCCGGCCGAGCCGCTGGGTGAGCTTCAGCACGCGCCGCACCTCGCGCTCGTCGGCGCCGAACG
>Ga0182742_1002163_pt1 | contig 22538 bp, 21 predicted proteins | sample eDN5th37CBELigMG_FD_128880 | JGI IMG/M metagenome (GOLD analysis project Ga0182742, IMG submission 128880) | Enriched Miracle-Growth compost microbial communities from Emeryville, California, USA - eDNA 5th pass 37_C BE-Lig MG (version 2)... ... | reverse complement strand
GCTTACGATGATTGTTAGTATGTCAGTAGGTGCATATGGTGCGACGAAAATGCAAGAAATTAAAGCATTCTTAAATCATTCAATTGGCTTTAAAGTTAACGGTGTACCTGTTCAACTAAAGGATTCAAGCGGTTTGAACATCGCACCTATCACTTATAACAATACTACATACTTACCAGTTAGAGCTGTGTCAGATGCTCTTGACGTAGCTGTTGATTTTGATTCAGCTACAAATACAGTTATTCTGGGAGAAAAGGTTGATGGTGTTGCTATCTCTAAAGGCTTCAAAGATATGTACCACACTAAAGATCCACAGCATACTACTTATATCGGAAAAGATTACGGTGAAGTTTTCTACGATAATGCTGGTGGTAATCGTAACTCCTCATTTATGTTATACCCTAAGAAGCAGTATCAAAAGCTGTATCTTCAAGTAGCTGCTATCGATGAAGCAATCGAGAATTTTACAATTAAAGATTCTGATAAAGATATTATTCTAAAAACTGTTGATGTCATCAATCCAGGCCAAAATTTAGTTACGATTGAAGTAGATATCGGTGGAGTTGATACACTATATATCTATAGTAGCGTGAAAAAAGACGGCAAAGTGTTTATTCCTCTAGTCGCTTCCTATTATAAATAAGCTATCATTCATTTAACGGTGTATGAATCTTCATACACCGTTTATTCATCCCTAAGGATTTTACATTTATTATACTTTAATAACATTAAAACGCTGTAGGGGAGCCCTACAGCGTGTCATTATCAATATTAGTTTTGTTCAATTAAACCATATTTGCCATCGTTACGTTTATACACAACGTTTACAGATTTACTCTCTGCATTTGTAAATACGAAGAAGTTATGACCTAACATGTTCATCTGCAAAATTGCTTCCTCTATGTCCATTGGCTTAAACGTAAAGTACTTTGTACGTACTACCTCGAATTCTTCCTCCTCATCTAATACCGATACTGCACTAGGATTAACATCTTGGAATACTTGCTTTGCACCTGTTCCTTGTCTTACTTGGCGATTAATTCTTGTTTTGTGTTTTCGAATTTGACGTTCTAGCTTATCAACAACTAAGTCAATAGAAGCATACATATCATCGCTTTTTTCTTCTGCTCTTAAAAACAGTCCTGATAATGGAATAGTAACCTCAACAGTATGCTGTCCTTTAGTAACTGATAACGTCACGTTAACTTCGGAGGTAACTGAAGGATCGAAGTATTTCTCCAATCTGCTAAGCTTTTTCTCAGCATAGTCCCTAAGTGCATCTGTAACTTGAACACGTTGTCCTCTAACATTATAGATCATGTGGCACTCCTCCTTTAACTTGAGTTAATTATATCATATGCAAAAATAAAAAACAAAATAGATTTTAGTTTATTTAGAATTTTCTGATAATATTCATTAAAAATTCATAATATTGCAATATTATTTTCATTTATTTGAGTATAAACAATAAAGGGGTGATGAAAACGATAAATTATCGCCTCCATCACCCCTTTGGCACATGTATATCACTATAAAATAGGATTGACCTAATATATTACAGTTTTACTACAGAAGCAGCTTGTGGACCGCGTGCGCCTTCAACGATATCGAATTCTACTGCTTGACCTTCTTCAAGAGTTTTGAAACCCTCAGATTGGATAGCAGAGAAATGTACGAATACATCTGTACCTTGCTCAGTTTCGATAAAACCATAACCTTTTTCAGCGTTAAACCATTTAACTTTTCCTTGCATGTGCAAACATTCCCTTCGTCTCATTGATCCTTGTGTGGCTACTTTGTTGGCCCACAATTCGACTATACATGATATTGGTTTAATTTGTCAACGGCTTTTTGTAAGCGAATTCATTTTTTGGTGAAATATTTTAATAAAACTAACTATTTTTAATAAAACAGCTAATACATAAAGCTTTGTGATTAATTTACTTAAAAAAATACTGGTTTTTTACTGAAATATGGTTAATTAAATTAATATTCAACATTAATAATCGATTATCGAATATTTATAAATTTATAACTTTACAAGCACTTTAAACGTTGCAAAAGCTTGTAAAATTGTCACCATTAAAGTGAGAGCTTACCAAGCTCTCACTAAAGGAGGATCTACTTTAGGAAGCTTACCATCTAAAAATTGATCAACAATATCATTATCAAACAAATCATAAATGACACGTAAATGTTCAGGCTTCCATTCTGAAGATAAAAACAGCTTTCCTGCTGACCTTTGCGGAACAAATTTCAGCTCATCTAGTGTAAAGTGAGTTAAGATGTAGCTTAAATCATGAGCCACTTGCTTAACTGCTTTATTAGCCACATCATGAATACCATCTCCATAGGACAATTCTGGAACTGAATGATGCAATATATCTCCAGCATCAAGCTTTGAGGATAGCTTATGAACCGTCATGCCAGCCCAGTTTGGCTGTAGCATATAAAATGGCCAAAATAATGTTGTTGTTCCGCGATACCACGGAGATAAGCCTCCATGAATATTCCAAGCATATTTTGGTGCCTGTGCTAATAGCTCATCACTTAACTTATGGACGCCGTAGCTTATGAGTAGGTCAGCTTTCAATGAACCCACCCACTGAATTGTTTCTTCGCTATTAAGCTGAACCATCGTAACCGGACGGTAGGACACATTTTCAGGAACCTCTATTTGATTAGGAAACATCGTATACTCTGATTGCTCACGATCATGAAAATGTCGCACAAAGTTTTCTCGATCTCGTCCATTCAAATAAGCAGGAGGAGATGGAACAAAATTCCCTCTTTTCTCAACTAAGTACCCAACTACCTCAACAGATTGCATGAGCTGCTGAGCAACATAGTGATGTCTAGGATGAGATCCCATCATTAGTATTATTTTCATGCTACTTCCACCCTTTTTTTGTTTACTATCTTAGTGGTCCTTCTAACAAGCCGACTTCAATTAATTTTTTTATACTTTGCTCATAATGCTCCAAAGGATATTTAAACTTTTTAACGATATCAATTAAATAATGCTCTCCATCACTATAATTGAGTAGCATTAATATTTGGTTTAACGCTTGACGATTGTCGATGACCATATTATTTGAATTTCTCCTGTTTTCTGGAGAGTTAATATCCGGATATAGATCATACTTGCTTAGCATCGGCTCACCAAACGGCTTCAAATTAATATACTTTCCATCTAGCTCCTGTAGCTTTAAGATTTTTTCAATTTCATCTACACTTTTCACTAATGCTTCAATCGTCATCTCTTCCTTCGTATCAAGTGAATTGTGATAGCCTGGATACTGACCATAAGTCATGCGCGAGAATTGACCGATGGGCAAATTAAAGCCTGGTGAACAATACTGTCTCTCATCAGAGCCCGTCAAAGGGGAAAATACCTTCATATTATATTCTTGCTTTTCGTGCTTAACCAAATAATACATAAGTCGATTAAGAGGGGCATCGTTTTGACGTGCAAACTTATAACTTAACGGCATATCCTTCCCCCCAAGACAGGTAAGCACACAGCCAGAATAAACATGTTGCTTTAGATGCTCTCCATACTTCGCTAAAAATGCTATGGAGCCTATTGTTTCTGGATGGAATACAAAACGATAAGTAAATTCTCGTTCCTTCCACTGCTTAATACGGTTATATAAGAAAGTGGCAACTATTGGACCACTTAGTTCATTATTAGCTAGTGAAGGATGACAAATATAAGTCGAGATAAGAACTTCCTTATCACTTTTACCTGGAAGCACCGCTTGTCCAAAGTGAAGGGCACCATCAATCTTTTCACTATCTATGTATACATGATATTGACCGTCCTGTAACGATTGAAGCTGCTCATGCGTCATGCAGAAGCCCCAGCGCTCTTTATAATAAGACGTAACATAGGGGATAGCTGTCGGTTTATCAGGAATCGTATATACATGTTGCTTGAGCTCTTCTAGGCTCACTATTTTGTCTACAGGTTCAGTATAATTAACCACATGCAAATTACTAGCCTTTACATTGATAATGTCATGGCCAGCCTCATCCTTAATCCACGCTTCTCTTAGCACCCATTCTTTAGGTATTGTCCAATCAAACACCTTTGTACCAGAAGCAACAGCCTCAATTTCAAGTGGCATATATTCATTTAAAATTGCTAACGTATCTTTTAGCCCCTTACCTGTAATACTACGAAGCAGTGGGTATAAACGGTCAAATAAAAGATCCATTTCCTTACTTTCATTCATAGCTATGCTCTTCCTAACCTCATATTTGTTTAAGTCTGTTTACAACATCATGAACATCCTGCTCACTCATTTTAGGATAAAGTGGCAGCGTTAATGCTCCCTCATACCATTTTTCAGCGACTGGGCAAATCCCCTTCATATATCCTAGCTGCTCATAATATGGAAACCAGTAAACAGGAATGTAATGAACATGAACTCCAATATTTGAAGCTCTCATTTGTTCAAAGATTTGCTTACGGCTCTTGCCGATAGCCTGCTCATCTAATTGAATGGAATATAAATGCCAGCCAGACTGGCTATGTGATGATTGGTAGGGTATCGTTACACCTTTTACATCTTTTAGCAGCTCTGTATATAAGGCAGCAAGTTCACGTCTACGTTCTATAAACCTCTTCAGCTTTTTCATTTGCGAAATGCCTAGAGCAGCCTGTAAATCAGTCATACGATAATTGTATCCGAGATCTACCATCTCATAATACCAATCTCCTTGCTCCTTAGCATAAGAGGTCGTTGTAATACCATGCGTACGAAAAAGCTTTAGCTTCTCATAATACTCAGCATTATTTGTAACGATAACTCCACCCTCGGCTGTAGTGACTGGCTTAACAGGATGAAAGCTGAACATGGTCATATCTGCCTGCGTCCCAACTTTTTTCCCTTTATATTCTGCTCCTAACGAATGTGCACCATCCTGAATAACAATTAGTCCATTTTGCTTAGCAATGTCCATAATGGCATCAATGTCGCATGGTTGACCGGTGAAGTCAACGGGAATAATCACTTTAGTCTTATCCGTTACATGACGTCTAATCTGCTCTGGGTCAATATTGTAAGTATTTGGATCAATATCTGCAAATACAATTTCAGCGCCCATATAACGTGCACAGTTGGCACTTGCTGCAAAAGTGATAGGAGAAGTAATCACCTCATCACCCGCTCCAATACCGGCCGCATAGCAAGCACCGTGCAAAGCGGCAGTACCATTTGAAAATGCAACTGCATATTTAGCACCGACATACTCAGCAACCAGCTGCTCAAATTGTGAAATTTTAGGACCAGTCGTTAAATAGGGGGAATTAAGCGTTTCAATTACGGCTACAATATCATCCTCTTCAATCCATTGCTGGCCATATGGTAAAAACTGTTCCCGTTTTGTCATAGTAGCAGATCCCAGCTTAATGCTGTTCCCTTCTTCACATCTTTTTTAATAGGCTTGCCTAACACAAGATCGTAATATTTTGTCTCTAGGCCTAATCCTGGACGAACATTTCGTAAATTTGATTCACTTAGTATGTCCCCTGCCTTCATATCCTCTCCAATATAGAGTGATCGTCTATTATTAAGGGAGGGTTTTTCAGCCTCAGTTGGTCCATATTGAATTTGGCCTATACTTTTCCAAGCTCGCTCAGTCTCCTCAACAAGCATTTTTAATTCGTGAGGCTCCATAGAAAAAGCAGAGTCAACACCTCCATCAGCACGAGAGGTTGTAAAGTGCTTTTCAATGACTGTAGCCCCTAAAGTTACTGCTGCTACTGCAACACCAATTCCCATCGTATGATCAGATAAGCCAATCTCCGTATTAAATAGACTTGCCATATGAGGAATCGTAGCTAAATTGGAATTACTTGGTGAGGCTGGATAAGTGCTTGTACATTTCAGCAAAATAAGTTGATTGTTACCTTCTGCTCTTACCGTACTTACAGCTTCATCAAGCTCTGCTGCTGTAGCCATCCCTGTAGATATAATAATCGGCTTTCCTGTACGTGCTACCTTACGAATTAGTGGAATATCTACATTTTCAAAAGAAGCTATTTTATATGCAGGTACATGTAGTGTTTCTAAAAAATCAACTGCAGTTTCGTCAAATGGAGAACTAAACGCAAGTAGACCTAGTTCTTTGCATTTATCAAATATAGCCTGATGCCATTCCCATGGTGTATAGGCTTGCTTATATAGATTATAAAGAGATTGACCCTTCCACAGATCCTCCTCATTAGAAATAAAAAATTCACCCGTGTGTACATCGAGTGTAATTGTATCTGCTGTATAGGTTTGAAGTTTTACAGCATCTACTCCAGCTTGAGCTGCTAGCTCAACCAAATGCAGTGCTCGATCAAGAGATTGATTATGATTGCCTGACATCTCTGCAATAATAAACGGCTTCGTATGCCGTCCGATTTCTCTATTCCCAATTTTAATCATTGATTAACTCCACCATTTCTTTAAGCCATGCTTTTGTAGTTGCTTGGCCTCCTGTTATATATAGCACTTACTTACGGGCATAAATATCAAATCAAGGTGACTTACCATTATTGTAAATCTATATTTTAATCAAGCAAAGTTTAAGATCCTTATTTCATTAAGCTGTTAACTAGTTTTCTTGTCCAAAATAATCAATAAATTTCTCTTTATCCATAAATAACATGACATTTTCTTTTATTTTTTCAATTGGCCAATCCCACCATTTAATCTGTAACAGCTTTTCGATTTGTTCTGGTGAAAATCTATAATTAATGACTTTAGCGGGTACCCCCACTGCTATAGCATAATCTGGAACATCTTTCGTCACTACAGCTCCTGCTCCAATGACAGCACCGTTCCCAATCTTAACTCCTGGTAAAATAACGGCATATGCTCCTACCCATACATCATGTCCTATTACTATTGGATGATTTTTCGTTACTGATTTATAATCAGGAATCTGTTCCTCAGTTAATATGCCCTCATAGTTATTGTTACCCCATCTGTCTCCCTTTTTTCTATAGAAAAAAGGACTACTAGAAATAAATCCAATCGGATGATTTGCTCCAACGTAAGCTGTACGATTAATAGAACAAAACGAGCCTATCTCTTTTACAATATACCTAAATTCACATAAGTGCTTGTATCCATACGTATATCTTCCAACTTTAGTTGTTTTATAATAATGAGTTTTTGTGTGATCAACGACTTCAGTAGTACTTTCAAAATTAAGTAATGCATGATAGTGCTCAGATTTAAATCCCATCACTTGTAGCTGTATACTTATTGAGCTATATGAACTACTTGCAATGAGAATGAATATATTTGGATTATGCTGTCGCTTAACAAGCTCATCAGGACTATAGATTTCAAGGTCTAATAGATGCTTGCCCCAACGAGTAGAATCATTATCTATAAATCCTGCTGCACTAACCTGTAAAGTCTTTAATGCAAATTGCGTTAATCTGCCTGCCTGTCCACATCCAAAAATAAAAATCTCGCTTTCTCTCAGCTGTCGTATATCAATTTGAGTCAATTTATCAACAATTTTACTCAGTATCATATCATGTCTCCTTAGTAAGAACTTCTAGTAACGATTCAGCAACTGAATATTTGAAATGTTCATTTCTATATTTAACACAAGCGCTAAACATCCCATAACGCAAGCTATCATTTTTAATCATGTGTGTTAACGTCTCCGTTAGTTTATCTAGGGTCACCTCAGCACTCGAGCCTACACAGTGATGTATTCCTAGCCGCTCTCCTTGTGAAATGGCTTCAATTTGATTGTCTGCTACACAAATCACAACAGAAGGCACCCCAATACTTACTCGCTCTAATATTGAAATCCCACCAGCACCAATAGCTAAATCAGCATTTTGTAATAGATACCCCATCTGAGTAGTAGAGTGAGTATAACTAAACCCATTCCTATCATTGCAAAAACGCTCGATTTCTAAAGCTTGTCTATTAGATATACCCGCTACTACTGTCGCATCTAGTTGAATGCCTCGTAATTGAATGATAGCTAAGGCTTGTAATACTTTTAAAGTCTCATTTGTAGGGTCACTTCCGCCAAAATTAACAAGCACGCGTAAAGGATACGAAGGACTATAAGTTAACTTCTGAAACTCAGTAAACTCTGGACGTAATAAAGCATAGCTAGGACCTATAAGTAATAAGCAGCTTTTCGGTACAAGGTTAGCATATCGATTTGTCTCATCTGTTCTAATATTCTGATCGAGTAATATGTCACAATCATGCTTGCGATTTGCTAAATCGTCTATGACCATTAATGAAGAACAAAACGGCCTTAATCGCTTTTCCCAATTTTCAGAGATTCCATAATGATCAACGACTAGCATGTGTAAGGACTCTAATCGTTTAATAAAAGAAATACTAGCTTCTGCATCTATTTCCCAATTAAAAGTATGTGTTTGAGGAAGACGATAAACTGTATATCCATAACTCATTAACTCAGTTTCTAATGGAATGGGAAATTCCGCATTAACAATAAAGTATATTTCACATTGCAAGACCGAGGTCAACTGATTAGCTAAAGTTAAGCATCTCATAATGTGTCCTACACCAATCGTAGATGAAGCATCTGTTCGAAATACAATTGTTTTTCTCATCTTATCCTCATAGCTATTATAATATTGATCTCAATTCTAAAAGATTATGAATATTCCAGTCTGCCTGAAACTCTTTAGGACGTTGAATATTAACATAGCTTCCTCTCATTACTTGTGCAGTATTAAACCCTAATGGTTTTATACCTACAAAATCTTTACTTACATTATCTCCAACATAAATAATATCTTTGGGCTCAACCTTTTCCTGCTTCGCAATTTTTAAAAAGCAGTACGGAGATGGCTTAGCATGATGTCTACCATAACGATGTGTGACAAAACACTTTTTTACTCGACTATACAATTGCAAAGCCTCAAGCTTACGATGCTGAACTAATTTATTACCATCCGTAACAATATATAGAGGATAACTAGCATACTCTGACAGTATAATCTCTGCATCTGGAAATAAGGCTAGCTTTGGTGAATGACCACGATAAACAGAAATACATTGTTTAACTGAACTTTGATTGTATACATTAAAATACTTCAATATATCATCAAACACTGAGCCTCTACCATTTATACTTAAAAAATTACACATTTTATCGTAAGCTTCATTTTCGTCAACCTCATATCGCTCATGTAAATAACGAGCAACTGCACGAAAACCGCTATATACGTAGGTCATCTCATCATATAAGGTATCATCTAGATCAAATACGATAACTTTCATAGGATCATATCCTCCATATGCCTGATTAATGTTTTTTCATCTAAACTACGTCTAAACTGCTTCTGTGTTATCACATTACCAGCACTTTCTGATATAAACCAATAGAATGTATCTAATCCAGCTGCTATGCTGAGAGTAGATGCTCCTCCAAATCTAGCATTACATTCTACAATATGTAGCTTGCCGTATTTATCAATAATAACTTGTAGCATGACATGACCGATTAAACCCAAATTTTGAACAACTGCTTTGCAAATATTTTCTAACTCAGCATTTCTACATGTCTTAGTTATTCTAGCCTCGCCATCAACAACCTTTATTCTTCTTCTAGCTATAATTCCTATCACTTCACGTGAATGAATAGAAATATAAGCATCAATACTATATTCATCACCTTGGATATAAGGTTGAACGATAGGCATTTTAAATCTGTTGATAGCTAATTCAGCATCACCTTGAGATATATTCAGCTCTATTCCTCTAGAGCCTGAACCACAACGTTCCTTTATTACATAACTAGCATAATCAGGTTTTACCTCAGTAAAGGTAGGAATGACAGGTAACCGTAGCTCCGTTAACGTACTATAAAATAAAAGCTTATCTGTACATTGCATAATAGTGTTCTCATCTGAAACCATCACAAAGATACCTTGCTTAGCAAGGTATTCTCTATGACGCGAATAAAAAACAAGCTCCTCATCACGAGTCAAGAAAATACTTTTTATGTCATGCTGCTTACAGTAATCCAATATTTCATCCACTGAAGCTTCTGTAAGGGAGGGACATAGCCAAAAGTGGTCAACAAAAAACTGACCGATACAATTAGGATCAATATCGGAACCAAACAGCCTACTATTTTTATTGTATCGAGACATACTAGCTTTTACACACTTTAACAAAGGAACTTTACTTCCTATGCTCGTCACAAGTATATTCATGTCATCCTCCTTCTGAAAACCTAGCTAGATTAAGTAGTCGGATGCTTTTGCTCTACAGCGGCATTAATCTCGGCTAACATAGGCTGCTGTTTCAACAAAGCTTTTACATCTGGCCAGTAAAACATCTCATTTTTCTGATATAAGTTTCTATAAATTTCTTTTATGAGCTCCCAGTCAGCCTCTGTATCTAATGTTAAGCGATAGTTAGAGTCCATCGGATCACAAAGCTCCCAATTTTTTAATAAGCCAATTTTAAACATTTCTGAGTGCTGTAATATATATTGCGTAACATGCTCTTTTTCAAAATCAGTGGTAGACTCCCGCATACTTTTTTCTAATGCATTAAACGTTAGTATTTCTGCATCAAGTCCTCTTGGGAAGCAATCCAAGCTTACTCTGGAATAATCATATTGACCTTGTATACACAATTGAATTAAGTCTTCAACAATATTAGGGTCTAATAATGGACAATCGGATGTAATTCTTACAATATAATCTGATGGAATAGTCTTGGCTGCGCTATAATATCTTTCTAGCACATTATGTTCACTACCTCTAAAATAAGCGACTCCTTCATCTATAGCTTCATTACAAATCGCATCATCTTGCTCTAAAGTGGTAGTAGCTACAACAATTTTAGTTACAGAAGGAATCAGTTTACACCGATTAATCACATGCCCTAATACCGTTTTGTCATCGAGCATCATAAGTACTTTATTAGGTAATCTTGTAGATCCCATCCGCGCTTGAATAATGAGTGTTATATTCATACTGAATCACTTCTTCCTAAAATATACTTCGTCTTAATGCATTCCCACACGCGATATATCCAATCAACATTCTTCATAACAATAATGGTGTATATAGCGTAGTCTAAACATCCACATAATGCACTGAGTGATATAATAAAATAAATGGTGAAAATATCAAAACCAGGGATTATTCCTTTTTTCAAAAACCATAATTTCCACTTAGAGCGAATAAGTGAGTTCTTTCTAGCAAATGGTAGAACAAATTGATGTATGATCCACGCATCGAGATATATGGTAATAATAAGTGCCCAGCTCGCCCAGGTTGGTACATCGACAACAATAGCCAAGGAAACAAACAAGCATAATCTAACAATTTGATCACAAAGTTTATCTAGCTTAGCACCTAAGGGCGTACAACGATTCGTTAATCGTGCAAGATTACCGTCTGCACCGTCAAAAAAGTGATGAAGCTGAAGCAATATTGCACCCGCAATCCAATGTTCATAATAAAAAGAAACAGCAGCAAGAATACCCATTGCTCCTGTAATTATAGTAACTGCATTAGGGGATAAGCCCAATACATATACTAGCTTAGTAAAAAAGGGATCTATAAGATGAGCATAATAACGATTAATAAAGTATTCCTCTGGTCGACGCTTCTGAACAACATATTTACTATAAAATTGTTTATATCTACTAATGAGTTTATTAAACATATTATACTCTCAACTGTTCATTAGCTCGTTTAAGATCCTCTTCAAAATCGACCTCAGTACAATGCACATCAGAAACATTGACAGGTACAATTTGTAGTCCGTCCTCGATAGCTAACTCAATAGCTTTCTCAAAATAATCGTTATCCTTGCATGCCATTAATTTTTGTTTAAATACTTCCATATCCTTTGCAAGTATTTTATTAATTCCAACCGCTTCTCCTTCTGGATGCTTAACTTCCTTTGATACCTTTGTAATCAATCCAGTAGATTCGGTCTCATATTTTACTTCTTCTTCACCAACGGCAGCATTGTTAACTGCCATACAGGAGTAATTGGCATCAATAACACGCTTAAGAATAACATGATCAAATACAACATCACCATTTAACCATAATACGTCTTCATTTTTAATTTTTTGAACTCCACGTAATAAGCTTTTAGATGTATTAGTTGTATCAAAATAATTGTTATATACAAACGTGATATCAGGAAATGCTTCCATAATAAGTTCCTTTTTAAAACCAACCACTATAAAAATATCATGTAAATCTACATATTTTAGCAACGCTTCTATTTGATTAGCCATTATAGTTTTCCCATTGACAAGCTGTGTTAATGGTTTAGGATAAGGCTTTCCTAGTCTTGAACCAATGCCTGCCGCTAAAATAATTACTTTCATCATAAACCTCTTTCTAATACTAATTTATATTAAACTAGTATTTTAGGATTTGTTTTATAAGATAATAGATTTATAAATCCAGAAACATTACTTGTTAAATTAGAAATTTTCTTTGAAGACTCTTGTATTGAGATTCTTACGTTATTCTCATCTAGTAAAAATGCTTCAAACTCGGATAATTCACTTAACACTAGACCATTTTGATTAAGTCGAACCTGATCAGCTATATTTCCACTGAATTCATGCGTGACAATAAAACAACCTGCAGCATAGCTTTCATAATACGTATAAGAATACGTTTCAGGCCATGTAGACCATAAAAATGCTATATCAATCTCGTACTCTTGTAGCTTTCTTACCATGGCTAACTCGCCATCCTCTATAAATGAAACATCGATATAGTGTATCCCATCAATCACTTCATCATTTAAGCCAAAGCAGTAGAATTCATATTTCCCCTGAAACTTAGAATATAGCTGTTTAAATTGCTCCCAGCCCTTATATTTATTTTTATAGCCTACATAAGCAATTTTCACCTTAGAGTTTACATCCATTGTTCGAGTAAAGTTTTCATGTTCAAACGTTTGATGTAAAATCACCTCTATTTTAGATGGTGAGAAGTTAAAGGATTTCATAAATATGTTTTTAGTATTTTCTGAAGGAGCAATCAATGTTACATTGTCTAAAGCAAACAGCTTTGAATGCTTTGAATATACTTGTTGCTTATCCTTGTATTGAGTACAGCTAGCACAATCTACCCAGTCCTTATCATAAGAGAAGCAATGATTATATCCATCGTTGTATATCATTTTTATATCACTACAGATACTAGAAAAATCGTGTAAATAGTAGTATATAGGTATAGTATTAATATGATAGTCCAAAACATTTCTTAATACGGACATGTCCATACCAATCACATTATGGATAATACAAGCATTAATAACCGATACTTGCTTTTTAAACTCTTGTTCGCTATATATACCTATCTCTTGTCCATCTTTAACTACAGTAATATAATTTCCTTGATAACCTTTAATACTGTATGATCTCCAAAAAATGTGGAGATGCAAATAGTTTAACTGAGTTAGGCTACTCATTTGCTCTGAAATAAATTTACTTGTACCACCTAAATATAACGTATAGTTATTTCGCGATACTGAAAGAATTAGTGTTTTTTTCTTGTCCTCTTCAGATAAAATCGTTAATTTATCGTTGTTTAGTACAGGTTCTAGATGTACAAATTGATCGCCACTTACTACTGAAAATTTACCGTAGCTGTATATCGTTTCAACGATTTCTCTAAAAAAGGTTGAAAATATAACAATTAAAACCTCATCACAATTTTCTTCTACTAATTGATTAGGTGAAAAAACAGGAATACCATCTATGAGCTTTCCGTGCTTACTAGTATTACTATCAATCAAGTAATCTAATTTGACTGGTAGCTCATTCTTATATTTGTCATAATAGCCACCTGTACCCCAACCGATGACTTTCTTATAATTTTCTTTTACATACAATCTTAGTTGCTCCATCGGCTATTCACCCTCTGTAGAATATACATAATCAATAAATTTCCAAACACGTTCTGAAGCGTTAAAATCTTGATACCGATGTACTCGATTCCTCACTTCTAAGCGTTGCGTTGTGTATTGTTCCTTTTCATACTCAGCATTTACTAGAGTGCTGTGTAAATCCTTAACATTTTCAACAATTGGACCTGGCATCCATTCCTCAACTGGGTCAAATAAAAAGCCACGTTGCTGACTATATTCGTTATAATCCTTTACCCAAAACACTATAGGCTTATCGAGTAACAGAAAATCAAAATATACTGAGGAATAGTCTGTAATTAGCACATCACATGAGCCTAATATTTCGTAGAAATCAAGGTCATGGCGTTGCAACGCTTCATCATCTAAATAAAATATATTATCGAAGCTCTCACTATTAAATTCATCCCCTTCAACAGGATGCTTTTTTAAAATAAGATACCCGTTTACTTCCTGCATTAAATGATTTAACTTCTGTAGCTCTTCTTGGTCAGCAATGACATTGGTGCCTTCTCTAGTTTCTTTATCATTTCTTCTTCTAAAAGTAGGAACGTAGAAAAATAACTTTTTATGCTTCATAGATATATTAAAAATACGTTCCAAATGCTCTCTTGAATTAGGCGTAACGAGTAGATCATTTCTTGGCATGCCGGTAACTACGAATTTCTTTATATCTACTTTAAATACACTGGACATAATATATGAGTAAGTATCTGAATAAGAAAACATGTAATCTGTACCATTATTTATATTTTCATTTTGATCAGTACCATACTTCTCTAATTCACCTAATGTTTTAATAGGGAAGCCATGCCACGTTTCAAAGTTTAATCTGGATTTATGGAATCTACCTTCTGTATTAGTAGTGATTAATACTTCGTGTTTTCCTTTTTTATCTACAAGCTGATCTAAATTCAGTAATTCTAAATTATACTTAGAACGAATTTCTGATGAAGCATTTTTGTAAAGGGTGCGACAGTTACAGCCTGAGTTTCGTCGAGTAACTAAAGCGACACTATTTTTCTCATACTCTACAGTATTAATGATGGTCTTAAGTATCTCTCTATCACGTGCTCTATCTATACTAGTATAAAAGTTATCAAAGTAAGGGATAACTCTACTCTTTGAAAATCCTTTTTGAATAAGAGTTTCAATAATTTCACTTGTGTACATACTACACACTACAATATAGTCAAAATTAACATTTACTAATTCGTATGGAGATACAATCGGATAGCCCTTCCATGTTTCTCCCCATTTTTCACTATTATTATCTGAAATAGCTACCACAATTACATCTGCTTGTATTTTAGCTATAACTTTCTCTGCTGCACTACCCGTACCAAATATGACGATTTTCAAGGTAAACACCCCTTTCTACTTTTAATAGAAGTATATACTTTTTAAGCTTGAAAGCTTTAAAGGATTGACTAATCCCTTTTACTATCATCCATTCATATTACACAAATCACTGATATTGAAAATATTTATATCTTTGCGAATGTTTAATAAGTTAGTCTTAATAAGTTCATACACATGCGGCACTGTCACTACAATGGTTTTTATATTAGGATAGTGAACAATTTCCTCAGGAGATATTAAACGCAATCCAAATTTGTACTCCTCATTACGCACTTGATCAATAAGCAATTTAACTTTTTCTGCTATAGGCCTTGTGCTCATAACTAGATTTTCTGTTATTGACCCTGCACCATAGACCATAATTGTATCAGCGTTTAATTTATCAAGCATTTGATCAACTAAGCCTTTATCGGTCATTTTCAGCCAATTGTTATATACATCAAAGTATGTCTGTTCTCTCGTATGAGCATGAATAAACTCAGTCATGCCTCTTTGGTTTAAATTTGAAATGTTTTTATCATTCAAATCTAAATAGTATTTCAGTTTATCGAAATCAAGCTCTTGTATATACATATTGATTAAGGCAGACAACGCTTGCTTTCGATAGATTGGAGAGTCAGTGATTTCCTTAGCAAAGGGCCTATTTATAGTAGAAGCTATATATCTTTCAAGATATGACTTCGCTAATAACTGATCCTTCTCTTCTAGTGCTATTAAGCCATTAAAAAACAGACTTGCACTTATATCATGATTACTTACTTTTTTTAGGAGCTCAAAATCTCGTTGATGATAACAAGCTTCTAATAAAATGCCACAATCAATATCATCTTGTTTCATCAAATTATGATTTTCAATTATTGTTGCATTAACAGTATTTCTTATATATTTAAGTGTATTATAAAACACTTCTCCATTAATAAGCCCATCTTGCTTTACCGAGTCCACGAAATCAACTAAGCTATTTAAATTTAATGTAGTTTTTATTTTTTTATCAAAGACTGATAACAAACTAAATCTTAGTGTATTTTCCAGTCTTTCACTTACAACTGTATCCCAGTTTGCTCCTTGCCTTGCTTTAAGCGCCTGTTTATAATTTTTATACTCGTACAATTTTTTTTCTGGAAATGTTCCTCTAGCAATAAAATTGCTATAAATATATTCAGTTACTTCCACAATTTTACTTGAAACATCTTGAGTAAACACTAGCTCTTGTTGAATGTGCGATTCTGGAGATATTATTCCATTAGGTAAATAGTCTAGTACATCCTTATAATGTACTAATGCTCTACTTCCTTCCATACCATCTCTAGTTTGCATAAATCGTTTATCTCTTACTTCATAAGCATCCTCATTTGGTAACCCTTCTATGATCACTAAACCTTTTTTTGCTACTAAAGCACTTATATATGCTGTCGTGTACATGCATATCACTGTCTTGCTTTTATTAATCAATTCTTCTAACTCAAAATGTTCCATTAACATCTTCATGTTCTTTGGAATCTTTCCATTTGCTTGCTCTGCAATAATGTCATAAAGATGAATTGAATTCATATGTGTTATAATCTCATCTGTTGGAAGAAATCTAGGCTTAATCCATAATTCATATGTGGGAAATCTATCACATATAGAAAGCAGCAACTGAGCTAGTTCTACCTTCCCTTCTATACCAAATGGATAATGACCACTATCAATAAAAAGAAGCATATTACTCTCATGACTATCCTTTAATTCTAATGAGTCATATTTAGGCTCTCCGATTCCCATTTTACAGAACTTCAATTCATTTTGATAGGGACTCATCGTATTATTTAATGATGGAGAAAAGTTAAAGTCGCCGCCGTCTACCATCTCGCCATGTATTAAAAAATCATAAGTGAAAATATATTTATTTACATGTAATAATCTACGTGTTCTTAATTTCCAAAAGGATAATACTGAAGCAAAAATAATATCATAATTGTTCATATCATCAGTTGTCAGCTCGTCAAGACTTCTTCTTTCTACTTCATCATCAAACATTCTTAATACGTTTTCACTAAAATATGGAGCACACAAATCAACTTTATGGCCTTTCTTTCGAAACGCTCTTTCGATATGAGCTAAGGAAAAGTTTGATGAATCCTTGTTTGTTATCATTAATACTCTCATGTATTAACCTTTGCTCCTTCTTATGAGTTGTTGATTATTTTTTGCAAGTCCTCTACAGTTAGCCACTCCTGATTAATCGAGCTATTGTATTCAAAGCCTTCAGGTAGTCTCTTTCCTGTCATTTTCTTAGAGGTCCACCATGGAAACTCAGGTGCTATGACATAATAATCGTCAAATTCTAATGTATGTCTAGCGTCATCGGTTGTAATCATCGTTTCATGCAATTTTTCACCAGGGCGTATACCTATAATTTCAATTTTACATTCAGGTGCAATCGCCTCAGCTAAATCAATCACTCTCATACTAGGAATTTTAGGAACAAAGATTTCTCCACCAACCATGCGGCTTAGGCTATCAATAACAAATTGAACGCCCTGATCTAGCGTAATCCAAAAACGTGTCATACGATCATCTGTTACAGGTAAGACGCCTGTATGCTTAATGCTTTGGAAAAATGGAATAACACTGCCTCGACTACCAACAACATTGCCGTAGCGTACTACTGAAAATTTCGTGTTTTTTCCTCCAGCATACGAATTTCCTGCTACAAACAATTTATCTGAAGCCAATTTAGTGGCACCATATAAGTTAACAGGAGCAGCAGCTTTATCTGTAGATAATGCAATGACCTTCTCCACATTGCAATCAATGGCAGCCTCAATGACATTTTGTGCACCATTAATATTTGTTTTCACTGCTTCAAAGGGGTTGTATTCACAGGCGTCTACATGCTTCATAGCTGCTGCATGAATAACGTAATCTACACCATTAAAGGCACGGTATAATCTTTCCTTATCTCTTACATCGCCAATAAAAAAACGAAGCTGACTATATTCAGCAAATTGTTTACGCATTTCATATTGCTTTAGTTCATCACGACTAAAAACAATAATCTTTTTCACGCCCTGTTGAAGTGCCTTTTCAACAAACATTTTACCAAACGAGCCAGTTCCTCCTGTTACAAGTATTGTTTTGTTATATAGTATATTTTTCACTGCTGCACCTACTTTTATTTCAATATGGATAAATCAGCTAAACTCAATATTTCCTCTTTATAACGTGGCATGACCTTCATCCACTGTGAAATGTACAAACCTAGTGCTTCTGACAACTGTATCGCTTTTTGGTCAATTTGCTGTTCTTTCTTTATCATGAGCAGCTTAAGATCAAGTTCACGATTTTCTTTAACCATCCAATGTACAATAAACAACTTATAAACCAAATGATTGCTTATCTTTTCCCATTTCAGCTCGATTTTGTTAAGCAATTGAACAGCTCTTTTCTTATTCGAAGCTGAGTATTGTACCAGACGTTCTAAATCTTTAAGTAAAATAGGCAATTCATTTTCTGTAAACTGAATATAATCTTTAACATATTTAACTCGTTCCTTCATCCAAGGATAACGATTTTCACTCTCATTTTTTTCCTTTAATAGCTCCAACAGTATTGGTTTATTTTTATGAGTAAGCTCTGTTTGTTTATCATCGAAATACTGCTTTAACGTTTTTGTAATGGTTCCTTCTATTAAAGCTCCCTGAGAGCTAGAATTATATACAACACAATCTGTAAGTGAAGCTATGACCTTTTCGATATCTCTAAGCGTATTTAGCATACCTACTGTAGTTGGATTTTGTTCTCCCTTTACATTTGTTACGCTTATACTCATCGCTCTTTGATATTTCGCCTCTACCCATTTATTAATATGTCCTACATTTTGGGCATAAAGCTGTTTGTTCGGATACGACAGGTCTTGTCCAACTAAAATAATTTCTGTTGCACCAAAATATTGAGCTGCTTGAAGGGCAGAACCGGTAACAGAAAACGAAGGAGAAAAGGCAATATCATCATTTTGTATAACATCATAAAATAAATGCGTTGCCTCATCATTATTATATAGTGCATGAATATTATATTCATTATGAATATCTAAAATAGGATGAGCAATTACTGGAAAGTACAATAAAGGTATATGGTTATATGTGCCTTCTTTGAATATGATTTCGTTAAATCTTCCTGCATCCATTGATACAATTAAATCTGGGGTAATGCCAGCTTTATATAAAGGCTGAATACTCGAACCAGCTGCAATGACTACACACTTATGCTGAAGTGCTTTTATATGCTCTAGATCATCATTTAATGATGGACCTGATCCTGCGATAATAATTGGAATGCCTTGAAATATATTTTTAAACCTTGCAATAGAAGGGGTTTGTAGTACATGTTTAATATTACGTAAAATATTGACGTATAACGAATCGATGAACTTAAATCCGAGTTTTGAATGCACATTCAATTGAGCTTGATTGATTTTGTCTTGAAATAATAAATATGTCTCCTTATATTCAATAAAATAATAAGGTGTTACAAGCAACTGTGATTTGCCTGCACAATATTTTTCATAATTTTCAATAAAAGACTCTAAATGCTGCTGGCCTGCTTCAATAACAAGAATACTAGGATGATCAACAAGTTGTTCAATATCAACTACCTTTAGCATTTCAATAAAAATATCAACATCTGGCTCATAGATCATGAGTTTGAGATTTGGATTTTCCTCTAATAAAGCAGCAAGATGATAGGTTAAGCCTAAACCAAAAAGAGCAACCGTCTCAGTTTCCTGTAAATCTTTAATAGAGGATGCCCATATCTTTGCTTCGTTGACTGGATCATATTTGCTATACATAAATTTATTTTTTTCATTATTTTGTATATTTAAGATCGGCTCATAACTTAAAGCGTATTTACTATTTTTGTTTAAATGATTATTAATGGTTTGATAGATACTAGAGTTCGCTGCTTTTAAGTAATCTAAGTTTTTCTTAAACTGATCCATTACTGCAACAATCCCTTCAATCCTACATTAAGTCTTTCAAGCTCTTGCGGAATTTCATACTTAATAATATCGCCTAGACGAGTTAAATCAAGAGCCTGCATTACACCCTGAAGCTCCATCATTTTCTTTGTGTAGTCAGTTAAAGCAGATACTACCTCATTAGCTTGAGCCGGATTATGCTCCATTGCATCTTGCACTGTCATTAATAGTGATTGTAGAAATTGACTGTTACCTTGAAAATACTGCTCTAAAATTGTGCCTGTATCCTCTATAACCTGCTCATACATTAATGAACCAATCGAATCACTTGCACTCAGTAACTTAGTAATATAGTCTAGTGAATCTATAATAACCTCTTCAAATTGTTCTTTAGTTATTCTCATTTTAACAGTCTCCTCTAATCAATATTATTGTCAGTTTATTTATACTTAAAATTTAAGATAATACTATGAATATGATTTATATATCGGCAATTTTAACCCTATTTATTAGTTATTGTCCGTTTTGACCATAGTGGAAATCATGTCCATAAAAACAAAAAAACTTCTTATGCCGCTAATGCAGCATAAGAAGTTTTTGATTTGACTAATATTAATATTAGCCTAAAAGTTTAAGAACGTTTTGTGGAACAGAGTTAGCTTGAGCAAGCATAGAAGTACCAGCTTGAACAAGAATTTGGTTTTTAGTGAAAGTTGTCATAGCTTCAGCCATATCAGTATCACGGATACGAGAGTGAGCTGCAGATAAGTTTTCCACGTTAACACCAAGGTTGTTGATTGTGTGCTCTAAACGGTTTTGAACAGCACCGAATTGAGAACGTTGCTCAGAAACAGTGTTGATAGCTGCTTCGATAGCTGTAATTGCAGCATCAGCACCAGCTGCTGTAGAAATATCAAGACCATCGATACCTAAGCCAGTAGCACCTAAGCCAGCAGCGTTAACACTTACAGAGATTTTTGTACCAGAACCGAAACCAGTTTGGAATGAAATGTCAGTTTGAGAACCATCTAATAACTGAATTCCGTTGAAAGTAGTTTTCTCAGCGATGTTACTAATTTCTTCTGTTAATTGAGCTACTTCAGCGTTAAGTTTAGCACGGTCAGTATTATCGTATGTACCGTTTGCAGATTGGTTAGCAAGTACGTTCATACGTTGTAACATTGCGTGAACTTCAGTTAACGCACCCTCAGCAGTTTGGATTAAAGAGATACCATCTTGAGCGTTACGTTGTGCTTGTTGTAAACCATTGATTTGGAAACGCATTTTCTCAGAAATCGCAAGACCAGCAGCATCGTCAGCAGCACGGTTAATACGGTAACCAGAAGAAAGTTTTTCCATAGTTTTGTTCATTGCATTGTTGTTTGAAGAAAGGTTACGGTGTGCGTTCATCGCACCAACGTTAGTGTTGATAAACATAGTTATCATCCTCCATGATAGGTAATTTAGTCACTTCCATGTGACTAATATATATATCGACAATAAATTTATAAATGTTTATAGCATTTTCAAAAAAAAATAATTATTTTTTTGAATCAATATACATCGATACAACATCACTATAATTTACGCCACCGTAGGTTTGTAATGTCTTTCTTTGTATATTAGTTTGCTTCATTTCTTTTGAGTTTTTCTCATAATGCACTTGAATTTTGTCTACCAACATATCGGTATGCTTCTGTAAGCTAGTTATTTTCTCTACTATTAACGCCTCAGCTTCGGCAGAAAGATCTGAGTATGATTTAGCTTCAATTTGTTTCATAATCGTTTTTTTTTGCTGCTCTAGTGCTTCAAGCTGAATAAACGGGTCATCAGCATAGGTTAATGCATCCAGTTGCTCTCGCGTTAATTGCGTTAAATGCTCATATAATTGAAGCATATTTAATTGATTATCATGTTGCTCCATATTAAACTCGCACTTCCTTACCTATTTGCTCCCATGACTCTTTAATCTCTTTTATAATAGAAATAGCTTCATCTAAATGTGACACGTCTTTTTCTATATTAGCCTTAACTGTTAACTCTATGACGTAATAGTATAAACTACTAAGGTTCTCTGCAATTTCTTTACCTTCATCAAAATTAAGACAAGCTATTAGTTCGTATATGATATCTTGAGACTTTATAATAGACGTATTTGTTCCTTCTATATCACTTGCCTCAATTTGTTTTTTTGCGTTTGCCATATAACGTATAGCACCTTCATATAGCATTAAAATAAGCCTATGCGGTGAAGCAGTTTCATATTTATTTTTTTGATAAGCCTG
>Ga0182742_1002161_pt1 | contig 22580 bp, 20 predicted proteins | sample eDN5th37CBELigMG_FD_128880 | JGI IMG/M metagenome (GOLD analysis project Ga0182742, IMG submission 128880) | Enriched Miracle-Growth compost microbial communities from Emeryville, California, USA - eDNA 5th pass 37_C BE-Lig MG (version 2)... ... | reverse complement strand
TTATTTAACGTTATACCCTTTCCCTTTATTATAAAATGATTGTATACATAAAGGAGTTGGCAAAACATGATATTTGGAGAATTAATATGCAAGATACGAGGCTATCATAAATTTAATTATTATTACAGTGGTCAATGCATCACATGCGGCGAAATGCGCAAAGAACATCAAGAAATAGAGGAAGAATCACCAAGAGAAGCCAAAGAAGAATCAGAGGAAATAAGAAAAATGGATTAAGTCTTTTTAAGATTTAATCCATTTTTCCTTTTTAGAAAATGGACTTTCAATATTAGCGAAAAACAGCTGCATTTTATTCCTGCAGATAAAAATAGGGGTCCATGGAAAATAAAAAAGGCTTTGCTAATATACAGCAAGCCTCCGTCCATCACTTTACTATAGTAGAAAAATATTAAGATTTTACTTTTATAGCTCTTTTCTAACAATCTAACAATCCTCTGCATCTTAAGCATTCAGCGATTTACAACCCTCTGTATATGGATAGCTAAATACAGTTTTTCATTATCTGTAAGGTGATAGTTGAATTGTTTATTAATATACTCATTAATTTTTTCTGTACATTCAAATGCCTCTTTATGCCTTTGCTTAACAAGCTCATATAAAAATAGATCATCATCTTCTATATAAGTATTGCTGTAAAGCCTTTGGGCAAAAAATTTTAAATGGGTGAGAAATCGAAAATAACTTAAAGAGTCTTCGTCAAATTCCATTTTGTAATGGTATTTCACAATGTTTAAAATGGTTTGCATCACTTTCGTAATATTAGCGATATTGGGCATTTCCTGGTTCAGATCAGCATTAACAAGGTGCATAGCAATAAAACCAGCCTCATCCTCTGGAAAAAGTATACCTAACCTTTCCTTAATTAGTTGTAACGCTTTCATGCCAATAGAAAACTCTTCCTTGTAAAACCTTTTGATTTCCCATAATAAAGCATTTTTAATTTCATATCCTTTTTCTTTCCTTTTTACCGCAAAATGAATATGATCTGTTAAAGAGATATAGAAGCTGTCGCTTAAAGTTCTCCCTAACCTGCTTTTAGCATGCTTAATAATCTCCTCTGTTATTTCCATATATTCAATAGGCACTTCGTATAAAAGAGTCTTAAATTTTTCAGACATATCTTTATTTTTTAAAGCAAAAGTCTTCTCAATCTTCTCCTCATCCACTAAGTCTCCAGGCTTTTTTTGAAAAGCGAGACCTCTTCCCATAACAACTAATTCTTCATTTTTTTCATTAAATGCACTAATGACATTATTATTATATACTTGGGCTATTTTCATTTGACCACCTATAAGTTTAATATGGTACTCTTTCCTTTATTATAATGGAAAAGTGATCGTGATTGTATGTTTTAGAAAAAGAAGGAAAGCCACAAGCATGCTTTCCCATTTTCTACACCTTATAGTTTTTCTCCATTCGTTGCAATAACTTCTTTATACCAGTCGAAGCTCTTCTTCTTTAAACGATTGAGTGTTCCATTTCCTTCATTATCTTTATCAACATAAATGTAACCATAACGCTTCTTCATTTCACCAGTTGATGCACTCACAAGATCGATTGGCCCCCAACTTGTATATCCAAGAATTTCGACTCCATCTTCAATTGCTTCTGACATTTCTGCAACATGCTTTCGTAAGTAGTTAATGCGATAATCATCGTTAACTTCTTCATTTTCTGTTGGAACATCAACAGCACCTAAACCATTTTCTACAACAAATAAAGGTTTTTGGTAACGGTCGTATAATTGATTTGCAGTAATGCGGAAGCCCTTAGGATCGATTGTCCAGCCCCACTCCGATTTTTCTAAATAAGGATTTTCAATCGAACCAAATACATTTCCAGATGTCTTCTTATTAATTTCTGGATCTGCGCTTGTTGTTCTGCTTGCATAATAGCTGAAACCAATATAATCTACTGTATATTTCTGAAGTAGCTCTTCATCCTTTTCTTCCATTTTAATCGTTAAATTATTGTCCTTAAAGAATCTTTTTGCATAGCCTGGATATTTTCCGCGGGATTGAACATCAATAAAAAAGAAAGAGTCTCGATCTTTTTCCATTGCATCCATTACATCATCCGGATTGCAAGAATAAGGATATGTCTGGCCTGCCGCCAGCATGCAGCCGATTTTAGCGTCTGGAATAATTTCATGGCCTGCTTTGACTGCTAAAGCGCTCGCAACAAGCTGATGATGAGCCGCTTGATATTTTGCTTGCTTTTTATCTTCTCCTTCTTCAAATACAAGTCCTGCTCCAACAAAAGGCAAATGCAGAAGCATATTGATTTCATTAAAGGTCATCCAATATTTCACTTTATCTTTATAGCGTTTAAATAAAGTTGTGGCATATGCTTCAAAGAAAGAGACAAGCTTGCGGTTTTTCCAGCTGCCATAACTTTTTACCAGATTAATTGGCACATCAAAATGAGCAATGGTCACAACTGGCTCGATTCCATATTTCAGCAATTCATCAAAGACATTATCATAAAATTGAAGGCCAGTTTCATTTGGTTCTTGATCATCGCCATTCGGAAAAATTCTTGCCCAAGAGATGGATAGCCGCAATGCTTTAAAACCCATTTCAGCAAATAGGGCAATATCCTCTTTATACCGATGATAAAAATCAATCGCTTCATGGGAAGGATAGATTTCTCCTTCTATCGGTTCATAGGAATCAAGTTGGCCGAACATAATCTCAAAGCGTTTTTCTCCCCGAGGCAGCAGATCTACTGTTGTCAGTCCCTTTCCATCTGTTAAGTAAGCGCCCTCTGCTTGATTGGCAGCAATAGCGCCACCCCATAAAAATCCTTTTGGAAAACTCATTTTACTTCCTCCCTTTCTTAAACAATCGGAAAAAAGAAACATTCTGTTTCCCTTTTTCCGATCCCTCCATTATTTCGCATGCAGCTGAAATAACGGCTCTCCTCTATTTATTTGCTTTTGATTGGCTATTTCCATTTTGTATTCTTTATAGTTTGTCACAATAATTGGAGTTGTTACTGGTTTGCCAGCTTTTTTTATTTGTTCTATATCAAACTCAATCAAAAGCTGCCCTTTTTCTACATAATCTCCTTGATTGATAGAAGCCTTAAAATAGTTTCCATCTAATTGAACTGTATCCATGCCAATATGAATCAAAATATCTGCACCTGAATCTGTTGTAATTCCTACGGCATGATTAGTAGGGAATAAAGCGGAAATTGTTCCTGAAACAGGAGCAAATAACTTGCCTTCCCTCGGTTCAATTGCTGCACCATGGCCTAATGCACCAGAAGAGAACGCAGCATCCTCGACTTCAGAAAGCATTTTTATTTCTCCGCTTAAAGGGCTTGCTATTTCTTCGGCATCAAGCTTTGTTGCGGCTATTTCGATAGACGCATCACCACTTGCTTTGACTTTTTGCTTTTGATTGATTCCCCCAAATAGCAATGTAAGAACAAATGCTGCAATAAATCCTACTACAATGGCAATCAATGCTCCCCATAAATCCATGCCGATTCCTTTAGGGCTAATATAGGAAGGAATTCCAAAAACACCAAGCCCCCCAATAATGTAACCCCTTACATTAACAAGACCTATAATAGCACCGCCAATTCCTCCACCAATACAGCTGATAATAAATGGTTTCTTTAGCGGCAAAGTAATTCCATAAATGGCTGGTTCTGTTACACCAAATATGCCAGAGACAAATGCCGGTATGCTTAGTGTTTTAAGCTTTTCATTTTTGGTTTTAATCATAATGGCAAGAACTGCTCCAATTTGTGCAAAGGAAGCGGCAAACACAAGCGCTAAAATCGTATCAAATCCAAGTGTTGCTACATTATTGATAGCGATTGGCACCAAGCCCCAATGCAAGCCGAAAATAACAATGACTTGCCATAATCCTCCAAGAATAATCCCGGCAATAACTGGACTTAAATGATAAAGATATAAAGTCACCTGGCCTAATAAACTGCTTGCCCATGTTGCAATTGGACCGATTACAATAAAAGTGACTGGAATAACAATCAATAATGTAAATAATGGCACAACAAATGTTTTTACAACATCTGGGATAACAGATTTCATCCATTTTTCCACTTTAGATGCAAAAAATGCAGCAAGAATAATCGGAATAACGGATGATGAATAAGACATTAAAATAACCGGAATGCCTAAAAATGTAATATGAATTGGCGATTCAAACATCGTTCCTGCAAATAATGTATATAGTGGTTTACCTGTCGTTAAAGTAGAAAGTGTTGGATAAACCAGCGCTGCTCCTATCGCCATGCCAATAAATGGCGCACCTCCAAACTTTTTAATAGCTGTGTAGCCTAAAAAGATTGGCAGAAAGTAAAAGAGTGCATCTCCAGTTGCATTTAAAATTTGGTAAGTTCCTGAAGTGCTGCTGATCCAGCCAAGAGCTACAAATAATGCATTAAACCCTTTAATCATCCCTGAAGCAGCCATTACACCCAGAACTGGTGTAAAGATGCTTGAAATCATATCAATAAAACGATTAAAAAGAGAACCTTTTGAACCCTCCTCTTCTGCTTCTACAGGTGATTGACCTTGGAAGCCGCCAACAGCCGTAACAGCTTTATACACATCTGGTACATGATTTCCTATAACTACTTGATATTGCCCGCCGCTTTTCATGACAGTAACAACATCATCCATATTTTTCAGCACTTCTGTATTTGCTTTGCTTTCATCTTTTAATTTAAAGCGGAGACGTGTAATACAGTGAACAACATTGGAAACGTTTTCTTTCCCACCTACATTTGCAAGAATATCTTTTGCCAACTGCTCATATTTCATTTTTTCCCCTTCTCTCTTTATTAAATTTGATATATAGCAAATAAAAAACCTGAATCGTTTAAAATGCATCTATACAAATGCAATATTTTAAACAATTCAGGTTATGCCCACTTAAGGTAACATTCCTTCTGGGAATTGACTGTATTTATTTGTTACCTGTAATTTAGCATGAGTGATTAAAAAATGTCAACGCTTTCTTTTTGATTTTTCTATATTTTCTAGAACTATCTTACTAAACGGAAAATTTTATAGATAACGCTTACAAAATTCTTGATTGAATAAAAAAAGGATGCTATAGTAAACACAAATAAACAAATTCTTTATGTAGGATTGTTACTGGTCATGCAGGCAAAACCTAAATCCCGTAAAAAAAGAGACAATTATGTCTTCATTACGCGATTTAGGTTTTTTTATTTGCCTTTTCTACATAAGAAGAGAGCAACCAAATAATATCGGAGGGATTCTACATGAGCAAATCAGATTATCAATTTCCAGATGGATTTTTATGGGGCGGTGCAACAGCTGCCAATCAATTAGAGGGCGCCTATCTTGAAGGCGGCAAAGGAATGAACCTTGCTGATGTAATGCCAGGTGGAAAAGTCCGTCTAAAAGTAATTTCTACTCCTGGATTTAATTTTGAGATCAATAAAGAAAAATATACGTATCCAAACCATGATGGCATTGATTTTTACCACCACTACCAAGAAGATATCGCTCTATTTGCAGAAATGGGATTCAAAGCTTATCGTATGTCTATTGCCTGGTCGCGCATCTTTCCAAATGGAGATGAGCTTGAGCCGAATGAAGAAGGCTTGGCATTTTATGATAGAGTTTTTGACGAGTGCCTAAAGCATGGCATTGAACCTGTTGTAACAATCTCCCACTATGAAATGCCGCTCTACTTGATCAAAGAGTACGGCGGTTGGAGAAGCCGTGAAATAATAACCTTCTTCGAGCGCTATGCAACTACTCTATTTAATCGTTATAAAACAAAAGTAAAATACTGGCTAACATTTAATGAAATCAATGGAGCTGTATTCCATCCGATTTTCGGGCTTGGTTTCTCTCCAGCTACGGAGGATGTTCGTCTGCAAGAAAGTTTTCAGGGACTGCATCACCAATTTGTAGCAAGCAGCTTGGCTGTAAAGGCTTGCCATGAAATTATCTCTGGCTCTCAAATTGGCTGTATGCTTATTTATGCTCCTGTCTACTCCATCGACTGCAATCCAGCCAATGTATTGTATGCATTCCAGGAAGAGCAATTGTTCAACTATATTTGCGGAGATGTACAAGTTCGCGGGGAATATCCAGCATTCTCTAGACGATTCTTTAAAGAGAAGGGAATCAGCTTACAAGTGCAAGATGGTGATCTGGAACTGATTAAAAAATATCCAGTAGACTTTATTTCCTTTAGCTATTACATGTCCCGTACAGAAAAGAAAGAAAAAACAGCCGAAGAAAAAGCAGCAGGAAATATCTTCTCAGGCGTCAAAAACCCATTCTTGAAAGCAAGCGATTGGGGCTGGGAGATTGATCCGGTCGGTTTGCGTCTCGCTTTAAACCAGCTATATGACCGCTATCGCGTTCCTTTGTTTGTCGTTGAGAATGGTCTTGGAGCATATGACAAAGTAGAAGAAGATGGGAGCATCAATGATGACTATCGCATTGATTACTTGCGCGAGCACATTAATGCAATGGGTGAAGCCATTGCAGATGGTGTAGAGCTTATGGGATACACCTCATGGGGCTGCATTGACTTAGTAAGTGCCTCCACAGGTGAAATGTCGAAGCGCTATGGCTATATCTATGTAGATAAAAATGATGATGGAAGCGGAACGCTTGAACGCAAAAAGAAAAAATCTTTCTATTGGTACAAAAACGTTATTGCAACAAATGGACAGGAATTGTAGTCAAAGGCAAAGACGGCTTGTTCTCTATTTTTATATTGATTACAGTATCTTACATAAATAAGTTTAATTTTATCAGTTCTATTTGAAAGAATCCAAAAATTACAAAAATTAAATAGCCTCTTTTTTCCCTTTGCTAAGCAGGCCTTTGTTGCTTTCATAATTAATCGAGACAATCTGCAGCACTTTTTAAGGAATTGCAAACTATATTTAACAACACAAAAACCGGCCTCTACTATTAGAAGCCGGTTTTTACTAGTGCTGTCGGTTGCTGCTTTCCCATTAAAGTCTCTTCTCTTGATTTTTATATTTTTCTCCCCTGCCAAAATGCTGTTTCCCTTAGTTACTTATAATCTACAAAATAAATATGGTAAAATAAATAAATTACTAGAAGTTAGCAAATGCTTATATTTTTTATAGAAAGACAATCGGGTTAGCTTAGGGGTGTATAGAATTATGAACAAAAAGGATATTGCAAATATTCGAAAACAATTCAAAATAAACAATGATTTGCTCAAAATCGCTGACATTTTCAACGTGTATATCATGAAGGAATCAAGCGATATTTATCATTATCAAAGTCAGCCATTTGGCATGCTTGATCAAGATCAGCAAGAATTATTTTTGAATAACTTTAAAAAATTGCTTGCTGGCCAATTGGATGAGAAGCTTTTTGAATTAAAATTTCAAAGAGATGCTGCAAATAGCAGTCAGCTTATTTTGCATCAAGGGTTGCTTGGCAAAGAGGTGGATGACTGGCAAGAGCAAATGCTTCAAATTGTAGACAAAATGCTTGCAAGCAGACAATATGAAAAAGATATTGTTGTCACGTTCATTCATGGAGAATATTTAAAGCCAACAAAGCGCCGAAATGAGGAAAGTGAAACGAGTGAACGAGATACTGTTTACTCTCATCCCTTTATTTTATGCAGCATCAATAATACACAAGAGCCAAAAAAAGAGCTGCTTTTTGACTATGTGGAGAAAGAGTTCAAATACAATATTGTTGTGGACCCAATCATTAACCTCCAATCTCCAATGGCAGGGTTTCTCTTCCCTTGTTTTACAGACAATGCAGCAGATGTCAACCACATACTGTATTCAGCTGGCAAAGTACATGAACCAGATTACCAATTCATCGAAGAAGTATTAAATGGCGAAGAAATCATGACCGCCCAAGATGATAAAATAGTATTTGAAGAAATCATTAAAGATGTAACAGGAGATCAATTAAATACCTCCACCCTCTCTAATGTCTATGAAGAAATTAACCGGATAATCGTAGAAAATGAAGAGGAAGAACAGCCAAAATTAGACTCCAAAGACATCGAACAAGTCCTAAAGATGAGCGGTCTTGAAGATATAAGCACAGAAAAAGTAGAAACAGCCTTCAAAAAAATTATTGATGATGATAAATATGAGATAAAGGCAAATAGCATCTTGCCAAAATTCACTTCCAAATCCATTAAGATCCAAACAAAAATCGCCAATATTTCGATCAGTCCACCAGATTTAAAGTACGTTAAACAAGTGGAATTAAGCGGAAAGCGCTATCTGATGATTGAGGTCGAAGAAAATACAGTTATTGAAGGATTTACGATGATACCAGAGGCCTTTGGAGGAAGCTCAGAGGAATAGGAATGATGGACAAGTTGTTGGATAGCTAAAGGAATTGCTTGGTTCTTATGCTTTCGGCTTCTGCAACAGGAATAGAGCCTTCAAAACCTGCTTTTGCATGCTAGACCTCTTTTGGCTAGTGAGCCTGTCCCCCAGTACAGTAAAACTTTACCGTACTGGGGGACAGACTCGCTTTTTCTCAGTTTGGTTAAAAAGTGAGGGACTAATTATCTTATAGCTCCCGTAAGGATTGAAGGTGCAATATCTTTAATGGAAATAAACGATTATTAGACTATACTAGTGCGTTAGCAAAATACTAACATTTTGCTAACGCTCATTATTTAAATAGGTTTAAAATAGTATAAATAAGGATATTATAGTGTACCTAAAAAAATAATTTGGATTTCTAGTTGAAAAGAAAGTTTACTTATTACATTTCGAGGTACTTCTTTTAATAAAGGAGAGACTTGTTAAAACTTTAAATTTTCCAAAATCAACTACTTTTTAATTTGATATTTACACCGTTGAACTCTCTTTAAACAGGTACTTTTTTGTTGCTCCTTACTAAATAAAGCTCAATCTCTTCCTTTTTTAACCATTTAAAGTTTAAATTGACGAACGACACCATTTAGTTCTTCCGCTAATTTAGCTAATTCAGCGGAACTATGTGATACCTCTACCATTGAACTACTAGTTTGTTGTGCTGAAGCAGAGGTTTCCTCTACGCCTGCCGCTGATTCCTCAGCAACAGATGCAATCTCTTCCACAGATGAACTCATTTCTTGGCTGCTTGAAGACATAGAAGATAGTGTATCTGTCACGGATTGGATTTTGTTAACCATCGCTTGAACTGCATTATTAATTTTATTAAAGGTTTCTCCCGTAGTCTCTATCTGATGAGTACCTTTTGCTACTTCTTCATAGCCACCCTGTAATGATTCAGCAACTCCTGTTGATTCACTCTGGATTTTCTTCACAATTCCTGTAATATCTGTAACTGAAATCCCCACTTGTTCCGCAAGCTTTCGTACTTCATCTGCTACAACTGCAAAGCCTTTACCATGTTCTCCTGCCCGAGCAGCTTCTATCGCTGCATTTAATGCTAAAAGATTTGTTTGATCGGCAATATCTTTAATTACAGATACTAGCTTTGAAATCTCCTGTGATTGCACATCTAAGCCTTTGACCTTTTGTACTGCATCTTGCACGATATGATCGATGGTATCCATTTGTTTGACAGATGCCTCCATCAATTTTGCCCCTTCGGTTGTCATACTAAGTACACCATTAGATGAGTTAAAGATTTCCTCACCATTCTGATTCGCCTCATACATTTTGGTTGCGAATATTTCCATTATAGCGGAAAGGTCGCTAGCGCTATTTGCTTGCGATTCTGTTCCATTTGCCAGCTCCTGCATTGTAACAGCTACTTGTTCAGAGCCAGCCTTTACCTCATTTGCAGATTGAGATAATTCCTCACTTTGACTTGTAATCATTTCCGAAGCTTTAGCAACATTGGATATAATATCCTTTAAACGAATTTGCAAATTGTTCATGGCACTAGCAAGTTGACCCGTTTCATCTTTTGATTTAATTTGTATTTGATCTTGAGATAAATCTCCATTTGCAAGGTAATTCATATGTTCTGATACTTTACGAATTGGTTTAGAGATATTATTTGTAAACATGGAAATAATAAAGATTCCAACAAGTAATGTAATACCAATTACAATCGCAATAAGTTTTAAAATTCCGTTGGCTGGCTGATTAAAATCCATCATGTAAGTACCTGATGCAATGATCCAACCCCAATCCGGATCTTGTTTTGAATAAGTCACCTTTTCCCCAATTTTATTTTCGTCAAATGGTAATGCCCAGTGAAAATAAGTTATACCGCCACCTTCTATCCCTTTTTTAACAATTGCTTGAGTTGACATGAAACCTTTTGCATCTGGGTTTTTATAGTTATTTTTCCCCTCTGCCGACGGATGGCCAAGCAAAGTACCATCTTCATCTAAAATGAATATATAGCCATTTTCACCTAAATCTATATTTTTATTAATTGGGCGGATTCCATTTTCATTCTTTTCTCCTAAAACAGCGACTTTCACTTTTTCTTGTGCTTCCTCCAAAGAGAGTGTACCCTTTTCCACTTCACTGTTTAAAGCAGAAATCATTTCAATAGTCATTTCTACACTATTCTTTAAATTTGTTATACCGATTTCTTCTAAGTTATTTTTACTTTGCTCATAACTTATTGTACCTAATATCATTAATGGAATCGTCAAGAGTAGAATCGATACTGTAATTAATTTCTTTTTGATAGTTAGGTTAAATTTTAATAAGGACTTGGGTTTAGACTTCACGTGAAAAAAACACCTTTCTGAAATTATTATTTTCAAGAAAATTATAAATCTTTAAATTAGCGATCATTCAAAAATATAAATATGTATTATTCTATCTTATTAGTCTTTTATAGCTTTCCTTAGCTCATTAACTTCTTTTATTTTCATACTTAATATCGTTGGTCCATTGATCAGAAAATAATAGTGGATTGATACCCATACAAGAGAATTATCCATAAAGATTGGATTGATCATCCCACTATCTATAGAATTCATATTAACTAGGATTCCTTTCTCTATCTTTGCTGCTAATAAACAAGATAAAGTGAAGCTTCAATCAGTGGTTTAGTTTCATTCTCCACTGATTGGTTAATGGAACAAATCGGGCTTTTACGTGCTAGTTTCTTCCCACCTAAATTTCTTCTTTCTTCTCCTAACTTTGAGGTGGGGGTTAAAAGCCCGTTAAATAGGGAGAAATATATTCTTCTTTTAAATGTTCTCTCCGCTTTTATCAAAGTGTACAGAATTAAATAAACTCGTTAGATTTGCCTCTTGCAAATTCATTCCTACATCAACCGCTATAAAATTAAGTAATAATTTTGAAAATTGGCATTTTACCCCTACTTCTTATTGGCAAATAAACTTTTCAACTTATATATATCCAACTTATAAAATCGACATAAAAGGATCAGCTTGCTTGAACAAGCATTTATTATGCAGTAATAACCAGCGCAAGAAAAAGAGGCCGACCAGTTTTATGTTTATGTCGAAAAATTAAAATGGATTTATATATATGAAAAACAATTAGTTTCGTAATACGATAACAGCATCTGTTCAAATCAGATACACCCAATCTTTTCAATATACTTCTCACATACTTTTTGTAATTTTTTCTAATATATAAAAGTCTTTGGAGATTTTCTTATTTTTTAAACCCTTTGCAAGAAAGACTGCAAGGACCTCCCACTCCCTTAACAAAAAAGATAACAACTGGCTTACTTGGAGTTTTTTAGTTATTCTTAAATAATCTTTTAATAAAATTGGCGACCTCGCTAGATGGATATTATTTTCTTGCCTGATCAATGGAATAAATGCTAATCGCAGCCCTCCTTTTAAAATTTAATAGAAACAATGAAAAAGCTATCCAAAAAGGATAGCAACTAAATAATATCGGTTCTGAATTATCAAGTGTGGTAGCTATGCTATCCTAGTTTACGAATTTTTATAAACCTTAATACCTATGCTTATAGGACTTTTTTAAATAAAACTTTACCCTTTTATCCTTATAACGATCCATTTGTACGATTTACTTTTATGAACCTATTCATATTATCTTAAACTACAGCTAACTTCAACTGTTATTTACAAAAAAAACCATAGAGCTTTTTTATTACTTGATTAGGTAGGGGGCTGTCTGCTTTGAAACGATAGATATTGAAAATGAAGATGAGGTACCCAGATATTTACAAGAGGATAAACTAAAAGTTTTTTAAGGATTACAAAAGATTTTGGAATGCATTAAGACTTTACTTTATTTAAGCTATTTACTTACCACTTGTATGGGATTTAGGAAACTTTAGACATTAAAATAGAGTAATCTTAATCTTGAAGAAAAAATTAGTTATACTTACATGTAACAAGGACATAAAAAAGAGGCTTTCATCCAATTTAGCAAATTGATGAAAGACCTCTAATTCAGAAAATGTTCCCCTTTAGGAAACCCTGAAGGTAACTATTACTCAAACCCTTATTATTAATGAGGATCAGGCGACTTATTACATCATGCCGCCCATTCCACCCATGCCGCCCATGTCAGGCATTCCACCTTGACCAGCTGGCTCAGGTTTATCTGCTACAACAGCCTCTGTTGTTAAGAACATAGCAGCGACTGATCCAGCGTTTTGCAATGCAGAACGCGTAACTTTAGTTGGGTCTACGATTCCTGATTCGATCATGTTTACCCATTGGCCGTTGGCAGCGTTGAATCCTGTGCCAACAGCTTCGTTTTTCAAGCGTTCTACGATAACAGATCCTTCAAGACCTGCATTGTGTGCAATTTGGCGAACTGGTTCTTCAATTGCACGAAGAACGATGTTGATTCCAGTTGCTTCGTCGCCTTCCGCTTGGATAGCAGCAACTTTATTGTATACGTTAAGAAGTGCAGTACCACCGCCTGCTACGATTCCTTCTTCTACAGCAGCACGAGTTGAGTTTAATGCATCTTCAATACGTAGTTTGCGTTCTTTTAATTCTGTTTCAGTAGCTGCTCCAACTTTTACTACTGCTACACCGCCAGCAAGCTTAGCAAGGCGTTCTTGTAATTTTTCACGATCAAATTCAGAAGTAGTTTCTTCCAATTGAACACGGATTTGATTGATGCGTGCAGCGATTTGTTCAGATTCGCCAGCACCTTCTACGATTGTAGTGTTTTCTTTTGTAACAACTACTTTTGCAGCGCGTCCTAATGATTCGATAGTTGCTGTTTTAAGATCTAATCCTAAATCTTCTGTAATTACTTCACCGCCAGTAAGAACTGCAATGTCTTCTAGCATAGCTTTGCGGCGATCGCCGAATCCTGGTGCCTTAACAGCAACTGCAGTGAATGTACCACGAAGTTTATTCATGATTAATGTAGCATTTGCTTCACCTTCTACATCTTCAGCAACAATTAATAATGGTTTGCTTTGTTGAACCACTTGCTCTAATACAGGCAGGATTTCTTGGATATTAGAAATCTTTTTGTCTGTAATTAAGATATATGGGTTTTCAAGAACTGCTTCCATTTTGTCTGAATCTGTTACCATGTAAGGAGATACATATCCGCGATCGAATTGCATACCTTCCACTACATCTAATTCAGTTGTAAAACCTTTTGATTCTTCGATTGTGATAACACCATCGTTGCCAACGCGTTCCATTGCTTCTGCAATTAATTTGCCCACTTCTTCGTCAGCAGCAGAAATTGCAGCAACTTGTGCAATAGATTCTTGGCTTTCAACTGGTTTAGAAATTGCTTTTAATTCTTCGATTGCTGTTGCAATTGCTTTGTCCATCCCTTTGCGGATACCCATTGGATTAGCTCCAGCAGTTACGTTTTTTAGTCCTTCGCGGATCATCGCTTGTGCTAAAACTGTTGCAGTTGTTGTTCCGTCCCCAGCAACATCATTTGTTTTGCTTGCAACTTCAGCAACTAATTTTGCACCCATGTTTTCAAAAGCATCTTCTAATTCAATTTCTTTTGCAATAGTTACACCATCATTTGTGATAAGCGGTGAACCGAATTTTTTTTCTAATACTACATTGCGTCCTTTTGGTCCAAGCGTTACTTTAACAGCGTCTGCAAGAGCGTCCACTCCACGCAGCATTGCACGGCGAGCCTCTTCACTAAATTTAATATCTTTTGCCATTTTGTAAAACCTCCTCAAATTGATGGTTATCTATTTCATTTGGTTAAATTATTTTATATGATTAAAATGGTAGATTATCCTACGATTGCTAAAATATCACTTTCACGAAGGATTAAATACTCTTTTCCTTCATATTTTACTTCTGTTCCAGAATATTTTGAGAAGATGATGCGGTCATTAACAGATACTTCAAGCGCAACACGCTCACCGTTATCTAAAACACGACCACTACCTACAGCTACCACTTTACCTTCTTGAGGTTTTTCTTTAGCAGAGTCTGGTAATACGATACCACTTGCAGTTTTTTCTTCAGTTTCAACTAGTTCAATAATTAAACGATCTCCTAATGGCTTTAACAAGTGAAACAACCTCCTCAAATAATATATAATTAAATTTTTTTATTAGCACTCAATCACCTCGAGTGCTAACACAAGTATTATATTAATTAATCTTTTCTTATTTTGCAAGAGACATGCATTATTTTTTACATTTTTTTAATAGTTTTTTACTCATACGCTCCTATCCATTTTAGCCATTTCCACTTCTTTAATGGCTTCTATTTGAAAGATGGCATTACTTATTAGTAAAATAGTAAGCATGGACATATTTTTGTTCATATTATCCTTAGATAAAATAAGAAATTCCCAAATGTTCTAGCTATCCTTCATCGTACATATGTTTTATCAGCTCACCCGAAACATTAACGAACAAATAAAGAACTTTAAATAAAAGGAGTCTAATATATTGAAAAAAGAATATTGGGTTATTTTAATCGCTTATATTGCGATGCAATTTTCTTCAATTATAGGTATCCCTCTCGTTTATTTGCTTGGTTCATTTTTTGGCTATAAGCAGCAGGAGATGCAGTTTTCCGCCATTGTCATTTGGCTGATTTTTAGTTTTGCCATTACATTATTGGTTGTTTTAGTTTTATTGCGCAATGAAATAAAAAATCCTATGCGCAATAGCCCAGCAAGTGCAGCCTCTTCTATTGGCTGGGCAGTAGGAGGCATTTTCTTATCTTTATTTGCTCAAAGTGCTGCCAGCATGATTGAAGGATTATTTGGTGTGACGCAAGGATCTGAAAATACAGAAAGGCTTATGACATTTGTCGAATATTCTCCTGCTGTTATACTTGTCATTAGTATCATTGGGCCGATACTGGAGGAAGTTGTTTTTCGCAAAATAATTTTCGGAACGTTATATAAACGTTTAAATTTCTTTTTTTCCGCATTAATAAGTTCTATCCTATTTGCTGTCGCACATAACGAATTTATTCATCTTCTTTTATATGCCAGCATGGGTTTTACCTTTAGCTATTTGTATGTAAAAACAAAAAGAATTTTAGTGCCTATTTTTGCGCATGTATCAATGAATACACTTGTTGTTGTCATCCAGTTGAATCAAGACAATGTACAAAAGTGGATGGAGCAGTCTGATCAGATTACAAAATTTATTGGAGGATTTTAGATGAAGCAATCTGCTTTATTTTCAGGTTTTTTATATATTTTATTAGGAAGTTTGTTTGTATATTTTGCTATTGAAAATATACAAACACATGATGGCTGGGGATTTTTTACGTATATTTTAATTTTACTTGCTACTTTTGATATCGGTTCAGGCATTCGGCTAATCGGATTTCATTTTTTTATCAAAAAAGCAGCAAATAAAAAGAAAAAGGATTAAAAAAGGAACAAGTAAAGTTGAATTTTCTCAGCTTCTTACTTGTTCCTTTTAATTTTTATTCCTCTTCTTCTATATTCGGATAATGCTTTAAAAAGTAGACGAGCGACTGCAATTCCACCGCCAAGTCAATATGGTGAATGCGAACACTAGAAGGTACACTTAAACGTGCAGGTGTAAAATTTAATATTCCTTTGATAGAGCTGTCTACTAAACGATCTGTAATGGCTTGTGCCACATTTGCTGGAACTGTTAAAATTGCTACCTGAATATTATGTTCTTTAATAACTTTTTCTAAATTATCCATATGATAAATAGTGACATCGCTAATATTTTCTTTAATTTTTTCTTCGTCCACATCAAATGCCACTTCAATTTTTGTGTTGTTATTTTTTAAGAAATTATATTTTAGAAAAGCAACGCCTAAATTACCTACCCCAATTAAAGCTACTTTTGTCAATTCATCTTGATCTAATGTCTTTCGAAAAAAAGATAGTAAATAATTCACATTATAGCCATATCCCTTTTTTCCTAAAGCTCCAAAATAAGAGAAGTCTCTTCTAATCGTAGCAGAATCAACTTTAACAGCTTCACTTAATTCTGCTGATGAAACGCGCTGCTTACCGGAAGAATGCAAATTCTTTAAAAACCGATAATACAATGGCAGCCTCTTTGCCGTTGCCTGCGGAATCTTCATTACCTCATTATTCATGTTTATCCCCTACCTGTTATTTTTAGCTGTCATTTTTAAAGCGATGGCTAATGATCCTTGCCTAACCCCTTCTATAATCTCCACTTTTGCCGCCCGTTTTTTCTACTAAATAAGTTGGACCAATAATCATTCCTTTATCTACACTTTTGCACATATCATAGATGGTCAAGGCTGTGGCTGCTGCTGCTGTTAACGCCTCCATTTCCACTCCTGTGCTGCCAACCGTTTTTACTTGTACGGTAATTCCTAATTCATAATATTCCCGAGAATTTTCCCATTTAAAAGAAATATCTACTCCACTTAAATGAATAGGGTGACACATGGGAATTAAATCAGACGTTTTTTTGGCTGCCATAATCCCTGCTACTTGCGCAACTCCCAAAACGTCTCCCTTTTTCATTTCTTGTCTTGTAATTTTCTCATATATTTCAGAATTTACTTTTATGCTAGTATTCGCAATCGCTGTCCGTGCTGTTTCCCGCTTATTGCTTATATCAACCATATTTGCTCTTCCTTCTTTATTAAAGTGCGTAAATTCACTCATTATAAACACCTCTTAAGCAAAATCATACACTATTTTCAGCTTAATGTGTATGTATATTCCTCATTCTTATAACACTTAAAGCAGGATGCACTTTTCAAAAAAATGCATCTATTCCTTGAAAAAACCACTTTATTGCAGTTTCTCTCTCTTTTGAGTTACACTTATTGTACATATTTCCCCTGAGGTGAAGCATAAATGATACTTTTACAAGTAAATCAGCTATCCAAATATTTTGGAGCTGATATTATCTTATCAAATATAAAATTAGAAGTTCAAACACAGGATAGAATTGCCCTTGTAGGAAGAAATGGCGCCGGCAAATCTACCTTGCTAAAAATGATCGCAGGCCATCTATCATATGATTCTGGAGAAATCATCAAACCTAAAAATATTGAAATCGGCTATCTTGCTCAAAATACTGGATTAGAATCCACTCTGTCTATCTGGGATGAAATGCTGACTGTATTTGCAAATTTGCAAAAACAAGAAGTAGAATTGCGCAAATTAGAGCAATTAATGTCTGATTCCGAAACGATAGCAAAACCAGCAAAATTCGAAAAAGTACTGAAAGAGTATGATCGCCTACAGTTTGATTTTAAAGAAAATGGAGGTTATCAATACGAAGCAGATATTCGCTCCGTCCTTCATGGGTTAAACTTTGGCTCTTTTGATTACAGCACCAAAATTTCTAGTCTAAGCGGCGGTCAAAAAACAAGACTTGCTCTAGCCAAACTATTGCTTACAACACCTGATATCTTAATACTCGATGAGCCGACAAACCATTTGGACATTGAAACATTATCTTGGCTGGAACAATATCTGCAAAGCTATAATGGTGCTGTGTTAATTGTATCCCATGACCGCTATTTTTTAGATAAAGTCGTAACACAAGTCTATGAAATATCGCGTCACCATATTCAAAGATTTGCTGGAAACTATAGTAATTATCTGACTCAAAAAGCGGAGAATTATGAACGTGATATGAAGCTTTTTGAAAAACAACAAGATGAAATAGCAAAGCTAGAATCCTTTATACAGAAGAATTTAGCACGTGCCTCTACTACTAAGCGCGCCCAAAGCAGGCGAAAGAAGCTAGATCGTATGGAAAAAGTGGATAGACCTGATGGAAACGAAAAATCAGCCAATTTTGGTTTCAGCATCGCAAAGCAAACAGGAAATGATGTACTAAAAGTAAAGGATGTCACTATTGGCTATGATGAAAAGATTGTTTCGGAAAATATTAATTTTCATATCAATAGAGGCGACAGCATTGCTCTAGTAGGACCAAATGGCGTCGGCAAATCCACCCTTTTAAAAACAATTATCAATAAAATTCCAAAATTCAATGGTTCTATCTCTTTTGGATCGAATGTAATGATTGGCTATTATGACCAAGAGCAAGCAGAGCTTTCCTCCAATAAACGGGTTTTAAATGAATTATGGGATGACTTTCCTTTAAAAAATGAAAAAGAAATTAGAACCGTATTGGGAAATTTTTTATTTTCTGGAGATGATGTACTAAAAACTGTCAATTCCCTTAGTGGGGGTGAAAAGGCAAGACTTGCCCTTGCAAAATTAATGATGGAACAATCCAATGTCTTAATTCTTGATGAGCCGACAAACCACCTTGATTTAGACAGCAAAGAGGTGCTGGAAAACGCACTAATTGATTATCCAGGAACAATTCTTTTCGTGTCCCATGACCGCTATTTCATCAATCGTATTGCTACCAAAGTAATTGAGCTGCAAAGAGAAGGTTCTACTGAATTTCTAGGTGATTACGATTATTATTTAGAAAAAAAGTTAGAACAAGAAGAATTATTAGAGCTTTCCAAAATAACTAACGGCAACAAAGCTGCAGCGGCCGAAACAGACAAAAACAATTACCAGCTAGATAAAGAAGCCAAAAAAATAGAAAGGCAGCGATTAAGGCGCATTGAAGAGATCGAAAAGCTTATCGAAGAATTAGAACAGCAGGTGGCAAAACAAGAAGAATTATTATGTGATCCGGAAGTATTCCAAGATCACGAAAAAGTCTATTCCTTAAATATCGAGATCCAGTCCTATAAAAATCAAATGGAAGAATTAATGGAAGAATGGACGGAATTATCAGACAGTTGAACAAAAAACCGGATATCAATGATATCCGGTTTTTTTCCACATTATTATCCACAATAAAATAGTGAAAGCAATAGCTTTCCACACATTTATGCACATTATCCACAATAACCTTGTTAGTTGTTCACAATATCCACATTTTTCTTACTTTTCTAATTATTTATCCACAACTAGATGTATCTTCCACTTTTCCACTTGTAAAATCTATAGAATATATGCGATGTTTTACCGTTATCCACAAGTTTTATATAGATCATTTTTCAATATAAATAATCCCCATTCCTAAAAACAGGGATTATTAAAAACCGCCTTATCAATTATGGATAGTTATATCAAGTCCGGGATCACCATTCAAATTAAAACCCGCTCTTTGCCCTTTTTTATAAAAAACCGTACCTGCTGCTGCAATCATTGCTGCATTATCTGTACAAAGCGAAAGAGGTGGAATTGTTAATTTTACTGCAGGCAATTGTCGAAATGCTTCTTCAAGCCCTGCTCTAAGTCCTTTGTTTGCAGCTACGCCCCCAGCCAACAGCACCTGCTTCACACCATACTCTTTTACAGCTCTTATCGTTTTTGTCACAAGCACCTCTACTACACTCGCTTGAAAACTTGCTGCTAGATCTTCTGGATTGATGCTTTCTCCTCGCTGCTCAGCATTATGCACAGTGTTGATAACTGCAGATTTTAATCCACTGAAACTAAAATCATAACTGCCCTCCAGCCAGGCCCTCGGAAGATTAATAGTAGGTGCGCCAGTTTGCGCCAGTCGATCAATATGCGGACCGCCAGGATAGGGCATATTTAATGTTCTTGCTACTTTATCATAAGCTTCTCCAGCCGCATCATCCCTTGTTTCTCCAATCACTTCAAAGTGGCCATGTTCTTTCATATACACTAGCTCTGTATGTCCACCTGAAACAACCAAAGCTAATAAGGGAAATTCCAATTTATCCACAAGTTGATTTGCATATATATGCCCCGCTATATGGTGTACTCCTACTATGGGGATATCATGTGCAAAACCCACTGCTTTTGCTGCATTTACGCCTATCAGCAATGCCCCGACAAGACCTGGTCCTTCTGTTACAGCAATTGCGTCAATATCCTCATAAGTAACCTCGGCATGCTCTAATGCTTCTTCCATTACTAATGTAATTTGTTCTACATGGTGTCTTGAAGCTATTTCGGGTACTACTCCACCAAAACGTTTATGGCTTTCTATTTGTGAAGCAACAACATTTGCAAGAATTTCTGTGCCATTTTTTACAATAGATACAGCTGTTTCATCACAGCTTGTTTCAATTCCTAATATGATCAAGTTATTTTTCATTATATTTTCACCCACATTACTAATGCATCTTCCTGATTATCTGTATAATATCTTTTTCTAATAGCCCCATCTTGGAAGCCCAATTTTTTATATAAATTTTGTGCAATAAGATTAGATACTCTTACCTCTAGAGTCATCGTAGCAGCTCCTCGATTTTTCGCTTCCTGCATAATTCTTCTCAGCAAGTTCTCCCCCAATTTGTATCCTCTAAACTGGGGAAGTACCGCAATATTGGTAATATGAGCTTCATCCACAACAATCCATACACCACAATAGCCCACCAAATGTCCTTCATGTTCAATAACTATATATGTAGCAAAATGGTTTTGTGTCAATTCATTATAAAATGCCTCCTTGCTCCAAGGAGTAGGAAAAGAGATAGACTCTATAATATACACTTCTTCAATATCTTTAACCGTCATATAACGAAACTCATACTTTTCCATTATGCCTGTTCGTCCTTTTTGCCCTTATTTGCTTTTAGCCAGTTAGCCTCAGCTTCTGCTAATCGAATATAATTTGGTGCAAAATTGTGGACATCTTGCCCTTCTCTTTCAGCGCCTAGGATTGCTAAAACAGAAGGTCTTGGATTTTGGTCTGCCACCCCTGCAAATTGCGCTTGTTCTAAAAGAGCTGTAGCAACAACTTCTTGATGTATAGATACATCATTGCCGACAAAGAGGATTTTTTCTTTTTCCTCTTTTAACTGTTCTACCCAATCTGTTGTTAAAATCAGCTGGTCCTTTTTTAACGAAGTCGAGCAATTATTTGAAAATGTATATAATCCTGTATACACTTGTCCCCTTCTTGCATCAAAAATAGGAGAGACCAGCCCAGTATAATAACGGCCTACTGATGCAGCAAGAACTTCTAGACTTGATACTCCCACTAAAGGAATTTGCAGTGTCCATGCAAGTGTTTTAGCAATTGTAACACCAATTCTTACACCAGTATAAGAACCTGGACCATTTGCAACAACTATTTTAGTTAGATCCTTAGGCTTTATTTCACATTCCCGCATTAAGTGTTCGATTGCAGGCATGGCTCGTACCGAATGATTTTTCTTTAAATTGGTTACATATTCACCAATTATTTTATTATTATCTAGTATAGAAATTCCTAAAACAAAATTAGATGTATCTATTGCAAGTACTTTCATTAAAATAGCTCCTTACATATTTGCATATATCTTGCACCATTTGGTTCAAAAACAATTTTCCTCATATTTTCTTGTTCATACAATAAGCTGATTTTCAAATGATTCTCGGGCAGCTGGTCTTGTATTAAGTGTGCCCATTCTACTACGCAAACACCATTTCCATCAAAATATTCATCAAATCCTAAATCTTCAAATGAGTCTTTAACCCGATAGACATCCATATGGTAAAGGGGCAAGCGGCCATTGTATTCTTTTATAATTGTAAAAGTAGGGCTGTTTACCGTTTTGTTGATATGCAATCCTTTAGCCAGTCCTTTAGTAAAAGTAGTTTTACCAGCGCCCAAGTCTCCCTCTAATGTGATGACATCGCCACTATCGAGTAAGGCTGCCAACTTTTCTGCTATATTTTGTGTAGCTTCAGCATCTTTTGCAAGCCATTCATATCTATCCATCTAATCACCTTATTATATGTTCTATTTTTTTCTTACCTTTTATTATACTCAATTCACCCGCTTGTCTAAAGCATGTAATCATTTTTATAGGGCATCTGCTAAATAATATAGACAGAAATATTATTCGTTCTCTTATTTTATTATGGGAAAAACAATCTCCAAGTCCCTCTTTTGCTGACTAGAGATTTATTAGAAAATAATTTAGTTTTTATACAATAAAAAATCCTTAGGATTAAAAACCTAAGGATTTTTTATTGTATGGTTATTTATTGCGGGGACAGGATTTGAACCTGCGACCTTCGGGTTATGAGCCCGACGAGCTACCAGACTGCTCCACCCCGCGACGATATAAATATAATTCGCCTGGCGACGTCCTACTCTCACAGGGGGAGAGCCCCCAACTACCATCGGCGCTGAAAAGCTTAACTTCCGTGTTCGGTATGGGAACGGGTGTGACCTTTTCGCTATCGCCACCAGACTA
>Ga0182742_1002158_pt1 | contig 22611 bp, 20 predicted proteins | sample eDN5th37CBELigMG_FD_128880 | JGI IMG/M metagenome (GOLD analysis project Ga0182742, IMG submission 128880) | Enriched Miracle-Growth compost microbial communities from Emeryville, California, USA - eDNA 5th pass 37_C BE-Lig MG (version 2)... ... | reverse complement strand
CACCGCCTCCTCGACCGCGATCTCGTCGAAGGGATTCATGCTCATCTTCACGTTCGCGAGCTCGACCCCAGACCCGTCCGGCTTCACCCGGATCTTCACGTTGAAATCAACAACCCGCTTCACCGGTATAAGGACTTTCATAACGCATCTCTCCCTCTGAAAATGCTCGGCGCAGCGCATGCGGCCGCGTGAAAACGCTCCCGCCCCCTAACCTCCGCTGCGCCACACCCGATACTGATTAATCGAACGCAGCTCATCTATGATGCCCGACCGAGCGGCATCATCTCCTCGGTACAATTTTCACCAGACGCGCTCCGGCACCGCTTTACTTCATCCTGACTTGCCGTCAGCTATCGTTCTGTCTGCATGGTGCAGCTTGGCTCCGGTGCCAGACCCATTCTCCGAAATGAAGGATCGGTCCGCGACCTCGCCGCTTTATGCATTACAGCGCAGGGTGAAATGCGTGATCGGATCAAAGGGCCGCGGCCATTGAGCAGGAACATAGAGGATGGCTGTCATTCTCCAGTTTCTCGCGAACCCCCGGCACTCAGATCTTCAGGATGATTTTGCCGAAATTTTCTGCCCCTTCGAGCATTTGATGGGCCTGGATCGCATCCTCGAAAGGAAGAACGGCATGGATGGCGGGCTCAATTTCTCCCCTAGCGAGGACAGGCAGCCAATTGACCCGGAAGCGCTCGACCACCTGGGCCTTCTCGTCATCGGAGTGCGGTCGCAACGTGAATCCACGCAGTTGCAGCATCTTGGTCAGTACGGAGGCAATTTCGATCTCCGCCGGGCCGTTGCTCAACAGGCCGACGAAAGCCATGCGCCCGCGCCAACGCAAGAGGGAGATATGGCGAGAGAAATATGCGGGACCAACAAAATCCTCGATAACGTCGATACCGTCGGGATAGATTTCGCGGATGGCCTCGGCAAAATCCACCTCACGATAGTTGAGAACGTGAGGCACGCCCCAAGCCCGCAGACGTTTGGCCTTTGCCTCGTGGCCGGTCGTCGTGATGATCTCTGCGCCGACGTGCTGCGCCATGCGGATCGCCGTGCTGCCGACCGCGCTGCCGCCAGCCTGGATCAGAACGCGCTCGCCAGCGGAAAGCCGTGAGAGTTCGAATAGCGTCTCATGCGCGGTGCAAAACGTCTCGATGATGCTGGCGGCGCGCGTATCGTCCCAATCACTCGGCACAGCCACCACATGTCGCCAATGTGCGACGGCATATTCAGCATAGCCGCCGCCCGAGAGAAGCGCCGCGACACGCGTGCCGGGAACAATACCCTTCACGTTTGAACCCGTGTCCACGACTTCGCCACCACATTCGACGCCAAGCACTGGATTGGCCCCCTTGGGCAACGGATAGACGCCAGCACGCTGCATCGCATCGAGACGGTTGACCCCAATTGCACCAACCCGGATGAGGACTTCGTCAGGTCCGGGACGGGGCCGCTCGACATCCAGGAACCGCAAGGCTTCCGGTCCTCCAGGCTCAGGAGCATGGCAGATTTTCATCATCGGCATGAGAAAACTCTTCTAAGTTATCGGGACGGGGACCAGTTTTCGGCTCGATGTCCGTGATTCTCTGCGTGGAACCATTGTTCCTGGACAAAACGAAACTCGCCATTGTAACCGGTCCGAATGCGGGCAAACCCCGGGAAGTGGATGTGCATTCCGGCCACCAGGAGATCCTCGTCGACGCAGCGCTGGAGGATTCGTCGACGCGATATCGCTCCAGCGACGCTGTCCGTGTCGAAGATCATGCCGACATCAGGATCCGCCAGTTGTACTTCCGGCACATGCACTGTGTCGCCCCAGATGATCATGGCCTCGCCGCGGGACCGCAGAATGTAGCAGGTATGGCCGGGCGTATGCCCGGTCGAAGGCACCGCGATGATTCCCGGCAGGACCTCGCACTCGTTCTCGAAAGTCCTGACAGCATCCGCCATATAGGGTGCAAGTTGGATACGGCCGGCATCGAAATAGACCCGCTTCTGGCGCTCCGTCGCCTTGTCCTTCTGCTCGTCGTCGAACCAGTGTGTGATCTCGGCCTGGTGTACATGAACTGTCGCTGAGGGGAAGAGCTTGCGACCACTGGAAGGATCGGTGAGGCCATTCGAATGATCTGGATGAACATGCGTCAGTAGGACATCCGTTATCGCCGTCGACGGTATGCCCAACAGTTCAAGAAGTGCGGGCAGGCGGCCGCAGGTAGGCCCCATAATGTCTCCCGAGCCACAATCCACAAGGATGATGCGCTCGCCGTCGCGCAGCAGGAATGCGTTAATTGAGACAACGGGCGGTGAAACTCGCGCCTGCTCGGCAAGGAAACCTTTGATTTTGGCGTGGTCGGGTTCCCTCATGATGTCAAGGTTATCGTAAGCTACGTAACCGTCGCAAAGCGCCGTCACCAGAACGTCACCGAGCATTCGGTGGTAGATCGCGGGAACCTGTTCGAACAGTGTCATAGCTCATCTCCAGTCGATCTATTTTTTGGGAGGAAAGCCGGGCGCGGCTTCTCGACAAGATCAAATGTCTCTGCCAGCCAGCGCCGCAGATGGACCCGGGCGATCTTGCCGATTGGATTGCGCGGCAGCTTCTCTATAGGGACGAAGAGGCGTGGTCTTTTATAAGACGTCATCTCCGTAAGGGCCGGCGCCAGACGCTCTTGCCAGTCGTGAGGCGGTTTCTCGGCGATGACCGTAACGATTTCACCCCAATAGTCAGACGGATATCCTAGAACGACCAGTGTGCTCTCCGGCAGAAATGGCGCCAGTGAACGCTCCACCTCGTCGGGCGAGATCTTGTAGCCGCCGCTCTTCATCATGTCCGACTGTCGTGAAACCAGATGAAGACGACCGATCTCATCAATGCGGCCGATATCGCCGGTATCGTGATACTCATCGGGTGCGAGCATCCTCACACCGTCGCGCATCATATACCCGCTGAACAGGTGCTGACTGTGAAGGTGGATTTGCCCAACCTCGCCGACTGGCAGCACCCTGCCCTCCTCATCCCGGATTTCGATCCGCACGCCGGTGGCCGGCCAGCCGACGCAAAGCCCTTCACCTGGTGGCTCGGAGTAGGCGGCAGCGGTTTCGGAAGGCTCGAGCACGGTTATGGGATTGAATATCTCGCTCTTGCCATAGGTAACGCGAATGATTTCGCCAAACCGCGCCACAGCATTGCGATAGATCGTGGGTGTCAGCGGTGCCGTGCCAGTTAAGATCATGCGCAACTTAAACTGCAATCGCGCAAAGGCTGGATCGGCAGCCGCCTCTGTCAGTTTGGCAAGTACGGTGGGTGGCGCAAACATTTCACTCACCTCGCCCGTTGCCAACAGCGGCAGCACGACCGCCGGATCAACCCCCTTGACCAACTGAACGCTTGCGCCATGCGCCAGATAGGCAAAGGTCAGCAGGGAGCTGCCATGTGAAAATGGCGTCATGAGGAGGATGCGATTGCTGCGATCCGGCATCAGCGGCAGCGAGGCGCGCAACAGGAGTGTGCCCGTCCACCTGCGCAGATGGTTGTGAATGGCCCCTTTCGCCCACCCTGTGGTGCCACTTGTGAAGACGATCCGGCTGGGCGCTTCCGGATCAACGTCGGGCCAGTCGTTGGCGGTCATCGGACGCGGCGCGATCTGCCGCACATCGATCTGCGGCACCGGTAAGGCCGGCAAGGGTTCGGACGTTCCATCCACCAGAATGTATCGCGCGCCGGTGCAGGCTAGGGCATGGGTAAGCTCGTTTGGGCTGAGCAGGGGGTTGACCGGTATCTCCGCCGCGCCGGCGATTGCTACGCCGTAGCTCCCAGAGGCGGCAAGTGCAGAATTGTGGAACGCGGTCGCGACCAAGTCACCAGGGCCGAGCCCAAGGCTACGCAGGTGATCGGCGATCCCGGCTGCCTGATCTATTACCTGCCCGATGGTGTGGGTGCCCTCCGCATCAACGACTCCCACCCGATCGCCATAACGGAAGCGGGTTGCGGCCAGATCTTCGCCCCAGTTCATCCCGGATCTCCTGTGGGTCATGATGGTTCGGACACTCATAGTGTTTCGAGGAAGCGCTCTGGACCCATCGGGTCCTCTCCGTTCGCCGCTAGTGCCCGCGTCCATTTTTCAAGCCACCATCCATAGGGTTCGGGCCAAGAGGCGAAATCGCGCTCCACCCCCATCTGCCAGGCGGCGTGATGGGGCCAGAATGGGTTGAAGAGAATCTGGCGGCCGATACAGATCAGATCGGCCTTGCCCTGCTGCAGGATTTCCTCGGCAAATTGCGGCGTGCGGATCATGCCGACCGCGGCAGTCGCGATGCCCGCCTCGCGGCGCAATCGGTCGGCGAGCGCGACCTGATAGCCCGGTCCACGAGAAAGATTCGAATTCGTGGCGCCGGTACGCATATTGCCGCCGGAGGAGCAGTCGATGAGATCGACTCCCGCCTCTTTCAGCTTTCGGGCGAGCACAACGCTGTCGTCCTCCGTCCAGCCGCCTTCGATCCAGTCCGTCACCGAGAGCCGCGCCAGCAGCGGCATCGCGTCCGGCATGATCTCTCGCAGGCGAGAGACCACCGTCAGCGGCAGACGCATGCGGTTTTCCAGCGATCCACCCCAACGGTCGGTGCGCTGGTTGGCCAGCGGCGAAAGGAAGCTCTGCAGCAGGTAGCCATGCGCGAGGTGAAGTTCCAACAGGTCGAAACCGGCCAGAATCGCCCGACGAGCGCCGGCCACGAAGGCCTCGATGATGCCCTCGATCTGGGCCTCATTCATCTCGACGGGCGTCAGCCATCCTTCTGACAGCGGCAATGCGGAAGCCCCCATCGGATAAAGCTGCTCATTGCCGGCCGCAAGGTCGCGCTCGGTGATGGGGCCGTTGCCTTCGTAAGCGCGCTGCTGACCACCCTTTCGCCCGCCGTGGCTGATCTGGATCCCGGTGCGGGCGCCATAGCGCTTCATTTCGGAGACCAACCGGCTCATGGGCTCGATATGACTATCCGCCCATATGCCGGGATCGCCATTGCTGACGCGCCCAGCACGGGTGACAAAGGTCTGCTCCATGATCACCAGTCCAGCACCGCCCATCGCCATGCGCTCGTAGTGGGCGAACTGGAACGGCATCAGCCGGCCATCCTCGGAGGAGTAGGTTCCCATGGGCGAGACGACGATGCGATTCTTCAGAGTCACGCCTCGAAGCGTATAGGGCTCGAACAGCAGCGGTTGTTTCGACATGTTAGGATCCGGTTGCATGGCGTGGGAAAAAGATGGGGCGCTCGCTCGAGGCTCTGGCGGGCTCACCGTGTGAGGGCCAGGACCTCGCGCAGGACGTCGCCGATAGCGGGGCTCGCCCTGTCGTTGAGACCTTCGAAGAGTCGCTCGCCGAGTTTGTACGCCGCGCCGGCAGGCGCACCCAAGCGCACCAGTCGGGCCTCGAACACCTCCAGCGAACGGGCACGCGTCTGGAACAGGAGCTCGCGAGGCATCTGTGACGAGTGCGCTTCGCGGCGAGTGCCGTCCTTAAGCGTCAGTGTCACGCGAGAATCCAGCGCGCCGCCGACTGCATCCGGCACCACGGTCGTCTTGGCCACCAGGTCGAGGATCACAGGATCGTCGCGTAGCGTGTTGCCCATCTCGTAAGTGATGTCTCCACGCGAAAGCATCGCGCCGACCGCGAAGGCGGTGCTGGCCTGGGTCTGGACCAGACGCTCATACGGCCCCTTGTAGTTGGTGCCGGGGTAGACGGTGTAGGGCTCCCATAACGTGACTTCGATCGACTCGATGGCGGCCGGATCGACGCCTTCCTTGTGAAGCTTCTGGGCCGCCATCGCTGCAGGCATGTTATCGCCCAGCGTAGCGTAGGGCTTTGCCATGATCGTGCGCATGATTGCCGGGTCGGGTGGCACTGCCCACACATCCGGCGTCGTGCCTATTCCTGCGACGGTGGCCAGAAAACCCTTCGGCCCATCGAGTGCCTGCGGGGCGCCAATCACTCCGTTGCTGGCAAGGCAAGCGGCGATGAGGCCGCCTTGGGCCGCGCGGCCGTTCTGCACCCGCCACTCATCGCTGCCAGCGCGCACAGGCTCGAGCGTTCCGGCGGTCGTGCTGGCCGCGATTGACACAGCTGATGCGGCCTTGACGGCATCGAGGCCGAGCAGGACCGCACTACCGGCAGCAGCTGCGATTGTGCCGAAGGTCGGGCTGGTGCGGAAGCCGCGCTCTATGAGCTTGCGAGCCACGATCTCCTCGCGGCCGAGCCAGTTGATCGTGCTGTAACCCGCCACCAGCGCAGCCAGTACGGCGTCCAGACTGGCGCCCTGCCGCTCCCCGAGCGCGACGACTGCGGGCGGCACGAGGGAGCCAGGATGGGTCCATGAATCATGGTCGGTGTCGTCTTGGAAGTGGGCATGCGCAGCAACGCCGTTGGCGAAGGCGGCCTCGCTGGGCGGCAACTGGGCACCGGAAGCCCAAGCCGTTGCACCGCCGGACTCCAGCCGGGACGACAAGGCAAGCGCGGCGCGGGTCGTGGGTTCGGTTGCAGCCGACATGGATAGGCCAAGGGTATCGAGAAGGCAGATCAGGGCCTTTTCGTTAATATCGGCGTCAAGGTTGATCGCTGCGAAGTTGGCGAGAAAGTCGCCAAGGATTTGGCTGGCTAGCTTCATGGTTCCGTTTCCTTCTCCCGAGAGAAATGCCTTCATTGAGGCTTCGTTGTTCTCAGCCGCGGCTGTACAGCCAGGCACGGCTGGTGCCGATGCCGGCACGGTGTAGCCGAACCAGGCTCAGCGCATGGCTCCAAGCCGCGGCGAATACGTCGACGACCACAGCCTTATCGATTTTTTTCACCCCTTCACGGGCAAGGATTTCGGCCATCACACCCTCAGCGGGTACGATGACATCGGCGCCGGCAGCGATGAGCTCGCGCGCGGTTCTCGTGAAGGCCGCAACCAGGTCCGAAGCGTCATCGCGCGCAGCGATCAGCTCGTATTCGTCCATACCCGGTGTCAGCGAGGTAACGGCCTGCACCCGCGCATCGAGATGGTGTTTGGCCACCGACAGCTTGGTCATGTAGGCCACATTCGGCGCGTTAGAGATCAGGCCTATCTGCGAGCCCAGCGAACAGCCCACCAGCAAAGCCGCTTCCGTCAGTGAGATGACAGGGATGTCGACCGCCGTCCGCATCTCGCGCAGGAAGGGCTCGCTGAAGGACCCCATGACGAAGGCGTCGTAGCCCTTCTTCTCGGCCTCCAGCGCCATGTCGACCAGCGGTGAGAGCACGCGGTGATAGGTATAGGCATTGCCGAGCGCGTCGCTCGGGCTCAATTCGCCATAGGTCCCCTCCGGCAGACCATGGACATGAACCTCGGCCTCGTCGCCGAGAAAGGCGGCGGCCCGAGCTTCGATGCCGCGTTTGTAGGCGCCGATGCGGCTGAGCTCATTGACGGACTGGTGCCAAATTCGAATGGTCATACACTTCTTCCTTAATGATCTCGGCTAAGCGCGCGCTATCCGTTTCGAAGCAGAGGCTGTCGTCGCGGAAGGCTGGGAGAAGACCTCGGCACTCATGGGTGACTCTCCGTTAGAGGCCAAGGCCCGTGACCACTTCTCGAGCCACCAGCCATATTGTGGCGGCCACTCTTCGAAGCCCTCGTTGACGCCAAGTACTTCGGCCGCATGATGAGCCCAGAATGGGTCAAACAGCACTTGGCGGCCAAGGCAGATCAGATCGGCTCGCCCCTCTTGGAGGATGCGCTCGGCGAATGCGGGGGTGCGGATCATCCCGACCGCAGCCGTAGGGATGCCGGTCTTGGCGCGGATCGTCTCGGCGAATGGCACCTGATAGCCAGGCCCGCGGCCGAGGCTGGAGTTGGTCGCACCCGTACGCAGATTGCCGCCCGAAGAGCAATCGACAAGGTCAACGCCTGCATCCGAAAGCGCCCTTGCCAGCACCAGACTGTCCTCCATGGTCCACCCGCCCTCGATCCAGTCGGTGGCAGAAATTCGGGCGAACAGCGGCATGGATTGCGGCACGACTTCGCGCACCGCGCGCACAACTTCAAGCGGGAACCGCATGCGGTTTTCAAGGCTACCGCCATAGTCGTCATCCCGCTGGTTGGCGAGTGGCGAGAGGAAGTTCTGCAGAAGATAGCCATGGGCCATGTGGATTTCGATCAGATCGAAACCGGCCAGAACTGCTCGACGCGCGGCGGCAACCCAAGCCTGGCGCAGTCCATCGAGTTGCCCCAGAGTGATCGCCTCAGGAACAAGCCAGCCTTCGGCCAACGGCAGGGCCGATGGGGCCAACGGCGTCCAGCGCTCCTCGCCCATGGCAAGGTCTGCATCGGTCAGCGGACCGTTACCTCGAAAAGCACGCTGCATGCTGGACTTGCGGCCGCCATGGTTGAGCTGAATGCCGGCCCGGGCGCCATAGCTCTTAATGTGGCTGACCAACGCGCGCATCCCTGGAATATGGCCGTCTTCCCATAGCCCAGGATCGCCATTGGTGACTCGGCCGCGACGTGTGATTGACGTCTGCTCGATCATGACCAGCCCTGCACCGCCCATGGCGAAATTGGCATAGTGCGTGTGATGGAATGGCTGTAGATGACCATTCTCGGCGGAATACGTGCCCATCGGCGAGATCACGACGCGGTTCTTCAGCGTCACGCTGCGCAGGCTGAATTGCGAAAACAGTTTTACATCTCGCGACATAGGTCTCTCCATTTCCAGGCGCTGCAAGCCATTCCCACTTCGTTAGGAGGCCTTGGCGCAAAACTTCGCTCTCCGCGTCACGCGTAGCGATAAGAGCAGCATTCACGTTTATTCGCCGTTAGACGGCGAGCGGATGCGGTGCCATACCCTTAGGTGGCATGCACGAGGCCTGCGGATTAAAGGTCGTTGGTATGATGACACGGCGCGGCTCACCTCTCTTGCCGTAATTGATGCGGTCGAGCAGCAGCGTAGCAGCCGTCGCTCCAACCTCGTTCTGATCCCAGCCCACTGCACCGATGGGTGGCTGATGAAGGTCGCAGAGGTCGCTCTGACCCGAGGCAATCACAGATATATCATGGGGAATCGACAGGCCCCGCGTGCGGATCGCACGCAGCACGCCCGACAGCATATCGATGCCACCCGCTATGATGGCGGTTGGTGGCCGCGAAAGACCCAGCAGTGAAGAGGTCGTTATGTAGGCATGATCGCGCAGAAAGCTCTCCGTCACAAGGAGTTCGGGCACGGACGTGAGACCGCGAACAGCGTGAGCGCGCTCGAAGCCGCGAACCCGCGCTGCACCTGGGTGAAGGCGCGTCGGTCCGGTCAGCAACGCGATGTGCCGATGCCCCATGTCGAGCAAGTACCCGGTCGCGTTGAACATCCCGCCTTCATGATCAGCATAGACGGCATCGCACCAATCCGGCTGGTCGCGGTCAATCATGACGAGCGGTATGGGAAGCCCTCGCAGGATCTCTTCGAATTCACCTTCAACTGGTGTGTAAGGTCCCATCAAGACGCCATCGACCTGACCGCTGGAGAAGCTCCGCAGGAGTTGTATCTCGCGTTGCATTCGTCCTTCAGAATTCGAGATCAAAAGCGCATAGCCGGACTCGTTGAGCACGTTCTGCGCAGTCGACACGAAGCCACCGAGTTGTGCGATATTGATTTCGCGGAGAATGCATCCGACCGTGCGCGTGCGCCCCATGCGCATGGACTTCGCGGCAGCATTCGGCAAATAGCCCAAGGCGTCGATCGCGTTTTCAACCGCCTTGCGGATGTGAGGCTTCACGTCCGCTGCGCCGTTGATCACGCGCGACACCGTCCCTATCGAGACCTGTGCCAGCTGAGCGACATCGCGTATGGTAGGCGCCTTTGGCATCTTCATTCCGTCAGATTTCAAAGTTCCACTGCTCGGAGGCGACACGATAGCCGGAGCCCTCACGCACCAGCCAGCCGAAACCGGGAAAATGGACATGCATTCCTGCGACCAGCATGTCCTCAGCGAAAATTCGAGCGAGGAGCGCCGTACGGTTGCGTGCCGCCAGATCAGGATCGTAATCGAAGCTCATCGAGACCTCGGGCTTCGCCACCTGTATCTCGGGCACGTGTGCAAGGTCGCCCCACACGATCATCTGCTTGCCTGCCGAACGAACGAGCCACGTACTGTGCCCCGGGGTGTGGCCAGCGCACTCTACGAGAGTAATACCCGGAAGAACCTCTTCACCATCTTCCGCCAGCCGGAGCCGGTTGGCGCGGTACGGCTCCAACTGCTCGCGAGTCCAACCAAAATAGCGCTCGCGCTTGCGTTCGTCCGCAGCAGCCATCTCCTCGTCCGAGAACCAGTGTTCGATCTCCTTGCGGTTAACGATCACCGTCGCGTTCGGGAAAAGACGCTTGCCGGTTTCGGCATCCGTCAGCCCACAGGAATGGTCCGGGTGACAATGCGTCAACAGAATATGTTCCACCTCGGCCGTATCGACGCCCGCGGCGGCCAGATTATCGAAGAGCTTGCCTGCAGTTGGCCCGAATTTGTCCTGCGATCCGCAGTCGATCAGCACAGTGCCCGCCGGTCCGCGCAGCAAGAAGCAATTGATGGATATTCTTGGCGGAGAAATCCTGTGATCACGCGCCATCATAAGATCTACGTCTTCAGGCGAGAATTCACGGAATATATGGTAGCCCATCTCGACATATCCGTCGGACAGCGCGGTCACTAGGAATTCGCCGTGTCTGCGGTGATAGACGCCGGGGATCTGTTTTTTCGGCAGGCTCGTCATTTCTCAGGTGTCCCGATTTCTTCTTCTCGCGATACGGCGACTTGGCCCGTTAAACCAGTGCGATGTTTCGCAGGTCATCAATCTCTTCGATCCGATAGAGTCTCTCAAACAAAGACTTCACTTGATCCTGCGGCAATCGAACGGACGCACAATCGGTGAACTTTGCCTCTAACTCTTGCCGATCCATCGGGTGCTGCCAGCTGCCGCGGGCATGCTCGACAGGCGCATGCTTGTGCACGGTACCATCGTTCAGAGTGACCCAGACAAGATCGTAAGGTGCAACCGGGAGATCCGCTCCCGCTTTGTCCTCGTTCACCGTTACCTCCACGCGGTCGAGCATAGCTTGCACGTCGGCACGCGAGACGAATTCGTCGGTGAGTTCACGCAGTCCCACTCGGCGGGCAATACTTGCGCTCGCCATTGCGAATTCCATCGAAAACTTAGCAGCCAGTCCCGTTTGTGGCCGGGTATTGCGCAGCATCAGTCGCTGGGTGACGCCTGTGTGCACATGGATGGTAGCAATGTCGTCGCTGGAAATGTCGTGCTCCTCGACAAGGTTCAACATTGCATCGATTGCCCGATGTGTGGCGTAGCAGGTCGGGTACCGCTTGATGTTGACGCCGAAGCGGGCGGACATCCACTCTTCGCCGAGGCGGAAAGCCTTCGGGTCGAGTTGAGGGGATCCCGACGGGGAGAACGCTTTCAGGAAACCGGATTGGTGCTCGATTGCGTCGGGACTGCCCGTATAACCCACCTTGGCGAGCCTTACAGCCTGAATGGCGGATTGCGCAGTGCGCCCGGCGTGGAGCGACTTCGTCATTGATCCGAAATTTGCGACGAGCCCCGCCGCCATCGATGCTGCAATGGCAAGCGCATTGGCGGTCTCTTCGCATGAGAGCCGATGCAAGCGCGCCACGGCTGCTGTCGTTCCCAGCGTTCCCATGACGGCTGTCGGGTGGAAGCCTCGATCGTGAAGGTGGCCAGGTTCCAGTTCGGCCAGATGCGCCCAGAGCTCATAGCCCGCCAGATAGGCTTCAATTGCATCCCGGCCCGATGACCGCAGCTCATGGCCCTCCGCCAGGATCGCCGGCACGAGCACAGTGCTCGGATGACCGGCTAGCGCAACATCGTCGAAGTCGAGGACATGTGCGGCAACGCCATTGACCAATGCGGTATCGGGAGCCCCGTAACAGATGCCGTTCACGGCACGTGGTGCATCGTTACTTCCCGGCAGAGGCGTGGCGATCGTTGCGACCAGATCGACGGCCGGCTCCCTCGCGCCGGCAATCATGACGCCAACGCAATCGACAATACCCATCCGTGCTGCATGAAACGCTTCGGCAGGTGCCGAATCTGCACGAAAACCAGCCACGAAGTCGGCAGCTTTTTTGGTGACACTATCCATAACAGCCTCAATAGGAACGGGGCAGACCGAGCATGTGCTGGGCCACATAGGCGAGGATGAGGTTTGTTGAGATCGGCGCTGTCTGGTAAATCCGACACTCGCGCCACTTCCTTTCAATGCCGTATTCGCTGGCATAGCCGAAGCCACCGAAAGTCTGCAGCGCAGTGTCCGCCGCCTTCCAAGTTGCCTCGGAAGCCAGAAGCTTTGCGATATTGGCCTCGCCGCCGCACGGACGGTGAGCGTCGAACAGGGCCGCTGCTTTGCGGCACATCAGGTCGGCGGCCTCCAATTCGGCATGGGCGCGCGCGATGGGAAACTGCACACCCTGGTTTGCGCCGATCGGGCGCTTGAAGACCACTCGCTCGTTTGCATATTCCACAGCGCGACGGATCATATAGCGGCCGTCACCGACGCACTCGGAAGCCACGAGAATGCGCTCCGCATTCATGCCATCAAGAATGTAGCGGAAGCCTTTGCCTTCTTCACCAACAAGCGCGGACGCGGGTACCCTGAGGTTTTCAATGAAGACTTCGGTTGTGTTATGGTTCATCAGCGCCTTGATGGGGCGGATCTCGACACCATTGCCTCGCGCTTCGCGCAGATCGATCAGGAAGACGGAAATCCCCTCGGTCTTCTTCGAGACCTGATCCAGCGGTGTGGTGCGTGCAAGCAGAAGCATCAGGTCGGAATGGAGTGCACGCGAAGTGAAAACCTTCTGGCCGTTGATCACGTAATGATCGCCATCGCGTACGGCACGGGTCTTGAGCTGTGTCGTGTCCGAGCCGGTCGTCGGCTCCGTGACACCGAAGGCTTGGAGGCGAAGCGACCCGTTTGCGATTTGCGGCAGATAGGTCTTCTTCTGCTCTTCGGTGCCATGACGCAGCAGCGTCCCCATGATGTACATTTGGGCATGTGCCGGGCTAGCCTGACAACCGCATGCGTTGATCTCTTCGAGAATGACCGCTGCTGCGCGAAGCGGAAGACCTGAACCGCCATATTCCTCGGGAATCAGAACTGCGAGAAAGCCAGCATCCGTGAGTTCAGTCACGAACTCCGACGGATAGCCATTTTCTTCCTCAAGCTTCGCCCAATACTCCAGCGGGTACTTTTCGCAGATCCTGCGGATCGACTCGCGCAGTTCTGGATAATCTTCACCCAGTTCAAGGTTAACCTGATCGTGGCTCATTCTTTTCGTTCTTTCACTCAGCAGTTTCGAATGTCTTGGGAAGGCCCGCGCGCGCGATTGCGCCGCTGTAGCGCTCATCGCCGAGCCAGCGTTCGACGTCACGGCGAAGGTCGAGGAGCGCCTCGATGTCCACGCCTGTGGAAAAGCCCATGCTCTCGAGCATGAAGGCTGTATCTTCCGTGTTGATGTTGCCGGTGGCGCCAGGTGCAAAGGGGCACCCTCCGAGTCCGGCAAGTGAGCTATCGAACACTCTCACACCAGTCTCCAGCGCCGCCGCAACATTGGCGAGGCCAAGGCCGCGCGTATCGTGAAAATGACAGATGACCCGCCGTCCACTCGCAATCTCTATGATGGGCGGCAGAATTAACTTCACCTGCGTCGGATTGCCGTAGCCAACCGTGTCGGCGACGATGATTTCGTCGGCGCCGCACTTGGCCACATGGTGTGCTACTTGCCATACACGTTCGGGTGCGACATAGCCCTGAAGGGTACAGCCGAAGGCGGTGGCGAGTCCGACGCCCAACACCATGTCCTTGCCGATCTCGGTCTCTCTCAGGGCCACGATCCGCTCGAACTCGGCGATAGCCTCATCGGTCGTACGCCGCACGTTCGACTGGCTGTGCGCCTCTGAGATGGACAGCACATAGTTGATGTGAGTGAAACCAGCGGCGAGCGCCCGCTCAGCGCCTTTGAGATTGGGGACCAGCGCCGAGGCAACCACACCGTCCAGGCGCGGAAGACCTTTCGCGACTTCATCCGCATCTGCAAATTGTGGCACAATCTTGGATGGCACAAATGAGGTCAATTCGATTTCACGGATGCCGGCTGCCCTCAGCCGAACCGCCCATTCGATCTTGCGTTCGGTTTCCAGAAAGCGCTTCGCCATCTGGATGCCGTCGCGAGGGCCAACCTCTCGTAGAGTTACCTTCTCGGCCATCTCAGATTCCCCGGAACTCTGGCTTGCGCTTTTCGTTGAAGGCACGGACGCCTTCATGGCGATCTTCGGTCGAGACCATTCGGTTGTAGCATTCGATCTCGAAGGCCAACCCATCGGCTAGGGACATTTGCAAGCCACGATGGATGGATTGCTTTGCTTGTCGGACTGAAATCGGCGCATTTCCGGCGATGCGGCGGGCTGTCGCCAGCGTTGCATCGAGCAACTCATTCTGCGGCAGCACGCGATTGATCAATCCCCAGTCGTATGCCTCCTGCGCAGTAAACGGCAGGCCCGTCAGAATAACCTCCTTCGCCCGGCGCTCTCCAACGGCGCGCGGCAAGTTCTGCGTACCGCCCGCCCCGGGCATAATGCCAAGCGTCACCTCGGTCAGCGCGAAGCGCGCGTTCTCAGACGCATAGGCGAAGTCGAGTGCCGCAGTGAGCTCGCATCCGCCTCCATAGGCTGCGCCGTTGATGGCCCCGATCAGCGGCAGCGGACAGGCCACAATAGCGCGCAACATCCGCTCGAACATGGCGTGCTGGCGCAGCCATTGCTCATCCGTCATGCCGTTGCGTTCCTTGAGGTCACCACCGGCACAAAAGGCTTTCTCACCAGTCCCGGTCATGACCAGAGCACGAAGACCGTGGGCGTCAAGCTGGAAGCCTTCGAAGAGATCCATCAGCTCTTCGCCCATGCGGGTGTTCATCGCATTGGCGGCCTGCGGTCGATTGAGCCTGATCAGCAGCACATCGTTATCGACCCGTTCGAGGGCAAGTGTCTCGTATTTGGTGTTCATTGGTATTCCTGCCTGAAAGCTTCGTTATGAGCTCCGAGGGTCGGGGCGGTTCCGCCCGAGGTCGGGCGCACGTCATCCAGCGTGATCGGCAGCCCAACCCATTTCTGTCCACCGGCCTCCGTCAGAATGCCGACGGCTTCGGTTTGGGGATGAGCCCAGACCTGGTCAATGCCCAGCAGCGGGCAATTCGGCACCTGATATTTGTCGAGCGCGGCAGTCACCTCAGCCACGGTCATGGGTGCGACGGTAGCCTCAATCAACGGAATGAGCTCGTTGCGCAGGATGACCCGGTCACGGTTACGGGCGAAGCGCGGATCCTTTCCGGCCTCATCGAGTCCTGGTATCGCTTGGCAAAGTTTGCTGAACAGTTTGTCGTTGCCGGCAGCAATCATCACCCAACCGTCGCTCACCTGGAAAGCCTGGTAAGGAACGATCTCCGCAAGGCCTGAGCCGTGCGGCTTGCGCACTTCTCCCGATACGGCATGCGCCGCAAGCGGAATGGTCATCCAGGCGAGCCCGGTTTCGAACAGCGAGGTCGCAACATGAGCACCCTTGTCAGTCTTCTGGCGTTGGAACAGCGCGGCCAGGAGGCCGATGACTGTCCACATGCCCGATCCCATATCGACGAGGGATACGCCCACGCGCACCGGCGGCCGATCCACTTCACCGGTCACAGACATGATGCCGGTGCTCGCCTGCGCGAGCGGATCATAGCCCGGCTTGCGTGAGAGCGGTCCGGTTTTGCCGAATGCTCCGATGTCGCACCAGATGAGTGCCGGATTGTCGCGAAGCACACACTCGACCTCAATCCCGAACTTGGCCAGCAGTCCCGGACGCAGATTCTGGATCACGGCATCAGCCTCGGCGATCAGGCGCTTGAGCACTGCCGCATCAGCCTCATTTCCGAAATCGAGCGTGACGCTCTCCTTGCCGCGATTGAGTGCGTGGAACGCGGTCGCGTCCTCATTGTGGAAGGGCGGCCCCCAACCTCTCGCATAGTCGCCCGTGCCTGGGTTCTCGACCTTGATCACCCGTGCGCCGAGTTCGGCCAAAATGAGACCCGCATAGGGCGCTGCCACGCTGTGGCCGAGTTCCAATATTGTGAGGCCGCTAAGCGGTGCGGTATTCGTCAAGACATATCTCCTTCGGTTGGGAGTCTCCCGGCAAATCAGAGGTATTCCTCAGCAAGTGCCGCTCCCTTGATTTCTGAGGTCGTACCAGATCGACGGATCTGGCCACCGCGCATGACATGGCCGTAATGCGCTATTTTCAGCGCGGGACGCGCCATCTGCTCGGTCATCAGCACGGTGAGGCCATCCTGCTGCATCTGGCGGACGGCGGCCGAGATCTGTTGGATCCAAACCGGTGCCAAGCCGAGAAACGGCTCGTCCAGAAGCAACAGCTTCGGCCCTCCACTCATCGCTCTCGCGATCGCCACAAGTTGCTGCTGGCCGCCCGACAACTCGCCGGCGGCCTGCGCCTGACGCTCAGCGAGGAAGGGAAACGATTGCACCAGCTTGTCCCAGCGCTGGCTCTGCTGGCGCGGCGACAATCGGACCGCGCCGGCAAGCACGTTGTCTTTGACCGACATGGTCGGGAAGACCCGCCGCCCCTCAGGCGAATAGCCAATCCCGAGCCGCGCGCGGGCGTCGCTGGGAAGGGTGCTGATATCGCGATCCTCGAACCGGATCTGCCCTTGCGTCGGACGCACCAGGCCAATGACGGCATTGATCAGGCTCGACTTTCCGGCGCCGTTGGCACCGATGAGAAGCACGGTCTGACCGCTCGCAATATCGAGGCCAACCCCGTCCACCGCGCGTGTGCCACCATAAGCCACATGCAGGTCACGAATGCTCAGCATCGTCACCCTCCTCCTCGCTACCGCCTAGGTACGCGTCAATGACATCCTTACGGCCCAGTACTTCGGCCGGTTCGCCGGCCGCGATCATTCTGCCGCCGTCGAGGACGATCACCTTCTGGCAAAGGCGTTTTATAAGGTCCATGTCGTGCTCCACGAGCAGCACGCCGCAGCCGAATTCCTCTTGCGCAAAGCGGACATAGCTATCGATATTGGTTCGCTCCGACTTCTCGAGCCCGGCCGCAGGCTCGTCGAGCAGCAGCATTCGTGGTTGAGCCGCCAACGCCATCGTGAGCCCAAGCATCTTCTGCAGACCGTAGGGCAAGATCTCGGCGTGGCGCCGCCAGTTCTCAATCAGGCCGAACTGGTGCAGAAGCGGTCCAAGCCGCTCCAGCACCGAACGGTCTCCGCCCGAAAAGCGCAACGCGGCCACCAGATTGTCCTCGACGCTGTAGCCACTGAACGTAGCGGTCTGCTGGAAACTGCGGATCAGACCACGACCGGCATTCTCGTAGACATAGCGCCCATCGACCCGGACATCGCCCAACAGGACCCGCCCGGCGCTGACGGGCTGGCGCCCGGAGATGATGTTGATCATCGTGGTTTTGCCGGCGCCGTTCGGACCGATGACGCCGAGAAGGCCAGCCGCCGGCAAAATGAAGCTGACGTCGTGGAAAACCTTCAAGCCACCGAAGCTCTTCGAGATGCCTTCGACACGAAGTGCTTCTCCCAGAGGTGTTGCGTGCTGGTTCATGGGCGCCCTCCCACTGCAGAAGGCCTATTGTCAGAACCCGCTCCGTCGGAGGCCAGATCCGCGGAAGTCGACGGGAGCGAAGTCAACGGCTGGACATTGCGACTTGTCAGCCTCTGCAACAGCGTCCCCGCGACGCCTACCACACCGCCGCGTGCAAGCAGCGTGACGACAATGATCAGGAGGCCGAAGAAGCCCGGCGAAAGCTCTCCGCTCATTGCGAAATAGTTCGTCGCCGATACCAGCAGGGCCGCTCCAACCAACGTTCCGAGGATTGATCCCTTGCCGCCTACGATGACGTAGGTGATGTAATTGACCGAGGACATCGGAGCGAAGGAGGTCGGGTGCGCGGTGAGGAGCATATTGACCAGCGCGAAGCCAGCTAAGCCGGACACGCCAGCTGCGACCGAAAATGCCATGGCCTTGTACTTCCAGCATGCCAGCCCGAGACTCTCCGCCAGGATGTCATTCTTCTCGATCGCGGCGAACTCGTAGCGGAACCGGCGGGTGAAGCATGCAGTCACCAGAAATCCGGCCAGCGACAGGCCGCACGTAGTCAGCACGACCTGTGAATTATCGAACAGCTCGGTGCCGAAGAACGTTGCTGCCGGCATTCCGGCCAAACCGTTCGATCCGCCCGTAACTGATGCGAATTCAAACAGCAGCAATTGAAGGATTTCGGTGAGTACGAAGGTGACGAGCACAAAGTAGACGCCTTTCAGACGAAGTATCAGTGCGCCGAGCGGTATCGCGACGAGTGCGGGGACGACGAAGGCGCCGATCGCCAACACGATCACGTTGGTGATCCCGAGCCGGATGCCAAGGATTGCGACTGTATAGCCGCCGATCGCCATGAAGGCCGGTACGGCAAAGCTCATCAGATCCATCCGCAGCATGATGTAGACGCCGAGCGCGGCGGTGGCACCAATCAGGATTAGATTGGTTTGCGACAGAACTTGCGGGTTGGAGACCATGAGCGGTACTGCAAAGGTGAGCAATACCAGGATGAGCGTGGTCCATTCGGCGGAACCGAGGAACGGTTGATGTCGCTCCTGCGGAAGCTGCCCGGTGACAGGGTGGATCATGACCGGCGTACCTCTCTACCAAGAAATCCTTGCGGTCGGACTACCAGGACAATCAGAACCATCACGAACAGGGTCAAAGCCCCTTTCGAGCCGCCGAGATAGACTGCTGCGTAGGCGTCAACCAAACCGACGATGAAGGCCGCAATGGTTGCCCCGGTGACGCTGCCCAATCCTCCGAGAATGACGGTGAGAAATGAGAACGCGAGGACGGAGTCACCTACGTGCGGAGACAAAGCCAGAATCGGAGTGACTAGTGCCCCCGTCATTCCCGCGAGTCCCGTGGCAAGCGCGAAGGCAAAGGGAAACAACGCCTTTGTACGCATCCCTAACGCACTGGCCACCGCGCGATCCTCAGCCATGGCACGCATCGCCCGGCCGACATTGGAGCGGTAGACCAGCCAGTAGACGCACACGATGGCCGCAAGGCAGACTGCCAAAACGATCATGTTCGCGTAGGGGATGTAAATTGCGCCGTTGCGCCACACACCCGAGACTGGGAACGAGAATTCCGGCGATTCAGCTCCGAAAATTACCAGAACCGCCGTTGCCATCATGAGATTGAAACCCATGGTGACCATCAGCGTCGCCTGGTGATCGTTGATCACGCGCTCGAGGATCACAGTCTCAAGCAGCCAACCTAATGCTGCGGAGCTGATCAGAGCTACCAGCAAGCCGACAGGATAGGGCACTCCGAGCATGGCGGTGCAGTAATAGGCGACATAGCCGCCCATTACATAGAATCCGCCGTGGGCGAAATTAACAACGCCCAGAATACCGAAGATCAGTGTGAATCCGAGTGCCAGGAGCGCATATTGGGTACCGAGGCTGATACCTATCAGCCCCGTTGCGATAAAGGATTCCATCTTGCCTCCGAGGCGTCATTCGTCGCTGACGGCTTCCGCATGGATGTAGGGTTGCACCTTGCCGCCCTGAACGATGCCGATAGCGAAGGGATAGGACATCTCTTGGTTGATGCCGAAGAACTTCTGTCCGATCCAATGCCCCTTGCCGATGTTTTCGTCCTCGACAGGGAGCTTTCGCACTGCCTCGGCGATCTTGTCGGCGTCGTCGACCGTACCCGCGGCAGCAACCGCCTTGATCAACAACCGCGCAGCGGTCGTCCAGCGGAAGAAATCTGCATTCTCGGGTCGGGGTGAGCCCATGAGCTTTTCGTATTTGGCTTCAAGCGCACGAACGTTTTCGTCCATATAGACAGGTTCGTACCAGATGAAGTCCTTGACGACGTCGAGGCCACCGGCGACACGCGTGATTTCCTCGAATCCCGGTCCGCCGAGACGGAAGATCGGGCCCTCGAAGCCAGCCTGGCGCAGCTGCTTGATGATAATGCCGGCATCACCAGCCGGGGAAGATGCAAGGTCGACCGCTCCAGGATTGGAGCTTAGCATGCGAGTAACAATCGGCGCGAAGTTGGTCGTGCCGCGCTGGTAGTATTCCTCGGTCGGCTTCACGCCCTTCTCTTCGAAGATCTTCGCGTTGACGCTGGCGATATCCGTGCCGCCCTGGTCATTCGGCGCAACGATCGACACGGTCTCGAATTTGAAACGTTCAAGCGCCGCATCGATAATCGGACCTGCCCATCCCGATGGTCCGGGGCCGATATGGAAGACGTTCGGCCATTGAGGACCAATCGAATCCTTGGCGAAGCTGTTGACCATTGCCACCATACGGTTGCGCTTGGCTACAGGCTTCATTCCGGTCACTTCCGGCGAGCCGACAGGGCCGACGATGACTTTGATGCCCTGGGCAGCGAAGGCGTTCATTGCAGACGCCGCGCCTTCCGCGGTGTATTTGGAGTCGATGGCTGTCACTGACACCCGACACTCGGTGCCGTTGATCACCAATCGGCGCTCTTCCATGGCTTCCTTGGCAACAAATTCGAGCGCTCCGCGAAGTGCCAATCCCCATTGAGCCGCCGGCCCGGACAGAACTGCCGGCGCGCCGATCTTCAGCTCGCATGCTGCCCCGGTGCCGGTCAGCACAGCTGACGCAAGGAATGTTCCGCAGATTAGGCGGCCGTAATGTAAAGACATTTTCGCTTTCCTCCCATTTAGACGGATGTTCGTTTCCGCTTTTGCTGCACCATGTGCCCCCCGCATTCTTGCGAGCGTGGTCGCCGGCCTCTTCTCTCGGCTTCCGTTACGTCACATGTCACGTCGGGCACTCTAATGGGCTCGGAAAAGGCATGTCAATGAAACGTTTCATGATTCTTCGATCACTGTTATTTGTGAGCCGCTAGGGATGACAAATCTGTTTTGCATTATATTTCAAATATATATCCAGGCATTGTCATTGTGATCCCTGCCACTGCCGCGCTCCAGCTTGGCGACTGGACTTTAGTTGTAGCCACAATTTTGAACCGTTCTATTTACCTCCTCCTAAGGGCCGCTCTTCCGGTCCCTTCGTGCCGGCGCGATGTCGATTCAGACGTTGAAGATATGTCTCGACGTGGAACTTTGGGCCTACCTCACCTGAGCGGATGAACCGCACTGTTGGTGAGACAACTGTCCGACGCTTCCACAATGCCAGCCATGACCAAGTTCGGCTGCACCTGGCCGACTTCGTGAGCGCCTACGGCTCTGCCCGAGGTTCAAGACCCTGAACGGCCTCACCCTCTGCGAACCCATCTGAAAAAGCCTGGCTCGAGGAGCCCCAACGCTTCACCCGTACCCGGTCCATCAAATGCCGAAACCACATTTCCGGCGTTTAGGACCGTATTCTGGAGTCGGGCTCGGCCGCTTACGAGGGTGATCGGATCATGATCGACAGTTCGTGCGTGCGCGTCCACCAGCATGGGGCGCGGGGCCAAAAGGGTGTGGAGATAGCGGCATGGGACGTTCCCGTGGCGGTCTGAGCACCCTTTCGTGTCAGCGCTTATCCGGAATCCCAATATCGTTCATGATCAGCATTGCCGGACACCAGCCTTGAGGCTGACCCGGCACATCCGCCCGCGCGTTCGTCCCTTCTCGTGATGGAGACAGGCGAGATGTCGCGGCTGGCGCTCGACGCCGCAGCGTTCGTCGATGATCTCGTCCTGCGAAGAAGCCGCGGGCCCGTGCCGGGACGGACGGGATCCCTCGTTCGGATCAGGCCGCGTCGCGATGGGACGGCTCGAACGTGCTCTTGATGGGATGCGGGGTCCAGTCGGAGTGAGGATCGGAGGGCACTTCGGCCGACCTCAATCCATGTTGCCCGGACCAGCGCAGAGCGAATTGAGAAGCAGCGTCCCGGCTCTCGAAGGCCACGAGGCCTCCACCGCTCGGGAACAGGTGTACGTCATGCGCCGCTTCCCCTTCCTGGAGCCAGCGCACAACCTCGGGCCGCAATGACGACCTGCCTCGGTTCCAGACATCCCAATCGTTGACCATGAAAACGAAGGGCCACCGCCTGGCATAGGCCTCGGCGGCGTAGCAGGCGGTCAGGGCCAGTTCCTCATCGCGAACGGTCGCGGCAATGACGCTCATCATGTCGTCCAGATCGGTCATTGCTTGCCCCTAAGTCGATCGCCCCGCCCCATGCGGCTGAACCGGAAAGCGAGCAATACTTTTAGTCTACCCCACAAGGCTGAGACAAGACGTATCTCCTGGTCTCTTGACCGCTTCGACGACGCGCAGCCGGAAGCGTTGCCGGCGACACGGCCGCCTCCGGGCATGGCGTCGACTGTTCCATGCAGCAACTCAGGCTGGACAATCAGAGAGTGGGAAATCGCGGTGGCACGCCGTTCCGACGACGCAGGGAAAGGGGCCGCCCCAGAACTCTTATCGGTCCGGTCTGCGGCCCCATCCTGTCATGCCCCCACGGCGGACAT
>Ga0182742_1002157_pt1 | contig 22611 bp, 31 predicted proteins | sample eDN5th37CBELigMG_FD_128880 | JGI IMG/M metagenome (GOLD analysis project Ga0182742, IMG submission 128880) | Enriched Miracle-Growth compost microbial communities from Emeryville, California, USA - eDNA 5th pass 37_C BE-Lig MG (version 2)... ... | reverse complement strand
AGTTCAGCCAGGCGATCGGCGCCAACGATCCCCTGCGGACCGGTGCCTACGGCAAGACGCTCACCTTCACGCTGAGCACCACCACCCCGTAACAGGAACAACCCTCGGACGCTCAGGCCCCGCTCACCGCGGGGCCTGAGTCGTTCAAGGAGCGCAGCCCGGCGTCGAGGGCATCGACATAGCGGCGGTAGCTGGCGTCGACGTCGCGCGGGAGGCCGAACCCGCCGGCCGCCTCGACCGCGGCGAAGCCGTGCAGCGCGGCGCGCAGCGTGCGCAGCGCGTCGACCAGGTCGTCGTCGGCGAGCTCATAGCCGCGCAGGACGCCGGCGAGCACGGCGAGCGCGGCCTCGGAGGCGGCGTCGTGCTCGGCGTCGCCGGGCGCGGGGGCGCGCAGCGAGGCGGCGAGGCGGCCGGGGTGCGCGTGCGCGTAGGCGCGGTAGGCGTCGGCCAGCGCGCGCAGGGCATCGCTGCCCGCGCGCCCGACCGTGGCCGCGCTGATCGCGGCGGTGAGCTCCTTGACGGCGAGCACGGCGACGTCGCGCTGGAGCTCGTCGAGCCCGGCGCGGTGCTTGTAGATCGCCGGGGCCGAGACGCCGAGGCGCTTGGCCACGGCCGCGATCGTGAGCCGGTCCAGCCCGACCTCGTCGGCGATCTCGGCGGCCGTGGCCGCGATCCGCTCGCGGGTGAGCCCGGCGCGCGCCACTACCGGGCCTTGGCCAGGCCGGCGCCCGTGACCCACACGAGCAGCAGGGGCAGCGAGACGAAGGCGGCGAGGGCGAGCCAGGGCACGAGCGCAAGGTAACCGGCGGCGGAGACGGCCAGCGCGGGGACCAGGACCGCGCCGACGGCCTGCAGCCAGCGCGGGAGCGTGCGCGAGCCGGCGAGCACGAGCGCGGCGAGCGCGATCATCTTCAGCCCGTCGAGGCGGTTCACCGCCTCCATCAGCGCGCCGGACCCGCCCGCCGCGAGCGTCGTCTCGAGCGCCCACTGCGCGAGCGACAGGGCCGCCGCGACGAGCGCCGCGATCCGCGCGCGGCGTCCGAGCGCCACGGCCACGGTGACGAGCGCGACGGCCGCCAACCCGTGCACGAGCAGCGCCCGCAGCGCGACCTCGGCTTCGTGTCCGGCGAGCGCCGCGGCCACCGCGTGGCCCGTCGCGTCGACATCGGTGCCGGGCACGGGGATCGCGAGCACGAGCAGCCAGGCGAGCGTGAACCCGACCGCCGCGATGCGCAGCGAGCCGTGGGCCGGGCGGAGGGCGGGGAGCGTGAGGTTATGAGGCATAACTCTAAGTTAGGACGCGTAACTTCGGTTGTCAAGCGCCGCATCGCTATGTTTGTCGACATGCTGTCGGCAAAACGGCGCCGCTGATGTTCCTCGCGCTCCGCGAGCTGTCCTTCGCCCGTGGGCGGTTCGCCCTGATGGGGCTGGTGGTGGCGCTGATCGCGCTGCTGGTGGTGCTGTTGAGCGGGTTGTCGGTCGGGCTCGTCAACGACGGGGTGTCCGGGCTGCAGCGGATGCCGGTGACCGCGTTCGCGTTCCAGCAGGACGTGGCCAAGGACTCGGCGTTCTCGCGCAGCGTCGTCGAGCTGGACGCGGTCGACACCTGGCGAGGGCAGGACGGCGTCGAAGCGGCCGAGGCGTTCGGGAACACGCTCGTCAACGCGCGCAGCGACCGTGGGGTGGAGATCGACCTGGCGCTGTTCGGGGTGCAGGTCGGCTCGTTCCTCGATCCCGAGGTCGCGAGCGGCGCGCGGCTCAAGAACGAGGGCGAGGTGGTGATCTCCGACACGGCGGCCGAGGAGGGGGTCGCCGTCGGGGACACGATCACGCTCGAGCCCGCGGGGACGTCGCTGAAGGTCGTGGGCGTGATGGCCGACCAGCACACGTTCGGCCACGTCGACGTCGGCTACCTGCCCCTGAAGACATGGCAGGAGATCGCGGCGGGCGTGCGCCCCGGCGACGAGGTGCCGGCGCGCGTGTACGAGGAGATCACCGCGGTCGCGATCAAGGCGCCGGGGGACGTCGACCTGGCCGCCGGCGACCGCGCGGCGGGCACGACGTCGATGACCCGCGAGGAGTCGTTCGGCGCCTCGCCGGGCTACACGGCCGAGACCTCGACGCTGCTGCTGATCCAGGTCTTCCTGTACGTGATCTCGGCGCTCGTCGTCGGCGCGTTCTTCACCGTGCTGACGATCCAGCGCAAGCACGAGCTCGCGGTCGTCCGCGCGCTCGGGGCGAGCACGGGCTACCTGTTGCGCGACAGCATCTTCCAGTCGCTCGTGCTGCTCGTGATCGCGGCGGCGGTCGGGGTCGCGCTGGGCGTCGCGGCGGGCGCGGCGCTGGCCTCGACGCCGATGCCGTTCGCGCTCGAGGCCGGCTCGATCGCGACCGCGACCCTGCTGCTGGTCGTGCTCGGCCTGGTCGGGGCCGCGGTCGCCGTCCTGCGCATCTCCCGGATCGACCCGGTGACGGCCCTGGGGGCGAACCGATGAGCGCCGGCCTCACCCTGAACGCCGTGTCGCTGCTGTACGGGGACGGCCCGGAGACCGTGACCGCGCTCGACAGCGTCGACCTCACCGTCGAGCGCGGCGAGTTCATCGCGATCGTCGGCCCGTCCGGGTCGGGCAAGTCGAGCCTGCTGGCCGTCGCGGGCGCGCTGATCACCCCGACCGAGGGCACCGTCCGCGTCGGGGACCGGGAGCTCGCCGGCCTCTCGGCGCGCCAGGCCGGCGAGCTGCGCCGCGAACGGATCGGGTTCGTGTTCCAGAGCGGGAACCTCGTGCCCGCGCTGACGAGCTTCGACCAGGTCCGGCTGCCGCTCACGTTCGGCCCCGTGCCGGACCCGCGCGACCCGAGGGAGCTGCTCGCGGAGGTCGGCATGGAGCACAAGGCCAACCGCCGCCCGCACGAGCTCTCGGGCGGCGAGCGCCAGCGCGTCGGCATCGCCCGCGCGCTCGTCACCCGCCCGCAACTGCTGCTGGTCGACGAGCCGACCGCTGCCCTGGACCGGCAGCGCAGCCAGGACGTCGTCGGGCTGCTCGCGCGCGAGACGCACGAGCACGGCGTGGCGACGGTGATGGTCACCCACGACCACGACGTGCTGCACCACTGCGACCGCGTGCTGGAGATGACCGACGGGCGGCTGGCGCCCGCGACCGCGCGGGCCTGACGCCGCCGTGCCGCGGATCGAAGCGCCCACCGTCGCCGAGCACCACGCCCGCCGGCGGCGCGCGCTGCTCGACGCGGCCCGCGAACTGCTCGCCGAGACCGAGGCCAAGCCGGCGATGGGCGCCGTCGGCCGGCGCGCCGGCCTCGCCCGCAGCAGCGTCTACCAGTACTTCGCCTCCGCCGACGAGCTGCTCGCCGCACTCGTGGCCGAGATCTTCCCCGACTGGGCGCAGCGCGTCCTCGCCCACGTCGACACCGCGCACACGCCCGGCGAGCGCGTGTGGGCCTACGTCGAGGCCAACCTGGACCTGTTCGCCGGCTCCGAGCGCGCCGTCGCCCGCGCGCTGACCCGGGTCGTCGATCCCGATGTCCTGCAGGGCCCGATGGAGGCCTTCCACCGCCGGCTCCAGATCCCGCTCCGCCAAGCCCTCCAGGACTTCGGCGAGCCCGAGCCGGAAGCGATGGCCGAGCACATCGACGCGCTGATCCTCACCGCCTCCCGCGACCTCGCCGCCGGCACCGCGCAGGACGTCGTCCAGGCCCGCCTGCGCCGCCTGCTCGGCGCCTACCTCGAGCTCTAGCCGGCCCGGGCCCGGGCGGCCTGGCGGATCAGGTGGTCGCGCTCGGCCACGTTGTTCGCCCGCCGCGCGGCCTCGGCGTACGCCTCCGCCGCGGCGCTCAGCTCGCCGCCGAGCTCGAACAGGTGCGCCCGCACCGCGTGCCAGCGGTGCCGCTCGCCGAGCACCTGGCGCAGCCGCTCGGTCTCGCGCAGCCCCGCCGCGTACCCGTCCACGTGGCCGACCGCGACCGCGCGCCCCAGCGCCGCCGCCGGGTCCTCGCGCACGGGATCGTCCGTCAAAGCGACCAGCTCGTCGTACCAGGCCAGGATCTGCGGCCAGTCCGTCTCGGCGGCGCTCGGCGCGTCGTCGTGCAGCGCCGCGATCGCCGCCTCGATCTGGTAGCGCCCGTGCTGCTGCAGCGCCAGCGCCGACTGCAGCACGCGCACCCCCTCGGCGATCTCGCGCGTGTCCCAGCGGCTGCGGTCCTGCCGGTCGAGCGTGACGATCCGCCCCGACGCATCGAAGCGTGCCGGCAGCCGCGCGTGGTTGAGCAGCATCAGCGCCAGGAGGCCGCGCGCCTCGGGGTGATCCGTGGCGAGCGTGAGCTGGCGGGCCAGGCGGATCGCCTCACGCGCCAGGTCCACGCGCCCGGAATGCCCGGCGGTGTAGATCAGGTAGAGCACGCACAGGACGACCGCGAGGTCCCCGGGCCGGTCGAAGCTGCGCCCGCGCAGCGTGCGCTTGGCGCGGCTGATCCGCTGCGCCATCGTCGCCTCGGGCACGTAGAAGGCGTCGGCGATCTCGCGCGTGGTCAGCCCGCCGACGGCGCGCAGGGTCAGCGCCACCTGGGACGCCGGCGGCAGCTCCGGGTGGCAGCAGCAGAACAGCACGAACAGCGTGTCGTCGCCGACCTCGCTCACCACGGGCCGCGGCTCGGCTTGGATCGCCTCCTCGCGGCGCCTCCGCGCGGCCTCGCTGCGGCGCGCGTCCACCAGCCGCCGCGTGGCGACCGACGCCAGCCACGCGCGCGGATCGCGCGGCGGCGACTGCGGCCACACCCGCAGCGCCTCGACCAACGCCTCCTGCAGCGCGTCCTCGGCGGCATCGAAGTCCTCGCCGCGCCGGACGAGGCTGCCGAGCACCTGCGGGACGAGGGCCCGCAGCGCGTCCTCGTCCAGGCTCACGCGTCGGTCGCGCGCGGACGCTCCCACATGACCTCGCGCACGTCGATCCATTCGTACAGGGGCTCCCCGCCCGGACCGGGCTCGGAGGAGACGTAGGCGGCGAGCTCGATCGCCCGCTCGCGCGACTCGACGTCGACCAGCCACCAGCCCGCGACCAGGTCGCTGGTCTCGGGGTGCGGGCCGTCCGTGGTCACGGGCGCCGCGTCCGGGCCGCCGTAGCGCACCCAGTCGCGGGCGGGCGTGAGCGCCTGCGCGTCCACGTACTCGCCGTTGCGCTCGAGCAGCTCGCTGACGTGGTGCTGGAAGGCGACGTGCGCCTCGACGTCCTCCGGCGCCCACTCGTCCATCGCGGGCACAGGGCGGTGCGGTTCGGGACCGCCGCGGTAGTACTTGAGCAGTAAGAACTTCGGCATCGCCCGACATCGAACCACGCCTGCGTATGCTTCGACCTTCATCGAACTGGAGGCGCGCATGAGCACGATCGGGTTCATCGGCAGCGGCATGATCGGCGGGACGGTCGCCAGGCTGGCGGTGCGGGCCGGCCACGACGTCGTGCTCAGCAACCGCCGCGGGCCGGAGACGCTGGCCGAGCTGGTCGCCGAGCTCGGCCCCCGCGCCCGCGCCGCGACGCCGCCCGAGGCGGCCGCGGCCGGCGAGCTCGTGGTGGTCTCGATCCCGCTGAAGGCCTACCGGCAGGTGCCGGTCGAGCCGCTGCGCGGCAAGACCGTCATCGACACCAACAACTACTACCCCGGGCGCGACGGGCAGATCGCCGAGCTCGACGACGGCTCCACGACCGTGAGCGAGCTGCTGCAGGCGCACCTGCCGGAGTCCCACGTCGTGAAGGCCTTCAACAACATCAGCTCCGTGCACCTGGGCGAGCTGGCGCGCCCGGCCGGGCACCCCGAGCGCTCCGCGCTCGCGATCGCCGGCGACGACGCCGCCGCCAAGCGCGCGGTCAGCGCCTTCCTGGACTCGATCGGCTACGACACCGTCGACGCCGGCCCGCTGAAGGAGGGGTGGCGCTACCAGGTCGACACGCCCGCCTACGGCATGCCGTACCTCGACCCGGCGCACGCCGACGCCGGCTTCGGCACGCCCGGCACGGGGCGGCCGGTGACCGCCGAGACCCTGCGCGCCAAGCTCGCCGAGGCGTGATCAGCGGTTGGCCTTGCCGTCCAGGTGCAGGAGGTTCGACGGGTCGCTGTGGCTGCCGCCGCTGTTGACGTGCTTGTCGCTGATCCGCGGGCCGTGCTTGATGACGTGCACGAGCGCCATCGCGTGGCCGCGGCCGACGCCGTAGTCCTCCTTGAGCCAGTCGACGATCGCCTGGGCTTTCGTGCCCGGGGCGTCGAAGCCCTTGGCCTTGGCCTCGTCGATCAGCTCGCGGGGCGTCTTGCCTGTCTTGGCTTCGAGGTTGTCGAGATAGGCCTGAAACGACATCGCGGTCTCCTTGTTCAAACTAGACCGTCTAGTCTAGTCAGATGAGCTCGGGGAAGACAAGGGACTGGCGCGCCGAGCGCTCGGCGGCCAAGCGGGCGGCGATCATCGAGGGGGCGATGGCGTGCTTCCTGCGCACGGGCTACGCGGGCACGAGCGTGGACGAGATCGCCGCCACCGCCGGCGTCTCCAAGCAGACCGTCTACCAGCATTTCGGTGGCAAGGAGCGGCTGTTCACCGAGATCGCGATGGAGACGATCGACGACGTCGGGCGGCCGTTCTTCGAGCGCCTCGCGGCGCTCGACCCGGGCGACGACCCGAAGGCCTTCCTGTGCGCGCTCGCCCGCGCGCTGGCCACGATCGCCAACGAGCGGCGGCTGATCGACCTGCGCCGGCTCGTGATCGCGGAGGCGCTGCGCTTCCCGCAGCTGGCCCGCGCGTTCGCCGAGCGCGCCCCCGGCCGCACGATCGAGGCGCTGGCGGAGACCTTCGCGCGCCTCGACCGCGACGGCGTGCTGCGGATCCCGGACCCGTACGTCGCAGGGGAGCAGTTCAACTGGCTCGTGCTCGCGGTCCCGGTCAACCGCGCGATGTTCGACCCCGGGCTGCGCTTCACGGAGGCCGAGCTCGAGCGCCACGCCGACGAGGCCGTGCGCGTCTTCCTGGCCGCCTACCCGGCGCGCTGAGGCCGCGCGGCCGCGACGAGCCGCTCGAGCGCGGCGGCGTGGCGCCGGAACGCCTCGCGCCCCTCGTCGGTGAGCCGCACGCGGGTCCGCCGGACGCGGTCCTCGCGCTCCTTGCGGACGCTGATGTAGCCCGCGTTGGCGAGCGCCGACAGGTGCTTGGACAGCGCCGAGTCGCTCGTCTCCAGCGCGCCGCGCAGGAACGCGAACTCCACCCACTCGGCGGGCGCCAGCAGCGCGGCGATCGACAGCCGCGCCGGCACGTGCAGGAACTCGTCGAAGTCCGGGTCCATCAGGCCGCCCGGTCCTCGCGCCAGATCGCGGCGGCGTAGGCGCGCCGGAACCCCGGCGCGGCGGCGACGCTGAGCAGCGCGACCGCGGCGCCCGCGATCGTGTACGGGGCGGGAAGGTCCAGCGCCTCGGTCAGCGCCTGGGCGCCGAGCAGAACAGCCAGCAGCGCCGCGGCCGCTCCGGCCAGCACCCCCAGCTCGAGCCGGCCCGCGCGCCGGCGGATCCGGGCGCGCTGGACGTTGACGACCGCCATCGTCACGAGCGTCGCGGCCGCGAGCAGGCTGACGACGCCGTCCCACGGGTTGGGCAGGTCGCGGGACGCGACCGCCACGAAGAGCGCGATCGCCACGGCGATCACCGAGCGCCGCGTGAACCCCTGGCGCACGTATTCGTCGCGCGTGCGGTCCTGCATGCGGCGGATGTGGTCGAGTGATGCTTCGGGCGGATACGACATGCCTGCCTCGGAGTCGGGTACTTTCCTGCGAGGAAAGTAACCGGGCGCGGATGTGGCCGGATCTCGGCGCAGATCGACGCTCAGGGCACTGGCCGATCGGCGCGCGGGCGGCCAGGATGCCCGGCATGGACACGGTACGCATCGGCATCTTGGCGCCGCTGTCGCCGCCGGGCTGGGTCGAGGCCGGCCGGCACCTGCTCGCGGGGCTCGAGCTGGGGGGCCGCGACGTCGACGACGCCGGTGGCATCCGCGGCCGGCGCGTCGAGCTCGTCGTCCGCGACACTGCCGCCGACCCGCGGCGCGCGGCGGCCGCCGTCGACGAGCTGCACGGGCTCGGCGTGGCCGCGCTGGCGGGCGAGTACCACAGCGTCGTCGCGCGCGCCGCCGCCGCCCGGGCGGAGGCGCTCGGCCTGCCTTTCCTGTGCTCCTCGGCGGTGATCGACGCGCTCACGGACGAGCCGGCCGAGTGGGTCGCGCGGATCGCCCCGGTCCAGTCGCGCGGCTGGAGCCTGTACGCGGACTTCCTGCGCGGCGCGGGCCACGAGCGGATCGCGGTCGTCGCCGCCGACAGCGTCTACTGGGCGTCCGGGATCCGGATCCTGCGCGAGCGCCTGACGGTCGTCGAGCTCGACGGCCCCGAGCAGCTCGAGGCCGGCGGCGCGAGCGCCCTGCTGCTGCTCGTCGGCCACCCCGAGCCGACGCTCTCGATCGTGCGCTCCGTGGGCAACGGGACCCTGCTGGGCGCCCCGGCCGGCCAGCCCGAGCTGGCCGCCGAGGCCGCCGGCGTCCCGTTCCTGCGCTACCTGCCGCCGCGCCTCGGCCCGCTCGGCGCGCGGGTCGAGGCAGCGCTGCGGCAGGAGCTGGGCCGGGCGCCCTCGTTCGTGGCCTTCGAGGGCTACGACACGCTCGTCGCGCTCGCCGAGGCGCTGCGCTCCGAGCCGTTCTCCTGGGAGCGCGTCACGGTCGAGGGCACGCGCGGGCGGATCGCGTTCTCACGCACGCCCGAGAGCAGCGTCTGGCAGTGGGCCTGGCCGCCGATCCATGTCGCCGACCGCGACCCCGAGCGGCCCGATCGCTTCCGCGTGCTTCACGCGGCCGCGTAGGCCAGGTTCAGCACGCCGCTGGAGAGCGTCTGCGAGCTCAGGAGCTTGAGCGGCTGCTGCGGCTCGTCCTCCGGGAACAGCCGCGCCATGCCGTCACCGACGACGATCGGGTGCACGAGCAGGTGCAGCTCGTCGAGCAGCCCTTCGCGCAGCAGCCAGCGCACCGTGGTCGCGCTGCCCGCCATCGTGATCGCGCCGCCGTCGGCGGCCTTGAGCTCGCGCAGCCGCCGGGCGGCGTCGTCGCCGCCGATCAGCTCGCTGTTCTGCCAGTCGGCGGACCGCAGCGTGTTCGAGAGCACGTACTTCTGCATCGAGTTCATGACGTCGCCGAACGGCTCGTCCGCGTGCTCGGGCCAGTAGGCGGCCGATTCCTCGTAGTGGACGCGGCCCATCAGCATCGCGTCCGCGCCCTCAAAGCCGGCCCCGACGGCGGCGCCCAGCTCGTCGTCGAAGTACGGGAAGTGCCACTGGTCCGGCGACTCGACGACGCCGTCGAGCGAGATGAAGAAGTAGGACTTGAGCTTGCGCACTAGGTCTCCTCGTGGTCGTTGGCGAGGACGGCGTCCATCTGCGCGACGGACTGTGGGAACACGTCGAAGGCGCCGAGCCGGTCGAGCTGGTCCATGTGCTCGCGCGAGGCGAAGCGGAAGCGCAGCTCCATCCGGGTGCGGCCGTCGCGCTCGGTCAGCTGCACGTCGACGTCGGTGGTGGGGCCGTCGCCGGTCGCCCAGCCGTCGGTGAACGCGAGCGCGCGCGGCGGGTCGACCTCGGTCACGCGCCACCAGCCGTGCGAGCGCTCGCCGTCCGGCCCGGTCATGAAGTAGGTCGCGCGGCCGCCGGCGGTGAGCTCGTGCTGCTCGAACGTCGCGGGGTGCGACGGCGGGCCCCACCAGCGCTCGAGCCGGCGCGGGTCGGCCCACAGCTGCCAGACGCGCTCGATCCCGGCGTCGAACTCGGCGACCAGCAGGAGGCTGTGCGCGTCGTAGTCGCGCTCGACGTGGACGAGGCTCACAGGAGGCCGGCCATCCGTTCGATGCGGCCGCGCCAGGTCGCCTCGAGCTCGTCGAGCACCTGGCGCGCGCGGACGACGGCCTCGCCCTCGGTGCGGACGAGCTGCTCGCGGCCGCGGCGCTGCTTGCTGATCAGGCCGGCGCGCTCGAGCACGGCGACGTGCTTCTGGACGGCCGCGAAGCTCATCGGGTAGGCGCCCGCGAGCTGCGAGACCGACGGCGCGTCGAGGATGCAGCGGTGCAGGATGTCGCGGCGCGTGGAGTCGGCGAGCGCGTGGAAGATCTGGTCGACGTCCGGTTGATCTACAACCATCAGGTTGTAGATCAGCGTAGCGCTAGTTGATCATCACCGTCGGATAGCCCACGACGATCACGCCGCCGTGCGCGGTCTGGTCGCCCATGCGGGCGGCCGGCTTGCCGCCGATCATGACCTTGACCGAGCCCTTGACGATCGTGTCCGGTGGGCCGGTGCAGGTCGCGAGGTCGCCCACCCGGGCGGCGGGCAGGCCGCCGATCAGCACGTTCGGCGCGCCGGGCGGCAGGATCGGCCCCCCGACGTGCGGCTTGGGCCCGTCGGACAGCGGGCAGGTGTGCATGTCGGTTATGCGAGCGGCGGGTGGCACGCGCCGATCATCCCCGATCGCGAGTCCGCGACGCAAGTGGGAATGATGGTGGTATGGCAATCGCGCATCGCATCAGCACGAACCCGAGCGACCGTCACGTCCGCGTCGAGTCCGGTGGGGTCGTGCTCGCCGACTCCACGCGCGCGGTCGAGCTGCACGAGACCGGGCTGCCCGTCCGCTACTACCTGCCACGCGAGGACGTGCGCATGGACCTCCTGACCCCCACCGAGACGACGTCGCACTGCCCGTTCAAGGGCGACGCGAGCTACTTCTCGGCCCCGGACGCCGAGGACGCGTTCTGGGTCTACGAGACGCCGACCAAGGAGGACGCCATGCCGATCGCGGGCCTGCTGGCCCCCTGGCCCGGGCGCGTGGACGTGATCGTGGAGTAGAGTCATACGTATGCGCATCCTCGTCACGGGCAGCTCCGGCCACCTGGGCGAGGCGCTGTGCCGCGTGCTCGACGACACGGTCGGCCTCGACGTGCTGCCGTCGCCCTCCACCGCGTTCGTCGGCTCGGTCGCCGACCGCGCGCTCGTGCGCCGCGCGCTCGCCGGCGTCGACGCGGTCATCCACGCCGCGACCCTGCACAAGCCGCACGTCGGCTCGCACCGCCGCGAGGACTTCGTCGAGACCAACGTCACCGGGACGCTGGTGCTGCTGGAGGAGGCCGTCGCGGCCGGCGTCGGGCGCTTCGTCTTCACCAGCACCACGAGCGCCTTCGGGCGCGCGCTGACGCCACCGCCGGGCGCGCCCGCGGCGTGGGTGACCGAGGACGTGCGGCCCGTCCCGCGCAACATCTACGGCGTCACCAAGTGCGCCGCCGAGGACCTCTGCGAGCTCGTCCACCGCGACCACGGCCTGCCCGTCGTGATCCTGCGCACGTCGCGGTTCTTCCCCGAGGCCGACGACCGCGACGAGGTCCGCCACGCGTACGCCGACGCGAACCTGAAGGTCAACGAGCTGCTCTACCGGCGCGTCGACATCGAGGACGTGGTGAGCGCCCACCGGCTCGCGCTCGAGCGCGCCCCGCAGCTCGGCTTCGGCCGCTACATCATCAGCGCCACGACGCCGTTCACCCCCGACGACCTGCCCGAGCTGCACCGCGACGCGCCGCCCGTCGTCGCCCGCCACGTCCCGTACGAGGCGCTCTACGAGCGGCTCGGCTGGCGCATGTTCGACACGATCGAGCGCGTCTACGTCAACGCGGCCGCGCGGCGCGACCTCGGCTGGGCGCCGCGCTATGACTTCGCGTACGCGCTCGAGCGGTTGGCGGCGGGGGAGGACTGGCGCTCCGAGCTCACCCACGCCGTCGGCATGAAGGGCTACCACGCCGAGCCGACGGGCGTCTACACCGTGCGCTGATGCGGGAATCCCCGCGCCGCACGGCGGGGATCCACGGAGGTCGCCGCGCCGGATCGCGGCCACACTGGCGGCGATGAGGCGCATCGCGCTGCTTGCCGCCGTGGCGCTGGCCGCGGCACCGACGCTCCCTGCCGACGCCGCCGAGCGCGGCGACCGCAAGCTGCGCTGGTCGGGCTACACCTGGACCGTCCGCGAGACCACGGGCCGCGCGGCCCCCGGCAACAACCGCTGGGGCGACTCGCGCTGGAACGCCCAGGTGCGGCGCGACGGCGCGCTGCGGCTGAACATCTACAAGGGCAAGGCGGTCGAGCTGATCGGCCCGCCGACGGGCTACGGCCGCTACCGCTGGGTCGTCGAGACCGACGTCCGGCGCGTCGACCCGTTCCGGGTGATCGCGTTCTTCGTGCGCGGCACCGGCGGCGAGCAGGACATCGAGTTCTCGCGCTGGGGCGAGACCGACCAGGCCTCCGTGGGCACCTGGGTGACGTGGAAGCGGCGCACGCGGCTGGCGTACGGGTACTTCGCGGTCCCCGGCCCGCCGCCGTACACGGTGCAGATCACCTGGAAGCCGCGGCGCACGCGCTACACGGTCCGCGACGCCCGGCGGCACCTGCTGCTCGACCAGACCTACCGGACGAGCCCGGCGGGGCGGCACGTCGCCCCGCGGCTCTCCTACTGGATCTACCCCGGGCACGCGAGCTTCCGGCATCAGTTCACGGCCAGGACCGTGCACCCACCTGTCATCGTTCGGGACTTCAGTTTCAGCAAGCTGCGCCGATGACGGTGGTCGGACCGCAGCTTTGCGGTCCGGTCGATGCGCAGATTCCTCGTTGCCCTCATCCCCATGCTGGCGGCTGCCGCCGTGCCCGGCGTCGCCGCTGCCCGGACCATCGAATGGTCGGGCTACACCTGGGACGTCCGCCCGCCGGGCTTCGGGACGCCGGGGCCCAACCACTGGTCGGACTCGCCGGCCAACGTGCGTACGGAGGGCTCGGAGCTCGTGCTCTCGATCGTCCGCGACGCGGCCGGGCACTGGACGGCGGCCGAGATCGGCAACCAGGCGCACCTCGGCTACGGCACCTACCGCTGGGTGGTCAACAGCGATCTGCGGGCGCTCGACGCCGACGAGGTGCTCGGCATGTTCACCTACGGCGGCGACGCGCGGTCCAACAACGAGATCGACTTCGAGCCGTCGCACTGGGGCAACCGTGCCTGGTCGTCCGGCTCGGCGACCGTCTGGCAGGACCCGGCGGCCGACCGCAAGCGCGGGCGCACCTTCGACTACAGCGGCCCGCCGCCCTACGTGCACGAGTTCACCTGGACGCGCGGTCGCATCCACTACCTCGTGCGCAACGGCGCGGGTGCGACGCTGCTCGACTGGACCGTGACCAAGGGCGTGCCGACGCCGTCGTCCGAGGTCCCGCGGATCAACTACTGGCGCTTCAAGGGCGTCCCGCCCGCGAGCGTGCGCAGCATGCGGCTCGCGAGCTTCAGCTTCAAGCCGCCCGCGGTGCGGGTCGCGCTCAGCCCGCGCCGCTTCCGCGCCGCGCGCGGCGCGACGCTCCGCTTCCGGGCGACGAAGCCGACGAAGGTCCGGCTCAGGGTCACGCGCGGCGGGCGCACGGTCGCCACGATCAGCCGCGCCGTCAGCACCGGCTCCGGGAAGCTGCGCTTCACCGGCAAGCTCGCCGGCCGCCGGCTGGCGCCGGGCGACTACCGCTTGCGCCTGGCCGGCGACGGCGACGTCCGCTTCGCCCCGAAGCAGTTGCGCTTCACCGTGCTCTGACCCGGAAGGTCAGGGTCTTGGCGGCCACGTTGCCCGCGCGGTCCTTCGCGGTCACCCGCAGCACGTAGCGCCCGGGCCGCGTGATCCTCAGCCTGCGGCCGGAGCGGACGCTGCGCGCTTTGCCGCCGCGGCGGCGCAGGGTGGCCTTCGGCCGCAGGCAACCCGAGGCGTCCGTGCACGTGAAGCGGAACGTGATCCGCGTGCCGCTGCGGTAGGTCCGCCGCTTCGGGCTGCGGATCCGGATCCGCGGCGGCGTGGTGTCGGCCTTCGGGGCGACGGTCGGGACCGGCGTGGCCGTCGGCGCCGGCGTTGGCGCCGGTGTCGAGACCGGGGTCGGCGTCGGCGTCGGTGTCGGTGTGGGCGTGGGGGTCGGGGTCGGGGTCGGGTTGATCTCCGCCTGCGCGGCGGCGAACGCCTGCCCGACGGTCAGCACGTCGACGCCGGCGTCCCGCAGGTGGTCCAGCTGCGCGCGGAACTGCGAGAGCGTCGTGTCGTAGGGCCCGGGCGTCCCGTCGTCGGGCACGACCTCGTGGTAGATCACGATCAGCCAGTAGCGGTGGGCCTTGGCGTAGTCGACCCACGACCGGAAGTCCTCGATCGTCGTCGTGGACTGGATGTTCTGGCCGCGGAGGTCGAAGGCCTCGAGGTCCAGCAGCCCGTTGTAGCCGTCCTCGACCGAGCGCCCGGACACGTAGCCCAGCGCCCGCGCCCGGGCGATCACGCGCGCGTCGTAGCGGCCGAACGGATACGCGAGGCTCGTGACCGGGCGGCCCGCGATCCCCTCGAGCAGCCACTTGGACTCGCCCAGCTCGAGCCCGAGGGTCACGTCGTCGAGCGTGACGAGATCGGGGTGGGTGACGCTGTGCGAGCCGATCTCGTGCCCGTCGTCGGCGAGCTCGCGCAGCTGCGCGCGGGTCATCAGGAACGGGTCGGGCGGGATCGTGGTGAGCCCCGCGGTCGGGACGTACTGGGTGGTCTTGAAGCCGCGCGCGTCCAGCAGCGGGAGCGCGTCCTCGTAGAAGGCGCGCGAGCCGTCGTCGAAGGTCAGGCTGACCATCGGGCGGCTGAAGCCCGGCGGGCTGTCGGCCTCGGCCAGCCGGTGGTCGTCGGTCTGCAGGAACCCGTTGCCGGGCAGGAAGTGCACGAACGCGGCGCGCACCGCGCCGGCCGGCATCGTGAAGCCGGTCTCGTACTGCGCCCAGTCCGCGCTCGGCGCGATCCCGGCGAACAGGTTGGCCCAGTTGCCGCCGGCCGCGGTCTCGTAGTAGACGCTGACGGCGGTGGTGGCGTCCGCCTTGTACCAGTCCGAGAACGTGTAGTAGCGGCCCCCGGTGACGGGCGCGAGCGCCGGCATCCACTTGGCGTCGCCGCTCACGTAGGCGCCGACCTCGACGCGCACCGAGCGCGCGCCCGTGTGCGCGTCCGCGCTCCACTCGAACCGCGCATCGTTCGTGCCCCACGCCGACGTCGTCCAGCCCATCGGGGCGTCCGTGCCGTCCTCGAGCCCGGGGTTGACGAGCAGGTTCTCGCCGGCGGAGGCCGTGGACGGGACCACCAGCGCCAGCAGCGCGAGCGCGACCATGATCCGGCGCATGCCGATCAGCGCTCCTTGCGCTCGATCGTGCGCCAGATCGCGACGCCCGTGGTGACCAGCAGCGTCACCGCGAACAGCGCCCAGAGGACGTTCATCCCGACGGTGAAGATGATCGCCACGAAGATCGCGATCGTCGCGAGGAAGAAGGTCGGTGAGGTGGTGAACATCCTGTCTCCTTTCCTTCACCATTCGGCCCCCGGCCGCTTGACCACGGCCAGGTAGAAGGACCGCCACAGGACCGCCTCGAGGAAGACGGCGTAGTAGAGCTCCTCCACCAGCAGGCCGGCGGCGACCATGTACTTCCAGCCGAGCTCCTTGACCTGGATCATCCGGAGCACGGACGCGAGCGCGAACAGCGGCAGCAGCCATGGCGAGAACACCATCCGGCCGACCGTGATCACGGTGTACGCAACCGCTCCGAGGAACAGCCAGCGCATCGAGGACGCCCACAGCGAGAAGGCCAGCCAGGCCGCGTCGCTGCGGACGCCGGGCCGCAGCCCGTACTCGCGCAGGCACTCGAACGCGCCGCGGTACCAGCGCAGGCGCTGCGCCCACAGCGACCGCATGGTCGGCTTGAGCGCGGTCCGGGCCCGGCAGCCGCGCGGCGCCATCGTCTCGTGGCCGTGCGCGCGCAGCGCGAGCGAGAGCTCGTAGTCCTCGGTCAGGACAGGCTCGTAGAGGTGCCCGCGGGTCCGCTCGACGGCCCGCAGCGCGACAACCGAGAACATCGTGGCGGCGCCGGCCAGGATCGGCGCGAAGCCGCGCCGCGAGCGGTTGATGCGCTCGGCGCGCGCGTACTCCATGGCCTGCAGCACGCCGAGCGCGCTCTCCAGCGGCAGGCCGGAGAAGTTCGCGCACACGCCGCCGAGCGCCTCGCCGTGCGCCTCGAACTTCGCCCGCGCCAGCTCGATGAAGCGCGGGTCCAGGATCGTGTCGGCGTCCATCGTCACGAGGAAGTCGCGGTCGCGCAGGGACGGGCTCAGGCGCGCCCAGGCCTGGTTGAGCGCGCCGCCCTTGCGCCCCGTGTTGCCGACGGTCTCCCAGACCTCCCAGCCGGGCTGCGAGCGGGCGAGCTCGACGGTCGCGTCCGTGCTGTTGTCGCTGATGACGATGCGGCAGTCCGGCGGCCGGGTCTGCGCGTCGACCGAGCGCATCGCGTCGAGGATCCCGTCCTGCTCGTCGTGGGCGGGGATGACGAGGCAGATCACGCCGGCGGTCATGGCTTCACCGCCTGCACGTGGAAGGTGACCCCGTTGGCGCCGCTGACCGCCGTGGGCGCCTCGCCCAGGAAGCCCGGGCACAGCCCGCGGTCGCGCAGGTCGCGGACGAGCCGCGCGACGAGCTCGAGCGTCGCCTCGGCGCGCTCGTCGAGGCGGATGATCCCGCCCGGCCGCACCTGTCCGGCGTCGGCGGCGGTCCAGTAGACCGGGGTGAGGCCGCTGCGGCGCACGTCGGCGTCGACGGCGGCGTCGGTGAGGCCGAGCGGCGGACGGACCCAGGCGTTGGGGTAGTCGAGCACGTGCGCGGTGGCCTGCAGCTCGGCGATCCGCTGCTCCGGGGTGAGCGCGGTCAGCGGCGTGCCGCTGTAGCCGTTGCTCGCCACCTGGCCCACGGTGCGCTGGAGCTCGACGAGGTCCAGGCGCCGGGCCGCGTCACGGCCGACGTCGAAGAACGTGGCGACCGCACGCGAGCGTTCGAGCACGGCCACCAGCCGGCGCGTGGTGGCGGCGTCGGGCCCGCCCTCGAAGGTGAGCGCGTAGTAGCCGTGCGTGGCCACGCAGCGCGACCGTTCGACGGCCGCGGCGGGGCTGGCGTGCTCGCGCTGCGGCGTCGTGCCGATCGTCAGCACGTCCGAGGCCCCGGTGGCCGACAGGACCAGCGCGAGCGTCACGGGGAGCGACACCGTGCCGATCCCGAGGATGGCGAGGACCCCCAGCTTCAACAGCGTGGTCAGCCTGCGGGGTCCGTCCTGTCCAGCTGCGGCTGCCATCCGTCCGCGCCCCTTTTGACGTCCTGTCAATTCCTGGTTTCACCCTAGTCCAGAAACCGGGAATCCGCCCCCGTACGCGGCCGCAGACGCGCGTGGGGATCTACGGATCAGGTGCCCGCGCGCGTTCCTCCTAGGCTTAGAAGCATGGAGGGTTCAGCCGGCGCGCCCCCACAGCGCGTCTGTCCCAAGTGCGCGCGTATTTCCTGGGCCACCGGTCCCCGGTGCCCCTACTGCCGTGCCCGCTTCCGCCGCCAGGGCGGGATCGCGCCCTGGATGCTGGCCGCGGCGGTCGCCGCGGTGCTGCTCGGGACCGCGCTGATGTTCGCGATCGCGGGCCGGATCGCCGACAACCGGCTCAACGACCGCGTCGACGAGGTCACCAAGGACTTCGACGCGAGCCTGAACCGGCTCCGCGAGGAGGTGCGCCGCGAGCTCAACGGGCAGGCGGGCACGCCGCCGCCGCAGCCGACGCCGACGCCGTTCCCGACGCCGACGCCGTCGCCCGCGCCGGAGGGCGAGGGGGCCGTGACCCCCACGCCCACGCCGTCGCCGGACGACGGGTTCTCGCCCGACGAGGGCGACCCGCGGCCCTAGGTGTAGACCTTGCGCTCGTAGTCGGCGAGCATGCGCGCGGCGCCGAACTCGGGGCCGAGCGTGCGCAGCGAGCGCCGGATCCGGTCGACCCACGCGTGCGGGATGCCGTCGTCGCCGGCGCGGTAGAACTCGGGCACGACCTCCTCCTCGAGCAGCCGGAAGAGCTCGTGCGCGTGGCGCGCGTCCTGGGCGCCGTGGTCGTGGTCGACGTCGCCTGACAGCGCCCAGCCGTTGTCGCCGTCGTAGCCCTCGGCCCACCAGCCGTCGAGCACGGACAGCTGCAGGCCGCCGTTGATGACGTTCTTCATGCCCGAGGTCCCGGAGGCCTCCAGCGGCGGGCGCGGGATGTTGATCCAGACGTCGCAGCCGCGCACCAGCCAGGCCGCCATCCGCAGGTCGTAGTCGTCCAGGTAGGCGACGCGGTCGGCGAAGCCGGGCGCGTTCTTCATCGCGAACAGGCCCTGCACGAGCGCCTTGCCGTCGTTGTCGCGCGGGTGCGCCTTGCCCGCGAGCAGGACCTGGATCGGGCGGTCGCCGCCGACCACGGCCAGCGCGCGCTCGACGTCCTGCAGCAGCAGGTTCAGGCGCTTGTAGGTCGCCAGGCGGCGGGCGAAGCCGATCGTGATCACGTCGGGGGCGAAGTTCGCCGCGGCCTCGGCGTACGGGCGCGGTTCGTCGCGCGCGAGCCGGTCGGCGACCGCGCGCCGGCGGGCGTACTCGATCAGCTGCGCGCGCTGCGTGCGGCGGACCTCCCACAGCTCCTGCGCGGGGATCTCGTCCACGGGCGCCCACGTGGCGGGGTCGGCCGCGCGGTCGAGCCAGTCCTCACCGAGGTGGCGGTCGAGCAGCTCCCACATCGGCTTGCCGAGCCAGGTCGGGACGTGCACGCCGTTGGTGACGTGCGTGATCGGGACGTCGTCGACGGCGCGGTCGGCCCACATGGGCTGCCACATCTCGCGCGCGACCTCGCCGTGGCGACGCGAGACGCCGTTGGCGGCGCGGCTCGTGCGCAGCGCGAACTGCGTGACCCCGAACGGCTCGCCCGGCTCGGCCGGGTTGGTGCGGCCGAGGCGGATGATCTCCTCGGCGTCGACGCCGAGCGTGCCGGCGATCTGCGCCAGCGTCTCGGCGACCTGGTGCGCCGGGTAGGTGTCGTTGCCGGCCGGGACCGGCGTGTGGGTGGTGAAGACCGTGCGCGTGCGGGCGCTCTCCAGCGCGGCCTCGAGCGAGCCGTCGTACTCGCGGCGGGCGAGCTCGAGCGAGACGAACGCGGCGTGGCCCTCGTTGAGGTGCACGATCCCGGGGTCGATCCCGAGCGCCTCGAGCGCGCGCACGCCGCCGATCCCGAGCAGCATGTACTGCGCCAGGCGCATGTCCTCGTCGCCGATGTACAGGCGCGACGTGATCCAGCGGGCGGCCTGCGAGTTCTCCGGGCGCTCGGCGTCGAGCAGGAACAGCGGGACGCCGCCGATGTCGGTGCGCCAGATCTGCGCCGTGACCTGCTCGTCGCGGATCGGCACGGTGATCGTGAGCGGCGCGCCGTCGTCGCCCGTCACCAGCGCGGCCGGGAGGCGGTCCGGGTCGGTGTCGACCCAGTACTCGTGCTGCCAGCCGCCGGCGTCGATGCGCTGGCGGAAGTAGCCGTGGCGGTAGAGCAGGCCCATCGCGACCAGCGGCCAGGCGCGGTCGGAGGCCTCCTTGAGGATGTCGCCCGCGAGCGCCCCCAGGCCGCCGGAGTAGATCGGGAACGAGCCGTGGAAGCCGTACTCGGCGGAGAAGTAGGCGATCGGGCGCTCGGGCGTGGTCACCGCGTCGCGGCGCGGGCGCTCGAGGTCGGCGCGGATGCGCTGCTCCAGCGCCTCGGCCCGGGCGATCAGCTCCGTGTCCCGCGCGGCGGCCGCGAGGCGGTCGGGGGCGGCCTCCTGCAGCAGCCGGACCGGGTTCTCGGCGACCCGGTCCCAGCGCTCGGGGTCGATGGCTTCGAAGACCGCGGGGCCGTCCGGGTCCCACGCCCAGCGGTAGTTGTAGGCGAGTCGGGCGAAGACGCCGAGGGCGTCGGGAATGCGGGTGGCGAGCCCGTCCGCGGCTCGCTCGAGATCGCGTCGGCCAGCGTGCACGTCGCGCAGCATAGGCGGTGGGAGATCCGCGAAGCGATCTCCCAAGCGACCGAGGCAGCGGGCGAAGCCCGCTCGCAAGGATCGCCCTTGACTTCCCGCCCCCTCCTGCCGATATCCTGGAATGCGTCAGGCGAGCGCGCCGCATCTGCCACGCAGGCGCACACCCTGACGGGAAAGGAGGATTCCACCATGAGAATCCGATGCCTTCGCTGCCTTCGCCTCTGGGGCGAGCGCTACGCGGAGCGGGCGAGCTGCCCGCACTGCGGCGGTGCGCTCAACCAGGCGTAAGGCCCATAGCGACGCCGGGCGGCCTGGATGGCCGCCCGGCGCACATCACCTTCTGCGCGCCTCCGGCTCCAGGGCCGGGTTGGCGTAGCCCGAGTCGGCGGAGTTGAAGTTCGTCCCCGGCGGGACGATCTCGTCGATGCGGTCCAGCAGCGCGGCGTCCAGCGTGCGCGACGCCGCCGGGAGCTGCGACTCGAGATGCTCCATCGTGCGCGGGCCGATGATCGCGCTCGTCACCGCCGGGTGGTTGATCACGAACGCGATCGCGATCTCGATCAGCGGGATCCCCGCCTCGTCGGCCAGCGCGCCGAGCGCGTCGGCGGCCTCGAGCTTGCGCTGGTTGCCGGGCAGGCTCATGTCGTAGCGGGCCGGGAGCCGGTCCGCGCGCGTGGAGGTCGGCAGCTCGGCGCCCTTGCGGTAGCGGCCGGACAGCCAGCCGCCGGCGAGCGGGCTCCACGGGATCACGCCGAGGCCATGGCGCTGGGCGGTCGGCAGCACGTCGGCCTCGATCCCGCGCACGAGCATGCTGTACGGCGGCTGCTCGGTCTTGAAGCGCTCCAGGCCGCGGTCGCGCGCCACCCACTGCGCCTCGACGATCTGCGACGCCGGGAACGTGCTCGAGCCGAAGTAGCGGATCTTGCCGGCGCGCACGAGGTCGGTCAGCGCCGACAGCGTCTCCTCGATGTCGGTCTCGGCCTCGGGGCGGTGCACCTGGTAGAGGTCGATGTGGTCGGTCTGCAGGCGGCGCAGCGAGTCCTCGACCGCGCGCATGATCCAGCGGCGCGAGTTGCCGCGGCGGTTGACGCCCTCGCCCATCTGGTTGTGGAACTTCGTCGCCAGGACGACGTCGTCGCGGCGGCCCTTGAGCGCCTTGCCGACGATCTCCTCGTTCTCGCCCTGGGAGTAGACGTCGGCGGTGTCGACGAAGTTGATGCCGGCGTCGAGGGCGGCGTGGATGATCCGGATCGACTTGTCGTGGTCGCGCTCGCCCCAGGCGCCGAACATCATCGCGCCGAGGCAGAGCGGGCTGACCTTGACCCCTGTCCTACCGAGTGTGCGGTACTCCATACAGCGACCCTACGCCCTGCTCGTGCTCGAGCAGCGCGCGCTTGGCGTCCAGCCCGCCGGCGTAGCCGGTCAGCGAGCCGTCGGCGCCGATCACGCGGTGGCAGGGGACGATGATCGAGATCTGGTTGCGGCCGTTGGCGCGGCCGACGGCGCGCGCGACGCTGCCGAGCTCGCGCGCGAGCTCGCCGTAGGTGCGGGTCTCGCCGTAAGGGATCCGACGGAGAGCGTCCCAGACGCGCAGCTCGAACTCCGTGCCGTGCTGGGAGAGCGGCAGGTCGAAGTCGGTGCGCTCGCCGGCGAAGTACTCGTCGAGCTGGCGCTGCACGTCGGCGAACGTGCCGTCGTCGGGCTCGGCCTGGGCGTGGAAGCGGTGGCCGTCGGTGTAGAGCGCGGTCAGGCCGCAGGTGTCGGCGGCGACATAGAGCGGGCCGATCGGGCTGGTGAGGAGAGCGGCGGGCATGCCCCGTGTAACGGTACGGGAGCTTCCGGCGTGAGCTGGGGCGTCTAGAATGGAAGTTCCCGCGCGGGCGGCCGCGTCCGCGTGCCCGCCCACCGCTCAGCAAAGGATGTTGCCTATGGCAGTCGAGCAGAAGCTCGAAATCGACGGCGAGGTCACCGAGGCCCTGCCGAATCTCCTCTTCCGCGTCAAGCTCGAGAACGACCACGAGCTGCTCGCCCATCTCGCCGGCAAGATGCGCCGGTTCCGTATCCGCGTGCTCCCGGGCGACAAGGTCCGGGTCGAGGTCTCCCCGTATGACCTCAACCGCGGTCGAATCGTCTACCGCTACAAGTAGACCCTTCCCCGGCCTGGCCGGCTAAGAGAAGCCCTTCCACCAGCCCCGCCGCCTCCGCGGCCCCGGCTGGTGGCGATGGCCGCTGCCCTTGTGCGTCCTGGTCATACGTAGTACGCTAATTCGTATGACCCGCTACTTGACTGTATTCGCCGGCGTCGTGCTGGCGCTTGTGGCGGTCAACCTCGCGCAGCCCGCGCGAGGTGATCAGCCCAAGGTCGCCTACGTCGTCGCAGGCGCCGCGGCCGAGCAGCCCGCCGTCGTCGAGCGCGTCCGCAAGGTCGCGTCGCGCGAGGGCGCGCAGCTGCGCGTACCGCTCACCACCGCCGACCAGCTCGGCGTCACGCACCTCCTGGCCGCCAGCGGCTATGACGAGGTGATCACCATCGGCGTCGATCGCCGGATCGCGATCGATCCCGTCGCCGCGCGCTATCCCGCCACGAGCTTCATCGAGGCGGGGCCGTCGACTCCCGCACTGTAAGGGAGACGCCCAAGACCTGCT
>Ga0182742_1002156_pt1 | contig 22612 bp, 25 predicted proteins | sample eDN5th37CBELigMG_FD_128880 | JGI IMG/M metagenome (GOLD analysis project Ga0182742, IMG submission 128880) | Enriched Miracle-Growth compost microbial communities from Emeryville, California, USA - eDNA 5th pass 37_C BE-Lig MG (version 2)... ... | reverse complement strand
GGAGTCGAGACACGATGAAGCCCCATCTTATGAACAATGCATTGAAGAAAGGGACGCTGTGCGTCGCGCTGCTCGCGGTGGTCGCGACGGCGGGGTGCAACCCGTTCCGCCGCAATTCCGGGGAGGCTGCGCTCTGTCGCGAGCCGACCGCGGGCTACGCACAGGCGGCGGAAGCGCCGACGCTGCGAGTCCCGCCTGGGCTGCAGGCGCCGGATACCCGCAATGCACTGCGCATCCCTGATCTCAACACGCCCGAGCCGCCGGCGCGCACGAAGGAGCAGGGCTGCCTCGACCAGCCGCCCCCGTACACGGTGACCAAGCCGGCCGAGCCGGAGGCGTGATTCTCGTGGGGGCGGGCGTGTATCATCCGCCCGCCTCGCTGCCTTCATGCGTGGAGAGATGGCCGAGTGGTCGAAGGCGCTGGACTGGAATTCCAGTAACATCTTAACGGGTGTTCGTGGGTTCGAATCCCACTCTCTCCGCCAGACCCGACCGGGGAGCGAAGCTTCCGGAAGGTCGGGCATCGTCATGTGAGGCCACCCGGTCTGTGGTGGCTCGCACCGGTTTCTCCGCGACGACCAGCCGCAAATCCCGTCAGGCCCGGAAGGGAGCAGCGGTAGTGGCGATGTCGGGTGCCGGAGGTCAAGCTGGTGCGGGCCGCCTCCTTCGGGTCCCGCGGGCGGCCCTGGCACGATAGACTCTCGCCCCTCATGGCCTATACCGCTCTGGCGCGGAAATACCGCCCCAAGAAATTCAGCGAGCTCATCGGGCAGGATCATGTCGTCCGGGCCCTCTCGAACGCCCTGGAAAGCGGGCGCGTGCATCACGCGTTCCTCTTCACCGGGACGCGGGGCGTCGGCAAGACGAGCATCGCGCGCATCTTCGCGAAGTGCCTCAACTGCATCCGGGCGGAGCAGTCGAAGCAGGAAGCGACGGCGGATCCGTGCGGCGCCTGCCCCGCTTGCGTCGAGATCGACTCGGGCCGCTTCGTGGACCTCATCGAGGTGGACGCGGCGTCGCGCACCAAGGTGGACGACACGCGCGAGCTGCTGGACAACGTGCAGTACGCGCCCACTCGCGCCCGCTACAAGGTGTACCTCATCGACGAGGTGCACATGCTCTCGGCGCATTCGTTCAATGCACTGCTGAAGACGCTCGAGGAGCCGCCCCCGCACGTCAAATTCCTGCTCGCGACGACGGATCCGCAGAAGCTTCCGGTCACGGTTCTGTCCCGCTGCCTGCAGTTCAACCTGAAGCGGCTGCCGGTTTCGCAGATCGCCGAGCTCATGAAGCAGATTCTCACGGCGGAGAACGTCGCGTTCGATGCCGGCGGCGTCCGGCTCGTCGCCCAGGCGGCGGATGGCAGCATGCGCGACGGATTGTCGTTGCTCGATCAGCTCATCGCGTTCGGCGGGGGCAAGGTCGACGAAGAAGCCGCGCGGTCGATGCTCGGCACCATTTCGCGCGATCACGTCGAGCGGCTGGCAGAGCTGCTCGCGGCGGGCGATGCGGCCGGTGTCCTGCAGTACGCGAAGTCGCTGGAGCAGTGGAGCCCGGACTACGCGCAGGTGCTCGATGAGCTGGCGTCTCTTCTCGTGCGGGTAGCCACGAAGCAGGTCGTGAGCGATTACGAGAGCGAGGAGCTGTTCGCACCTGAGCTCATCGAAAAGCTCGCGAAGGCGATGACGCCCGAGGACACGCAGCTTTACTACCAGACGGCGATCACGGGCAGACGGGATCTGCCGATGGCTCCTGATCCGCGCGTCGGGTTCGAGATGACGCTTCTGCGGATGCTCGTGTTTCGGCCGGTGGGAGAGATAGCTGCTTCGAGCGCTGCACCGCCCGCGTCGGGTGGCGCGCGGGCGAGCGGGGCGGCTCAGGCGCTCGCGGCGGCTCGCGCAGGAGCGGGCGGAGCGAGAGGCGCGGCTTCGGCGGGCGGGGCGGCCGGGAACGGCGGAACCCTCCGCAGCGGCGGCATCGGTAGCGGGCCCTCGGGCGGCGGAGACGGCGGCGGAACCAGCGCCGGTAGAACTGGCAGCAGCGGAACCGCGAGCGGTGGGGTCGCCGGTGGCTCCGGCGCGAGCGGCAGAGTTGCCAGTAGCACCGGCGCGAGCGGTGAAGCTGCACAGGGTGGCGCGCGTGGCTCAGCCAGTGGAGCTACTTCTACGGGCTGGGCGGGCGATCAAGGCTCGGCGGCGTCTACGAGCGCCTCGGCGGCCTCCGGCGCCAGCGGCAGCGACGCGTCGTGGAACGACATCCTTGCGCAACTCGATGTCGCGGGCCTCGCGCGTCAGCTCGCCAACAACTGTGTCCTCCTGGGCCGCAGCGGAAACCTCATCCGGCTGGGGCTCGACCCGCGCAATCAGATGATGAAAGTGCAGGGCGCGGTGGACAAACTCACGCAGGCGCTGTCGAAGCACTTCGGCGAGCCCGTGCGCCTCGAGTTCGAGGCCAGCGTCGCGGGCCTGGAGACTCCGGCGCAGGCGGAACAGCGCGCGATCGTCGAGCAGTTCGACTCGGCGCGCCAGTCGCTGGAAGCCGATCCGGCCGTGCGCGCCCTGCGCGAAACTTTCGGCGCTACGCTGCTTCCCGACAGCGTGCGCCCGCTGAAGCAATAATCCAGTTACCTAGCAGAGAGATCCGGCATGCGCGGAAACATCGGCAACATGATGAAACAGGCCCAGGCCATGCAGGCCAACATGCAGAAGGTGCAGGCCGAAATCGCCCTTCTGGAAGTAGTGGGCGAATCGGGCGGCGGCATGGTGAAGGTCACCATGACCGGCACGCACAACGTGAAGCGCGTGCAGCTGGAGCCGGCGATCGTCACGGAAGATCGCGAGATGCTCGAGGACCTCATCGCCGCCGCCACCAACGACGCCGTGAAGAAAGTGGAAGCGGCCGTGCAGGCGAAGATGGCGAGCGTGATGGGCGGCCTGCAGCTCCCGCCGGGGTTCAAACTGCCGTTCTAGTCGATTGGCATGAAGCATTCTCCGCAGCTCGCACGCCTCATCGATGCGCTTCGGGCGCTGCCGGGCGTGGGTCCGAAGACCGCGCAGCGCATGGCTTTCCATCTCCTGCAGGACGGGCGCGCTGGCGCGCGGGCGCTGGCGGAGGCGATCAACGTCTCGCTGGACACCATCGGGCGATGCAAACGCTGCCGCATGCTCACGGAAGGCGAGCTCTGCCAGACCTGTCTCGCGCCTCAGCGCGACGCCACGCTCGTGTGCGTCGTCGAGTCGCCGGCGGATGTCGTGGCCGTCGAGCAGTCGGGTAGCTATCGCGGGCGGTACTTCGTGCTGATGGGTCATCTCTCGCCGCTCGACGGCATCGGGCCGGAGCAGCTGGGCATCCGCGAGCTCGAGGGCATCCTCGATGAGGGCGGTGTGCAGGAGCTGATTCTCGCGACGAATCCCACCGTGGAAGGCGAGGCCACCGCGCACTTCCTGAGCGAAATCGCGATGAAGCGCGGGATTCGCGCAACGCGCATCGCGCACGGTGTGCCAATTGGTGGCGAGCTTGAATACGTGGATGGCGGGACGCTCGCGCACGCGTTCAGCGGGCGGCAGTCGTTCAGCTGAGTTCTGCCGACAGGAGCGTTCTGTTTATCCGGGCGTTCAGTTGATCGGCGGCCTGTACTTTGGCCCCCGCGCCTTCACCAGCTCCTCGAACAACCGTCGCATCCGCCGATAGCTCTCATATCGTCGTGCGCCCATTTCCCCCGACTCCACAGCCTTCTGAACCGCGCATCCCGGCTCACGCATGTGCTGGCAATCCAGAAAGCGGCAGCCGGGCGCCAGGCGCTCGACCTCCGTGAACCCGAGCGTGCGGGCATCCAGCTTGTCGATGGCGGGCGCGAAGTCGCGCACGCCCGGCGAATCGATGAGATAGCCGCCGCCGGGCAGATTGAACATGCGCGACGTGGTCGTCGTATGGCGGCCTTCCTCGTCGCGATCCAGCTCGCCGATCTCGGTTTCCGCGTGCGGCACGAGCCGCCGCACGAGCGACGACTTGCCCACGCCTGACTGCCCGACGAGCGCAGCGACCGACCCCGCGGCCGCCTCGGTGAGCTCACGCAGGCTCTCGTCGTGTTTCGCGGAGCACGTGACCGTGCGATACCCGATGGACTCATATGCCGCGAGCTGCGCGCGCAGCTCATCGTCAATCGGCAGGTCCCGCTTGTTGAGCACCAGGGTTGTCGCGATGGAGGCGGACGTTGCCGCCGCGACGTAACGATCCACCACGAAGAGATCTGGCAAGGGCTTCGGCGCCAGCACGACGAAAAGCCGCGAGACGTTCGCGACGACCGCTTCCGCTTCTCCGCGCATGTTCGACCGATACAGCGCGGATTGGCGCGGCTTCACCGCGGTGACGATGATCTCGTCTCGCGCGGTTTCGCACACCACATCGTCCCCGCACACGATATTCAGCCGCCGCCCCTTTGGCCGCGCGCGCCGCTCCACGCCTTCCGCATCCCGAACGAGGAGATCGCGCCCGAAGACGGCGACGATGCGGGCATCGAATGACTCGGCGGGTGCTTTCATGTCGGCGAAGCTGGGGCGGGCGGCGGCGAGGTTAGCGGCGGCCGGCCCGTCCGCGCAATGCCGGGCGTGCAGGGGTGCGTCGGCCCCGCCTTGCGTGCGAAGATCGCCTGCGGCGATATCGCCACATCACAGTGCCACAAGACAGGTCATGCCGAGCGCCGACCACCTCATTTGGATCGATCTGGAGATGACGGGCCTCAAGCCCGATACCGACGCGATCATCGAGATCGCCACGGTCGTCACCGACCGTAACCTGGACGTCATCGCGGAAGGCCCGAATCTCGCCATTCACCAGCCCGACGAAGTGCTCGCGAAGATGGATGAATGGAACACGCGCCAGCACGGCACGTCGGGGCTCACCGCCCGGGTCAGAGCGAGCACGATCACCACGGAGATGGCGGAAGAACGCACGCTCGCGTTCCTGACGCCGCTCGTGGCAGCCGGCGCCTCACCGATGTGTGGCAACAGTATCTGCCAGGACCGTCGCTTCCTCGCGAGACAGATGCCGCAGCTGGAGCGGTTCTTTCATTACCGGAACCTGGATGTGAGCACGCTCAAGGAGCTTGCGCGCCGCTGGGCCCCGGCCGTCTCCGAGTCCTTCACCAAGACGGGGGCGCACCTGGCGCTGGCGGACATCCACGAATCCATTCGCGAGCTGCGGCACTACCGGGCGAATCTGTTCGCGCCCCAGTACGCGAGATCGTAGGGGCGCGAAGCCCCTCGATCGCCCGGTCGGCTACGCAGCGGGAGCGCTGGAGCCGGCCTTGTCCCCTGCCAGGAAGAGCCAGGTTTCAACCACCGTGTCCGGGTTGAGGGACATGCTCTCGATGCCCTGGTCCACTAGCCACTTCGCGAGGTCCGGGTGGTCCGAGGGGCCCTGGCCGCAGATGCCGACGTACTTGCCGGCCTTCCGGCAGGCCGAGATGGCCATCGCGAGCAGCGCTTTCACCGCATCGTCCCGCTCGTCGAACAGCTTCGCGACGATGGCGGAGTCGCGATCGAGGCCGAGGGTGAGCTGCGTCATGTCGTTCGACCCGATGGACATGCCGTCGAAGAATTCGAGGTAGCGGTCCGCGAGCAGGGCGTTCGTCGGCAGCTCGCACATCATGATGACCTTGAGGCCATTCTGGCCGCGGGCGAGGCCGTTCTTCGCAAGCAGCTCCGTGACGTTCTGCGCTTCCTTGAGCGTGCGCACGAAGGGGACCATCACCTGCACGTTGGTGAGACCCATGTCGTTCCGCACTTTCCTGAGCGCGCGGCACTCCAGCTCGAAGCACGCTCCGAACGACTCGTCGACGTAACGCGAAGCGCCGCGAAAACCGATCATCGGGTTTTCTTCCGACGGCTCGTAAGCACGACCGCCGATGAGATTCGCGTACTCGTTGGATTTGAAATCCGAGAGCCGCACGATCACCGGTTCCGGCGCGAACGCCGCGGCGATCTGGGCGACGCCTTCCGCGAGCTTCTCCACGAAGAACGTGACGGGATCCGGATAGCCCGCGATCTGCGCGCGGATCTGGTCCTTCACATCGCCGGGCTGCGAATCGAATTCGAGCAGGGCGCGCGGATGCACGCCGATCATCCGGTTGATGATGAACTCCAGCCTCGCGAGACCGACGCCCCTGTGAGGAATGCTGGCGAAGTCGAACGCACGGTCGGGATTGCCGACGTTCATCATGATCTTCACGGGAATCCTGGGCAGCGAGTCCAGCTCGATCTGTTTGTGCTCGAATTCGAGCTGCCCCTCATACACGTAACCCGTGTCGCCTTCCGCGCAGGACACCGTGATGTCCTGCCCGTCCCGGATGCTGCGGGTTGCGTCCCCGCACCCGACGACTGCCGGGATCCCAAGCTCGCGCGCAATGATTGCCGCGTGACACGTGCGACCGCCGCGATTCGTGACGATGGCGGAGGAGCGCTTCATCACGGGCTCCCAATCGGGGTCCGTCATGTCCGCGACGAGCACGTCGCCGGGTTTGACCTTCCCCATGTCCTTCACGTCGTGAATCACGCGCGCGGGACCTGCGCCGATGCGCTGGCCGATGCTTCGCCCCGACGCAAGCACTTTCGAGCGGCGCTTGAGCGCGAAGCGCTGGATGGTGCGTCCGGCACGGCTCTGCACTGTTTCGGGCCGCGCCTGGAGGATGAAGATCTCGCCGGTGGAGCCGTCCTTGCCCCATTCGATGTCCATCGGCTGCTTGTAGTGATCCTCGATGATCAGCGCCTGCTTCGCGAGCGCCAGGATATCCTCGTCCGTGATGGAGAAACGCTGGCGATCGGCTTCCGGCACATCCACGGTCTTCACGCGCTCGCCGCTTCCGGGCGCGCCGTAAACCATCTTGATTGCCTTGCCGCCGAGGTTGCGACGAACGATGGCGGACTTTCCGGCACGCACCGAAGGCTTGTACACGTAGAACTCATCGGGGTTCACGGCGCCCTGCACGACGGTTTCGCCGAGGCCGTAAGAGGCCGTGATGAACACGACATCCCGAAATCCCGAGTCCGTGTCCAGCGTGAACATGACGCCGCTCGCGCCGAGGTCGCTGCGGACCATGTGCTGCACGCCGGCGGAGAGCGCGACGGCGCTGTGGTCGAAGCCGTGATGCACGCGGTATGCAATGGCCCGATCGTTGAAGAGCGACGCGAACACTTCGTGCATCGCCTTCAGCACTTCGGCTTCCCCGCGCACGTTCAGGAACGTCTCCTGCTGGCCTGCAAAAGAGGCTTCCGGAAGGTCCTCCGCCGTCGCGGACGAGCGGACCGCGACGGCGATCTCCCTGCCGCCGCTCATCTGCCTGAGCTCATGGAGAACGGCGTTTTCAAGCTCGGCAGGGAAGGGCGTGGCGAGAATCCACTCGCGGATCTGAGCGCCGGTGCTCGTGAGTTTCGCGACATCCTCAACGTCGAGGTTGGCGAGCGCGCCACGAATGCGCGCGTCGAGACCGTTCTGCTTCAGGAAGTCGCGATAGGCCTGCGCCGTCGTGGCGAAGCCGCCGGGCACCCGCACTCCCGCACCGGCGAGTGAGCTGATCATCTCGCCGAGCGACGAGTTCTTGCCGCCGACGGTTTCGACATCGCCCTTGCGCAGATGCTCAAAACGGATCACGTAGGCGTTCAAGGTATCCTCTTTCGAACGATGTGGGTCTTGCAGGGCAAACCTTGCGATGAAACACTCGCGGCTCGGAGAAAAGGTGGAAACCTGTGAGCCGACGAACCGTTTTCTTCGTGTCCGATCAGACCGGCGTGACCGCGGAGACGATGGGCCACAGTCTGCTGACTCAATTTAGCGGACTGGATTTTCGTCCAATCACTCTGCCATTTGTGTCGACGGTTGACAAGGCAGAGGAAGCGGTTCGCAAGATCAACCGCGCTGCTGCGGAAGACGGTGTGCGGCCGATCGTGTTCAGCACGCTCGTCGTCGACGAGCTGCGGGACATGGTGATGCGCAGCGATGGGCTGTTCCTCGATTTCTTCGCGGCCTTCGTCGGTCCGCTGGAGCGCGAGCTGAACGTGCGCTCCACGCATCTCGCCGGCCGCGCGCACGGCATGTTCGACGTTGCGGGATACACGGCGCGCATCAATGCAACGAACTTCGCGCTCGCGAACGATGACGGAACCGGGCAGGACTATTCGCACTCCGACGTCATCCTCATCGGTGTGTCCCGATCGGGCAAAACGCCCACTTGTTTGTACATGGCGCTTCAATACGGAGTTTTCGCTGCGAACTATCCGCTGACGGAAGACGACCTCGAATCGGGAAAGCTGCCGCCGCGGCTGGAGCCGTATCGTCGCAAGCTCTATGCCCTGACCATCAAGCCGGAACGGTTGCAGCAGATTCGCAATGAGCGCAGGCCCGAAAGCCGGTATGCTTCGCGCCAGCAGGTCGCGTATGAGTTGCGCGCAGCGGAGGCGCTTTTCGCGCGTTATTCCATTCCCGTGATCGACACGACCGAGTGCTCGATCGAAGAGATCGCGAGCCGCATCCTCAGCAACACGGGTATCGAGCGTCGGTTGCGACCGTAGTAGTCGTTCCGGCGCGACGCGAAGCCTTCAGTCCCGTGCCTTGATATTGAGAAGCTGCGCACGATATTTGCTTGGCGAAATTAGATCGTGTCACGCCTTGCCAAGCAATCAACGTGCGATATAGTCGAACCCAGATGCTCGATGACGCAATCACACTCGTTTCCTGGCGATCCCGCCCGCGCACTTTCGTCGCGCTCATGGCGCTTTACGAAAGCAACTATCTGCGCCTCGGCTGGCTCGCGGGCGCGCTCGATGCGCTGAACGGCAATCACCGTTCGAGCGTGCCAGGCGATTGTGATCTTCTTCTCAACGTCACCGAGCGCACGCCGTACACGACGACCCTGAACCTGACCTACCGGTTCGAAGCCACCGAGTATCCGGACATGGGCATCCGCATCTATCACGATGCGCGCCTCGTCGAAGCGCAGGACTGGGCTCCCGGCCGGGAGCACGGCGCCCGCGCGCATTCGCACGGGGTTCTGCAGGCCCTGCGACGGCACGCGGAGCGTGAACTGGATCAGCGTTGGGCGCGGAACATCATGTTAAACAAGTGGCTGGAGTATTGCCTGGAGCGAGGCCATCGCTTCTCGCCTGCCACCCTCGTCCCGGCGTGCTAGCCCGGATCCGATAGGTCCGGATCGGGTCGGCGAAGATCCGGTGAGCGGGTCGTGGCGGGTCACCGCCGCATCTTGCATGAAGTCCCTTCGACAGCTCGGCTTTCTCAAGCTGCCCTTTCGCCAGGAAGAGAAAGACGGAGAGGACACTCGCGTCCTCGCCCTGTTCCGCAATCGCGCGGAGCTCAAGAAAGCCTATGGCGAGCTGCAGGACGAAATCTATCGCCTGAAGGATCGCATCAAGCAGCAGGAAGGCGCCACGCAACGCGTGCAGGAGATGCTTTCGGCGCTGGAGCAGCGGCTCGGGACGCAGGAGAGCGGTTATCCCGCGCTCGTGTTCTATCAGCTGCGTGCACTTTGGCAGCTCGGCAGGGAGCTCATCGAACAATTCGTCGCCGATCTCGCGCGCCAGCTCGAGGACCGGGAGCGTCGCGCGCATTTCGCCGAGCATAACCGGCGGCTATTCGCGCGCCGGCAGTCCGTCGAGCAGCAGCTTCGCGCGGCCGAGACGCAGGCAGCCGAAGCGGGGGCGCAGCTTGGCTCTCTGCATGCCGAGCGCGAGAAGCTCACGCGGTTCTGGCATTTCTTCAAACGCAAGAATCTCGATCGTCAGATCGAAGAGGCTCGCGGTTCCGCCACGGCGGCGGAAGTGGCGCTTGCCGAGGCGCGCGGCGCGGCGGAGGCGCTGGAGAAGGAAGGGATGCCGGAGTTTCCGGGGCTGTCTCTCGATGCGCGACGCGCGATCAATCTTGCGGCGATCGCTTATGCCGAGGTGTTGTGCCTTCGCCTCGTGAAGACGAAGCTCGTCAGCCTCGCGCGCGAAGCTACGTCACGCCGTGAGGTTGCGGACGATTACGGCTCGCGCGCGGAGTGCGAGGCGATCATGGCGGACATCGCTCGTGCGCGCGCGCTGATTCAGGCGCGCACGAACATCGCACAGGAAGTGAAGACGCGGTCCGAGCGGCTCAAGCAGATCGCCCGCTATCGCGGGCCGAACGATACATCCCCCACACCGGAGTCCATCGCGTTCGGAGAAGGCGATGTGCTTGCGGGCGAGACGATCGGCGCGAGCCTCGCGCGCATGCCGAATGTGCTCGCCGAAGACACGTGGGATCTGTTCCGCGTCCTTTTGCGCTGATCAGATCGTCTTTTTCTCGCGCGGATCGAACAGCGTGTAGAGCACCGGGGCCGCGACGGACACCAGGAATGTGGCGACCGCGAGCCCTGCGATCACTGTGATCGTCATCGGGCGGCGCATTTCGATGCCTTCACCCACGCCGATGGCCATCGGCAAAAGTCCCAGCACCGTAGCGATGCTCGCGATCATGATCGGGCGCACGCGCGAAGCGCTCGCCTGAATCATCGCGTCTCGCGTTCGTCTGCCTCGCGCCCGCGCGTGCTTGATCGCATCGATCAGGATGATGGCGTTGTTCACGAGCATCCCGGCAAGCAGGATCGTGCCGATCAGTGCCACCGAGTTCAGCGTCGCGCCGGTGGCATAGAGTCCCCACGCAGCCGCGATGAGCCCCATCGGAACCGTGAACAGAATACTCAGCGGATTCAGCAGCGACCGAAGCTGAGACGCTGTGACTAGATAGACGAGGAAGACCGCGAGTGCGAACGCGAGCAGGAGTGATCGGGAGCTCTGCTGTCCTTCCGCGCCATTGCCTGGCGCGGTCGCGGTCACGCCGGCAGGGAGATCCAGGCCGATGATCATCCGCTCTGCCGATGTCGTTGGCATGGACGGGAATGCTGACGGGATTAGCGAGAGCGGCGTGTGTGAGGCCTCCGCTTGACGTGTTTCCCGCTCACGAACCCGGGGCGCTGACCGCGTGACCGGAGCAGTCAACGCGCCGATGCCGAACCCAGGCCCCACAAGTCGCAGGGCTGGCGCCGGCTGAGCGCTCCCGAGCCCGCCCGAGAAGACCGCCGCCGTGCCGATCAACAGCGCCAGCGCGAGCCCCAGAACAAGCGCGCGGTGGTCGAGTACCCAAGCGACGAGCGAAGTCCCCAGTCCATATGGCGCCCACGCCTCTCCAAACGGCCGGAGACGGTTTTGAAGGGGAGGGGTGGTGACCGGCCCGTTTGCGGACGATCCGCTCAAAGGGCCGCTGGTGCGCTGATACGCGTTGGGACTCGGGTCCGCGCCGGGCGCGGTCGGAATGGCAATTCGCATGTCCAGCCTCCCCGCCGGACGCGCAGTTCTCGTCCGGCCACGCGCGGGGAGTATATGGACTCTGGTGTTCTAGTCAACTAGAACAGCCGGACTCCGAACGGAGTCCGGCATCACGAAGCTCAGTTGGCGCGCGCTCCGGCCTTCGGTTTCACGTCGGCCTTGACCGTCTGGGGCTCGCGTCCGGACGCAGGACGCAGCCCGGTGACCATGTCGCCCATGATCTCGGTCGCCTGCGCCAGCACGATGTCCAGATCCTCCGGCTTCTCCTTCTCGAGCTCTTCGGTCGTCTTCAGGAGAGGCTGGCCCTTCGCCGCGCGGCGGCTGTTCTCACGCGCAAGGCGCTCGGCATCGAGCCGGGCCCGCTCTTCCTTGCGAGCGTTCAGGTTGAGCGAGATCGTCTTCAGCTCGCGTTGCTGGTCCAACGACGCGATGGTTTGCACGAGCCAGCGGTAGTCCGGATCCTTCTCCGCACGCGCCTTCTCTTCGCTGTCCAGCGTGCTGACCGACGTGTCGTCATTCCGCACGGCTGTGCGGAAGGCCACGCCCGGGATGCGATCCCAGGGCAGGGCGGCTTCGAGCGCGCTTTCGCCGACGGTCTTCATGTCGATGTCCGACGGGAGCTGCACGTCCGGCTCGACGCCGCGATGCTGCGTGCTCTCGCCGGTGACGCGATAGAACTTGCCGATGGTCACGGTGAGCTGCCCGTTCACCGGCCGCTGTTGCCAGCGATCCAGCGGAACGAGGTTCTGTACCGTGCCCTTGCCGAACGAACGCTGGCCGATCACGACACCGCGGTGATAGTCCTGGATCGCTCCGGCGAAGATCTCGGATGCGGAAGCGCTCGTACGATTGATCAGCACGGCGAGCGGACCGTCGTATTCGACGCCCGGCTCCGGATCGTCCAGCACTTCGAGGCGACCTGTCGTGTCCTTCAGCTGCACGACCGGACCCTTGTCGACGAAGAGGCCGGTGAGAGCAGTGGCTTCCGGCAGGTACCCACCACCGTTGTCACGAAGGTCGAGCACGAGGCCATCGATCTTCTCGGCCTTGAGCTCGCGGATCAGCTTGCGCACATCGCGCGTCGTGCTCCGCGCATTCTCATCGCCCGCGCTCTGCGCGGCGATGTCCTGATAGAACCCGGGAACCTTGATGACGCCGACCTTCAGCGTCTTGTCCCCGCGCGTAATGGTCTTCACTTCCTTGTGCGCAGCCTGTGCTTCGAGCGTGACCTTGTTACGCACGAACTCGAGCGTCTTCTCCGGCGAGCCGGGAGCAGCGCCCGCGGGAAGGACATGCAGGCGCACCGTGGTGCCGGCCTTTCCGCGAATGAGCTGAACGACATCGTCGAGACGCCAGCCGATGACGTCCTGCGCCGGACCGTCCTTGCCCTGGCCGACGGCGACGATGCGATCGTTCTGCACGAGCGTGCCCGCAACCGCGGCCGGACCGCCCTCGATGATGTTGAGGATCGTCACGTAATCGTCGACGAGCTGCAGCGACGCGCCGATGCCCTCGTAGTTGAGGCTCATCTGGATGCGGTATTCCTCGGAGCTGCGCGGCGAGAAGTAGCTCGAGTGCGGGTCGAAGGTGCGCGCGTACGAGTTCATGAGGTTCTCGAACACGTCTTCCTGCGTCACCTGATCCACGCGCTTCAGCACGCGCTCGTAGCGCTTCTGCAGCAGCTCGGAAGCTTCCTTCCAGGTTTTACCGGTCAGGAGGAGGGACAGCGCGTCATTCTTTACACGCTTGCGCCACAGCTCGTTCATCTCGGCGACGTTCGCAGGCCACGGCGCTTTCGTGCGATCGAACTGGAACGTCTCGTCGAGCGTCCAGTCCGGCTCGGTCTTGAGCAGGCTCAGCGCATAGTTGATGCGTTCGCGATTGCGCTGCTGGAAGCGGGCGAAGACGACGTACGCCGGTTCGAGCTCGCCCGTACGGATCATGTCGTCGTACTTGAGGCGGTTCGCGGAGAACTCGGCGATGTCGCTCGCGAGGAAGTAGCTGCGCTGACTGTCCAGCATGTCGAGGTATCGCTCGTACACCTGCACAGAGAGCTTGTCGTCGATCGGGGCGCGCCGAAAATGCGCTTCCTCGAGGATCGACCCGACACGCCGCGCGATGGCGCGCTGGCGTTCGGTAGGAACGATGGCACCGGGCGGAAGGCCCGAAGTGTTGGCGGGAGCGGGCGTTGAGCTCGCGAGGACGAGTGCCAGAACGGTGAGGATCGAAGCGGCAATCCAACCGGACGGGCGACGCAGGGATTTTGGCATCGTTCGCGCACTCACAACTTGAGTAAACTCTGGGCCCAATCTAGAGGTCGCGAGGGGGAGCATCAAGTGTTCCGTACCCCGCGACATGGGGATTTGGCCATGCGGCCGCTGGCAGTGCTATTGGGAATAGTGATGGGCTCGACAGTTTCGATGGCTGTCGGGCTTGCGCTTACGTGGGTGGTTTTCCTGCTGATGCCCCAGCACGCGGACCGGCTCGCCGCGGAAAAGGCCCCGCTGCTCAAGGCCATCCTGCTGTTCTCGCTGCTGGCCGCCGCTGCCGCGGCCAGCTTCTATGGGGAAATACGGACCCGTCCCTGGCGCCTGCGGGCAATCGCCGCGATGGTGATATTGCTCGGGGTGGCCGTCTGGACCTACTGGCCCCGCTGAGCCAGCGTCCTGCCCACATCGGTTCGCCCGACCGGCAAGTGGCCACCGGAGGGGTGACACGGGTCCGAACCCAGTCTCAGCCGGGCTTCCGCCTGCGCTTCCAGGCCTCGATGTCCATCGGGGAAGCGCTGGCGTTGTACGGGTCGTAGCCGTTGCCGCGCCCCCCGGGGTGTTGTTCCAGCACGGCGAGCGTGATCTGGTTGTCGGTGGGACGGTCGGGGGGCGTTTCCCCCGTTGGGCTTCCGCTGGATCGGCTCTTTGGGGAGTGGGCGGTAATCGCCGCGATGCCGGGCCGGCCGGGCCGGGACACGGTGCGCTTCATCGGATCCTCGTTCTTATTGTCTGATTCTTATTCGTTTCGCCTCGACACTGCGAAGCTTGTCACAGTGCGAAGGCGTGCAAGTGTGACCGGAGTCACACTCCGAGGGTCAATCCGACTTTCGGCTGGGCGAGCGCATGAAGCGCCAGCAACCCCGCAGGATCATCACGAAGACGTAAGGCCCGAAAGCGACGCACCAGTACACGAGCGAACCGCTCTTCAATCCGCTGAAGAAATCCACGAGCAAGGCGAACGGACCGCCGTCCGTGTACGGCCCAAGCGTGGCACGGCCGACGACCCAGATGAGCACCGGCATGATGAACAGGCCAACCGCCAGCAGGATGACGAAGATCATGAGCTCGCGTCGTGCGGGGGAAGGCACAGGCGTCGCCACCGTGGTGTTCAGAACAGTCACTCCTGCAGCCCACGTCGGGCGAAAGTCCTCGGGCCGGGCATAATAGCCGCACGATGCAAAAAATCAGAGCAGCAGTCGTCGGTGTCGGTTATCTCGGACGCTTTCACGCACAGAAATACGCGGGAGCGGAATCCTGCGAACTGGTCGGTGTCGTGGACGCTCGACCCGAGGCACGCGAGAAGGTCGCCAAGGAGCTGCGAACGGAAGCGTACGCGGATCACCGCGAGCTCCTGGGGAAAGTCGATGCGGTGAGCATAGCCACAACGACACCCGCGCATTTTCCGATCGCGCGGGACTTCCTCACGGCAGGCGCGCACGTGCTCGTGGAGAAGCCCATTACGGAGTCGCTCGATGAAGCGCGTCAGCTCATCGAGCTCGCAAAGGCGAAAGGCTGCGTGCTGCAGGTCGGGCACCTGGAGCGCTTCAATGCGGCGATTCTCGCTGCGGAGCCCTACATCCGGGTCCCACGTTTCGTCGAATGTCATCGGCTCGCGCCCTACAAGGAGCGCGGCACGGACGTGAACGTCGTGCTGGATCTCATGATCCACGACATCGACATCGTTCAGACGATCGTCGGCTCGCCCATCGTGTCGATCGACGCAATCGGGACGACGGTCTTCTCCGACGAGATCGACATTGCGAACGCCCGCATCCATTTCGAGAACGGCTGCGTCGCCAACGCGACGGCGAGTCGCGTCAGCATGAAAACCGAGCGCAAGCTGCGGATCATCCAGGACGACACCTATCTGTCCCTCGACCTTCAGCAGAAAAGCCTCACGTTGATGCAGCGCCTTCCAGGCACGCCGGCCCCCGGTCAGCTCCCGGTGTCCATCGAAGAGCGCACGTTCGAGCAGGGCGATGCGCTCAAAGCCGAGATCGAGTCGTTTCTCGATTGCATTCGCAACGGCAAGCCTCCGGTCGTGGGCGGGGAGGCGGGGCGGCAGGCGCTGGAGACCGCCATGCGAATCACCGAGCATGTTCAACGGGGTTCCCACCGCCGCAGGTGACGGAACCGCTCCCGAGCGGGTGTGTCGGAACGAAGAGCGCGAGCCGAGCGTTCAGTCTTCCAGAGGGTCCGGCCGTCGAGCTTGAAAGCGCGACCGGACGCTCCAGATAGCCCGACATGGATACCCAACTCGTATCAATCGCCCCCAAGCAGCTCATTCTCGAGCTGGATCTGATCGCGGATTTTGCGTGTCCCTGGTCGTACCTCGGCAAACGCAGCCTCGAGCGCGCATTGGCGAACCTGCAGGGTTTCCCCCACCCCGCGCTTCGCTGGCATGGGTTCAGGCCGCAGACCGAAGGAGCCGGGAACAAGGCGGGCGTGGTGCAGCCATGGCGTGCGCACATCGCCTCGCGGTTGCCTGCGGGCATCTCCGTAGATTTCGCGCACAAGAGTCTGGCTGAGGCAGGGCAGAGTCTTGGCATCCACTTCGATTTCTCGAAGCTGGAGCGCGTGCCGGATACGCGTGAGGCACACCGGCTGGTGGCGCTCGCTGCGCGCGAAGACAAGCAGAGCGAAGTGGCGGAAGGTTTGTTCCGTGCGTTCTTCGAGGAGGGGCGAGACATCGGCGACCGAGCGGTCGTAGAAGCGATTGCGCGTGAGATCGGCGCAAGCGAAGACACGCTCGCGGCTTTCGCAGATCCGGAAGCCGGGCGGGATGAGGTGGCGGCGGAGGAAAAGCGCCTGCGAGGCTTCGGCGTCGTCGCGACCCCGAATCTGCTGATCAACGGTCGGGTGCTCGTGCCGGGTCCGGCGGACGTGTCCACGTATCTTCAGGCTCTCGACCAGGCGCTGTTCCCGCAGCTCCCGGCGGACAAGAAACACCTGCATTGAGTTGAGCACTGCTCCCGGGCGCGGTAACTTGCCCCGCCCCGGGAGCCTTCCGGCTCATCCTTCAATCTCTTCCGCACCAGGCAAGTCAGCAACGATGGAACCTGAGCACTTTCGGCGCAAACCCCGTCCGGTAACGGTCGCTGCTACGCAGTTTTCCTGCGGCTGGGACGTGGGCGCGAACATCGCGAAGGCGGAAAGCGCCGTGCGCGAAGCAGCGCAGCGTGGCGCACAGATCATCCTTCTGCCGGAGCTCTTCGAGACGCCGTATTTCTGCATCGAGCAGGATGTCAGGCATCTCGGGCTCGCCCAGCCTGTGGAGCAGAACCGTGCTGTGAAGCACTTTCAGGCGATCGCGCGTGAGCTGGAGGTCGTGCTGCCCATTAGCTTCTTCGAGCGTGCGGGCCGCGCGTACTACAACTCGATCGCCATCGTGGATGCGGATGGCAGCGTTCTCGGGGTCTACCGCAAGTCCCACATTCCGAATGGGCCGGGGTATCAGGAGAAGAATTACTTCAGCCCCGGGGACACCGGCTTCAAGGTCTGGGATACGCGCTACGCGCGCATCGGAGTCGGGATCTGCTGGGATCAGTGGTTCCCCGAGACGTCTCGCGCGATGGCGCTGATGGGTGCGGAGTTGCTGTTCTTCCCAACAGCGATCGGCACTGAGCCGCCGCCCGCAATGCCTCTCAACTCGCGGGATCACTGGCAGCGCACGCAGCAGGGGCACGCAGCGGCGAATCTCACGCCGCTGATCGCTTCGAATCGGTACGGGCTGGAGAAGTCGCTGCAGAACCCCGAGGGGCTGTACATCAACTTCTACGGGTCGTCGTTCATCGCGGACGCCACGGGTGCGAAAGTCGCCGAGGCGCCGGAGCAGGGCGACGCGGTGCTAACCGCCACGTTCGATCTCGAAGCGCTCGCCCAGCAGCGCGACAACTGGTTCGTGTTCCGCGACAGGCGGCCGGATCTCTACGGACCGCTGTTGACACTCGACGGCAGGCAGGTACACGGCGGCGGGCGCTCGTAACGCCCGCTTGCTCACCCGTTTGGCCAATTCACGTGGCCAACTCACCGGGCAAATTCACTTCGCCGCTTTGCGTTTCGCCCAGGCGAGCGCGCCTTCAAGGTCGTCCACGAACTTCGAGTATTCGGCGCGCTGAGAAGCGTGATCGGGAATTCGCAGCAGGTACGACGGGTGCACCGTCACCCACAGGTGCGTGTCTTCCATGAAGGGCGTCGGCAGCCCGCGCATCGCAGATACCGTGACGGTGTGGCCCAGCAGGCTGCGAGCGGCGCTGGCGCCGAGAGCGATCACGAGTTTCGGCTGAACGAATTTCAGCTCTTCCGCGAGCCACCATCGACACGCCTCGATCTCCTCGACGTTCGGCTTCACGTGCAGGCGGCGCTTGCCACGCGGTTCGAATTTGAAGTGCTTGACCGCGTTCGAGACGAACACGTCGCGCCGGGTGATGCCGGCTTCCTGGAGCGCGCGATCGAGGATGGATCCGGCCGGTCCGACGAAGGGATGACCTTCGAGGTCTTCGGCATCGCCCGGCTGCTCGCCCACGAGCATCAGATCGGCCTTCAGCGGCCCTTCGCCCGGGACCCCCTGGGTGGCGTTTCGCCAGAGTCCGCAGCGCCTGCAGGCGTTGACGGCGTCCCGCAGTTCTTCGATCGAGTTGAGATGCCGCCCTATGGCATCGCCGCGCTCGCTGCGCGCTCGCGCTACATGTTCCTCGGGCGGCCGTTGTCTCGTAGCCATCCACGGCACAATGGCCGGCGTCCCGCTCCGGTTCCCGTCGCGGAAAATCCGGAGTGCGCCGGCTGCAGCCGCAGCGTGAGAATTGGTGGAGGCGGGGGGAATCGAACCCCCGTCCGTAAGTGCTAAGCTCGAAGACCTACGTACGTAGCTGTCTCTTTGGTTCTCGCGCACCGCTACCCGAGCAGCAGGGAAGACGTTACGCCAGCCGCAGTGACTCTTAACGAACCAGCCTGAAGCTCACTGGCTCGCGATCCCATGAACGCGTCCCCAGATTCAGTCGCATGGGCACGAGCTGGTCTGAGGTCAACGGCCCTTAGGCCGCCAGAGCGTAGTTGTCGTCGTTGGCAACTATGATTTGCAGCGTGTTTTACGAGGGGCACTGCACCTCGGTACGCACTTCGAGGTTCACGACCCACGTCGAAACCGGTCGCCCCCTAAGAGTGCACGCGAAGGATACCTCATCCTGCACGGCGCAGGCGATTGCCCCGCGCGCGTCGCTTGGTTGGGGTTAAGTTACGCGATTCAAGTGGCCGCGCCCGGGCCGACGGAGCCTGAGCGCGGCCAGTTCGTGTTGAGAATATCGGAGTCGAAGAATGCGGAAATCGGTGGTCTTGTTCGGGGTGTCGCTGGTTGCAGGAAGCACGTGGGTCAATGCGCAGAATGCGGTAGTCAACTGGACGACGCGCGCGGAAGCAGGGTTTGTCGCAGCCCGCGGCAACACAGTCACGGAAACGGCGAACGCGAAGTTCGAGATCACTCGCGAGACGCAGAACTGGAAGAACTTCTTCGGCGCAAGCGGCCTCTACGGGCGGGCGAGCGACGTGGAGAGCGCCCAGCGATGGGATGCGCGCTACCAGCTGGACAACTTCATCCGCTCGAACACGTTCTGGTTCGTCGGCGGCCGCTATGAGGACGACCGCTACAGCGGTTTCGACTACCAGGCCACGGCCACGGCGGGTCTCGGCCGGAGATGGTTCGACACGGAGCTGACGAAGCTCAGCACCCAGCTCGGTGTCGGTTACCGCTCCCTGCGCTCGGAAGAGCTGATTCGCGATGAGGAGACGGACGCCGTCCTCGCTCGCATCCCGGGAGAGAGTCAGCAGGACATGGTCGTCAACGCCGCCGTCACGTTCGAGCATTCCTTCAACGACAGCACGAAAGTGCTGAACTCGCTGCTGGTCGAGTCCGGCGAATCGAACACGCTCACCCGGAACGATTTCGCCCTGCAGGTGAAGATGATGGAGGCGCTGGCGCTCAGCGTCGGTTTCAGCGTACGCAACAACAGCGAGCCGCTGCCGGGCCTCAAGAAGACCGACACGCTGACGACCGTGAATCTCGTGTATTCGCGAACGCCCTGAGTCGAACGTCCTGGGTCGAACACTGTGGGTCGAACACCCTGGGCCGAACACCTTGGGCCAAGCGCCCTGGGCCGAGCGCCCTGGGCCGAACGCCCTGGACGAGTGCAGGCCCGCGAGCGGCGAGGTTCAGCCTCGCCGCATGATGCGGGCCTTGTCGCGCTGCCAGTCGCGGTCCTTCTCGGTGGCGCGCTTGTCGTGCTGCTTCTTGCCCTTTGCGAGGCCGATTTCGAGCTTCGCGCGGCCGTTCTTCCAGTGAAGGTCCAGCGGCACGAGGGTGAAGCCCTTGCGCTCCACGGCTCCCGTGAGGCGCGAGAGCTCGCTCTTGTTGAGCAGAAGCTTGCGGGTGCGCGTCGGGTCCGCGGTGACGTGCGTCGAGGCCGTCTTGAGCGGGGTGATGTGCGCGCCCGTGAGGAACGCTTCCTCGTTCCGCACGAACACGTACGCCTCGGCAAGCTGGGCGCGCCCGGCGCGCATCGATTTCACTTCCCAGCCCTGCAGGACGAGCCCCGCTTCGAAGCGCTCCTCGATGAAGTAATCGAAGCGCGCCTTGCGGTTCTCGGCGATGAGGCGTTCGGTTTTCTCGGGTTTGGCCATTGCGGCGTGATTGTAGGCGATTGTTGGCGCGGCGGTTGTGGGGGCGCGGCCTTCTTGTGACAATCCCCGGATGCGAGAGGTCAAGCGCTCGGCACTCGTCGCACAGCCGCCGAGCCGCATGTTCGCGCTCATCAACGACATCGAAAGCTATCCGGCGTTCGTGCCCGGATGCACTGGCGCGCGCGTCGAAAGCCGCACGCCGCGGGAAATCGTCGCGACGCTGGCCGTGAAGAAGGGGCCGCTGCGCGCGGAGCTCACGACCCGAAACGCGCTGGAGCCGGACCGGAAGATCACGATGTCGCTGGTCCAGGGTCCCTTCCGGCAGCTGGAAGGCGAGTGGACGCTGACGCCGGTGGGAGCGGAAGGCTGCCGCGTCGAGCTCTGGATGCGTTTTGCTTTCAGCAATCCGATGTCCGCCGTCGTCTTCGAACCGCTTTTCGAACAGACGGCCGCGTCGCTCGTGGACGCGTTCGTCACGCGAGCTCGTTCGCTGGAGAAGTGACAGGCCCTGCCGTGAGCTCACCCGCCTCCAAGCGTTGTGTGGTGGCGTACGCCACTCGCGACGAGCAATGGCTATGGACGGTGAATCTGCCCGAAAGCGCCACGGTGGCCGATGCGCTCACCGAAGCACGCCGGGTGGCGAATCGCAGTGACATTCCCTGGGACTGCGCGCCCGTCGGAATCTTCGGGCAGGCCTGCGCCCGTACGGATGTTCCGCGTGATGGAGACCGGATCGAGATCTACCGCCCGCTGGCGTCCGATCCGAGGCAGCGGCGGCGGGAGCGCGTGCAATCCGAGCGTCGCACGGCTCGCGGCCGCTAGCGGGATTACGGCATCAGCTGGGGCCTTCGCTGCGCGTTCAGCTGATTTCGCTGCGCGCAATGGGTTGCCGGCGCGCGGACGGCGAAGGAGCCGCTCGGCGGAGGGATCAGCTCGTGGAGTCGTCCGACGCGGCAGCCGCTGCCGCAGGCGGCGGCGTGGTCACGCCCGGCTCGGTCTCGCGGTCCTCGGCCTTCGGCATCGGGCCCGCACCCTGGTTGTCCACGCGCGCGACCTTCTCATCCTCGAAGTACACGATGAGATGCCGCTGCTCGGGCGATTTCAGGCGCCCCCTCTTGAGGTAGTACAGATAATCCCAGCGATCCTTGTCGAACGCGTCCGGCACCATCGGAGTGCCAAGGAGATAACGGACCTGGCTGCGAGTCATTCCCACTTGCAGCTGATCCAGCGCGCGCTGTTCAAGGAAATTGCCCTGCTGAATGGTCATGCGATACACGCAGCCCTGCAGCGCAAAGGTGGCCACGGCGGCTGCGAGAGCCATCGAGAGGCTGGTGGAAAGGGCAGGGAGGCGGCGGCGCATTGCGCCAAGTTCAGCAAAACGGGGTCGCATGTGAACCTGTTTGGGGGAATAATCGCGGCCGCATCATACCGTAAGGCGATTCAGGCCGGAGAGCACTCGAGTGGAAGGTAAGGATCTTCGCAAGGCTGGCCTCAAGGTAACGCTGCCGAGGCTGAAGATTCTCGAGATTCTCGAGAGCAGCTCGACGCGTCATCTCTCGGCCGAAGACATTTACAGAACGTTGCTCGATTCCAACGAGGACATCGGTCTTGCGACCGTTTACCGCGTGCTGACCCAGTTCGAGGCGGCCGGGCTCGTGAGCCGGCATCACTTCGAGGACGGCATGGCGGTGTTCGAGCTCAACCAGGGCATGCATCACGACCATATCGTGTGTCTTGAGTGCGGGCGCGTGGAAGAGTTCATGGACGCGGGCATCGAGGAACGCCAGGACTCCGTGGCGCAGCGGCTCGGATACGAGATCCGGGACCATTCGCTCATCCTGTACGGGAAGTGCAAACGCAATCCGTGCCCGTACCGGAAGAAGGCGGCCGTGATCAAGAAGGCCGCGGAGAAAAGTCAGTAAAGACCGAAGAGGCCCTCAATCGGCGGCCGGCGCGAAAGACCACTGCTGACTTCCGAGCCGCCCGGCGATTGAGGGCTTCCCCTTCAGTTCTTGCGCTTCGTCGTCGCGCGGCCGCGCGCGGCGGTCGCGGTCGCTTCGGGTGTTTCGGTTTTTGCGGGGGTGGCTGCGTTTTTCAGCATTTCCCGGGCGTGCTCGCGTGCCTTCGCCGTGATCTCCACGCCGCCGAGCATGCGCGCGATTTCTTCGACGCGATCGTCCGGTGAAAGCTCGGTGAGGCTCGTGCGCGTGGTCTTGCCGTCCGTGAGCTTCGTCACTCGCAGATGATGATGGCCCTGCGCGGCGACCTGCGGCAGGTGAGTGACGCAAAGCACCTGCCCGCTTTCCGCCAGCGAAT
>Ga0182742_1002154_pt1 | contig 22627 bp, 16 predicted proteins | sample eDN5th37CBELigMG_FD_128880 | JGI IMG/M metagenome (GOLD analysis project Ga0182742, IMG submission 128880) | Enriched Miracle-Growth compost microbial communities from Emeryville, California, USA - eDNA 5th pass 37_C BE-Lig MG (version 2)... ... | reverse complement strand
TGTTGGACTGGTTGCCGTCGTCGCACTCCTCGACGCCGGCCTGCACGAAGCCATCGCCGCAGAAGGCGGTGCGGCAGTCGTTGAGACAGCCGTCGGTGGGATCGTCGTTGCCGTCGTCGCACTCCTCGCCTGCCTGGACGAAGCCGTCGCCGCAGGCGGGAAGGGTGCACCGGGTGGTGCACCCATCGGTGTCGTCGGCATTGCCGTCGTCACAGGCCTCGTCGCCTTCGACCCGGCCGTTGCCGCAGACGGCATCGCCGATCTTGCCGGGATCCTCAGGGTTGTCGGGACTACCACCGTCACTGCCACAAGCCGTGTACAGCAGGCTCGCAAGCAGAACCGGCACCGCTACACGCAGGTTCACGGATCTACCTCTCGAAGCACTACGGGTGATGAATGGCGGCAAGGGTACGTGGGAGATGTCCACTACTGCAAGCAGGTTAGCCGTGGAGAGGTAGATTGGCGGTGCTGCCGGGAGGGGGCGCGCTCTCCGGGAGAGGGCTCGAGCGCGCCGTACGGAACAAAAACGCCCCCTGCCCGGGGCAGGGGGCGGCTCGGAAAGCGCCGGGTGGGGGGAGGCGCTGCCGGCCGGGAGCGGCCGGCCGCGCCCCGGAGGGCGTCCGCCGGATCAGTGGATCCGGATCAGCTCCAGGGTGTCGTCGTCCCACGCCCACAGGTGGTTCGCGACCGGGTCGAAGGCGAGCCCGTAGTTGGTCGTGCCGGTGCCGTAGTCGTAGTGGACCACTTCGTAGGGCGCCGAGGAGTGGATGTCGCAGATGAAGTAGCCGTGCTCCCGATCGCCCTTGGCGTAGATCACGTCGGCGATCCCGTCGCCGCTGTAGTCGTGGGCGATGACCTCCATGTTGGTGATGTTGCCCGGCATGGAGGTGCTCAGCTCCGTCACCGTCCCTGTGGTGCGGTCGACCCGCAGGATGGCGTAGAGCGAGTTGTCCCGTTCCAGCCGGCAGGCGGTGTAGAGGTAGGTCGAGTCGAGAGAGAGGCCGAGGCAGTACTGGTAGTCGGCGCCGCCGAAGGTGAGATCGAGGCTCGCCACCGCGGGGAGGCCGCCGCTCGGGTCGAAGGACCAGAGCTCGGTCCCGGCGCTGAACTCCTCGGTGAGCAGGTAGATCCGCCCGCCCCACGCGGCCGCCGAGAGCAGATCGTCGTTGGGCGCCTGGAGGAAGGTCGCCGCCTGCTCGACGCTCCAGGTCTGGCCGCCGTCGGCGGAGATCCGGTAGACGCGCGGGGTGCTGGCGGTGGTCGAGGTGGTGTCGTCGACGGTGTAGATGTTGGGCCCGTCGATCACCATCGTGTAGCCGAGGTGGCTCGAGGTGAGGCCGGCGAGCGCAGCGACGTCCTGCGGCATGCCGCCGTTCTTGGGGCGCCGGTAGAGGGTCGAAGTCCCGCCGATGTAGACCCAGCCGTTCGGATCCTGGTCCACGGCCATGTAGTACTCGGTGAGGGTGCCCACCAGGCCAAACGGGCTTCGGGTCAGGTTGACGCCCACCGTTCCGTCGAGGCCGGGTGCGCAGGCCGGAACGGGGATCAGCACGTTCCACGAGGCGGGCGGCGGAATCGTCGCGCCGCACACCGCGTCGGTGAGGCCGGACCAGGTGATGGAGACCTGCTCCCCCGGCTGGAACCGGATCCCGTCGATGAACATCGAAAGGCCGTCGGCGGAGTAGGTCACCTCCGGAGCGGGGAGGGTGAGCGTCCGCGTGGTGCCCAGGTTGCCGGTGAGCGTGATCGTCCCGACCCCCTGTGTGAACCTGTAGTTGGAGCGGATCTCGAAGGACGGCCGCAGCGTGGTGGCGCTTCCGCCATGCGCGGGCGAGAGGGTCACCGCCGGCGCGAGGTTGGGGCAATCGTACTCCTGCAGGTTGACGGTCAGCGGGTTGGAGAGGGGGGCCGTACCCGAGGTGGAGTCGACGAGGTACAGGTAGTAGGTGGTCCCGGCCGTGACGGCGAGGGTGCCGCCGATGGTCGGCGCCGTGAACTCGGAGACGCAGGCGATCGGAGAGGACAGGTCGCCGCACGTTCCCGTGCCGACCAGCAGATGCCAGCGGTTGCTCGCGGGCTTGTCGATGGAGAGCTCCACCGTGCCGCTGAAGCTCGGCGTGTAGGAAAAGACGAGGTCGGGGCCGGTGGGGTCGTAGGAGCTGCCGCAGGACGGGCGGGTGGTGATGTACTCCCTGCCCAGTGCCGTCCACGGGATGGTCTGGGTGCCGCCGGTGAGGACGATCGGGTTGGTGCACATCTCGCCGGGCGGCGGATTGCTCGCGTCCACCTCGAAGACCTCGATCGGCAACGGGTTGGAGAGGGGGGCGGTGCCCGAATCGCTGTCGACGATTCCGATGTAGTAGGTCGCGCCCTGCACGATGGCGATCTGCAGCTCGATGTACGGGTTGGTGAACTCGGAGGCGCAGGCGACCTGGGCGGAGGGTTCGCCGCAGAGCCCATCCCACGCGACCATGTGCCAACGGTTGCTCGCCGGCTTCTCCACGCGGAAGAGCGCCGTCCCGGAGACGGGCGCGGTGTACGAGAAGATCAGGTCGGCGCCCACGGGATGGTAGGAGCTGCTCGAGGAGCAGGTGGGCGCTGCCAGGATGTGATCGAGGGAGGTCGCCTGCCAGGCGATCGTGTGCGTGCCCGCCGTCAGCGGCCAGGCGGTGGCGCAGCCCTCGCCGGGGATGTCGACGCAGGCCGAGCCGTCGCACATCTGGCCCGGGGCGCAGAAGATGCCGCAGCCGCCGCAGTTCGACTCGTCGCTGGCGAGCTCCGCCTCGCAACCGTTGGAGGGATCGAGATCGCAGTCGTCGAACCCCTGCGCGCACGCGGCGAGCGTGCAGGCGCCGGAGACGCATGCGGTGGTGGCGTTCGCCAGCGACGGGCACGCGTTGCCGCAGACGCCGCAGTTGGCCACGTCCGTCGCGAGGTGCGTCTCGCACCCGTCGCCGCCGCTCGCGCCGAGATCGGCGTTGCAGTCGCCGAAGCCGTTCGCGCAGACGACGGTGCATGCGCCGCCCAGGCAGACCGCGGCGCCGTTCGGGGCGCCGGCGCAGGCGACGTCGCAGGCGCCGCAGTTGGCGGGGTCGTGGTCGAGCGAGGTGCACGCGCCGTCGCAGGTCGCGAGCTCCGGGGAACAGACACCCGCGCAGGCGCCCGCGCTGCAGACCTCGCCGGGAGCGCAGGCGTTGCCGCAGGCACCACAGTTGAGGGGATCGAAGTCGGTGTTGGTGCAGCTTCCGTCGCAGAGGGCGCTGGCGAACGAGCCGCAGCTCGCGGTGCAGACCCCGTCGATGCAGAGCTGGTCGGCGCTGCACGCGGAGCCGCAGGCGCCGCAGTTGGCGGGATCGGTCTTCGTGTCGCGGCAGGCGCCGTCGCACCCGGTCAGGCCCGCGCCGCACACCACCTGGCAGCTCCCGTCGATGCACAGCTCCTCCGCGCCGCAGGCGATGCCGCAGCCGCCGCAGTTCTCCCGATCGGTGCCGAGGTTCCTGCACGTGCCGCCGCAGTCGCTCAGCCCCGGTGCGCAGCTCGTCGTGCACGCGCCGTCGAGGCAGGCCTCGTCGGCGTCGCAGGCGATGCCGCAGCCGCCGCAGTGGAATCGCGACGTCTGGAGATCGTGGCAGGCGCCGTCGCAGGCCGTCTGGCCGGCGGGGCAGTCGGCTGCGGTGCAGGATCCCGCGGCGCAGATCTCGCCGGGGCTGCAGCCGTTGCCGCACGAGCCGCAGTTCTCGCTCGAGGTCGAGAGATCGTAGCAGCCCTCTCCGCAGAGCGCCTGGCCCTCGGGACAGACGGGCGCGCACGAGCCCTCCACGCACGCGTCGCCCGGGTCGCACGCGTTCCCGCAGCCGCCGCAGTGCCGCCCGGAGCGGGTGAGGTCGTGACAGCCGCCGTCGCAGGCCGTCTGGCCCGCGGGGCAGATCTCGACGCAGGTGCCCGCGGCGCAGCTCATGCCGGGGTCGCAGGCGTTGCCGCACGCGCCGCAGTGCAGGGGATCGGAGGTCGTGTCGGCGCACGCCGAGCCACAGGCCACGAGGCCTTCCTCGCAGAGCAGGGTCTTCTCGCCGGGGTCACCCTCGCTGCTGCACGCGACGAGCCCGGCCGCCAGCAGGAGCGTGCCAGCCATGGAACGCCAATTCATCGGAATGCCTTTCGCTCCCCGCATCGGGGAAGAGGTGAGCACGAACGGTCCGGCGCAGGGCGGGCGCACCCGCCCCGCGCCGCGGGCGGCTACTGGATCTTCACGAACTCCAGGGTGTCGTCGTCGAAGGCCCACAGCGCGTTCGACGCCGGGTCGAAGGCGAGGCCGTAGTTGCCCGTGCCCGTGCCGAACTCGAGCAGCACGTCGTACCAGGGGGCCGGCCCGTTGGGCTGGCAGACGAAGTACGCGGCCTCGTTCTGCGATCCGAGGTAGAGGTAGTCGGCGAGCCCGTCGCCGTCGTCGTCGTGGGCGTGCACCGCCGCCGCGGTGATGTTGCCGGGGAAGGCCGTGGTCAGCTCGGTCACCGTCCCGGTGGCGCGGTCGACGCGGATCACCGCGTACGCAGAGGTGTCCCGCTGCAGGCGGCAGGTCGTGTAGACGGAGGCCGCGTCGAGCGCCAGGCCGAGGCAGTACTGGTAGTCGGCGCCGCCGAAGGTGAGGTCGAGGCTGGCGGTCGCTGGCAGGCCGCCGCTCGGATCGAACGACCAGAGCTCGGTTCCGGCGCTGAACTCCTCGGTGAGGAGGTAGATCCGCCCGCCGTACGCGGTCGCCGAGAGGAGGTCGTCGTTGGGCGCCTGCGGGAAGGTGGCGGCGTTCTCCACGTTCCAGGTCTGGCCCCCGTCGGAGGAGATCCTGTAGACGCGCGGCGTGCTCGCCGTGGTCGAGGTGGTGTCGTCGACGGTGTAGATGTTCGGCCCGTCGATCACCATGGTGTAGCCGAGGTGGCTGGTGGTCAGGCCCGCGTCGGCCTCCACGTCCTGGAAGCTCCAGGTGCCGTTCTTCCTCGCGCGGAAGAGGTAGGACGTGCCGCCGACGTAGACCCAGCCGTCGGGATCCTGGTCCGCCGCGACAAAGTACTCGGTGAAGGTCCCGAGCGCGCCGAGGGGAACGCGGGTCATCGAGGTGCCGAGGAGGCCGTTGGTCCCCGGCACGCAGGGGACCACGGGCATGGTGACCGACCAGGTCGCCGTCTGCGCCGGCATGTTGCAATCGACGCTCGGAAGACCGGTCCAGCCCACGGTCACCGCCTCCCCGGAGAGGAAGGGAGCGGTCCGGATCGTCACGGTCGTGCCGTCCGCGGAGAAGGTCACGTCGGGGGAGGGGAGCGTGATGGTGCGGTTGGAGCCGAGGCTTCCGGTGAAGGTGATCGTCCCCACCGGCTGCACCGCCTGGTCGAAGGTGACCACGAACGGCGGGCGGACCGAGCCGGCGGTCGAGCCGTCCGCAGGCTCGAGCTGGAGCACCGCGGGGGCCGGCGTGGTGGCGCAGCTCCGTTCGGTCACGTCGACCAGGAGCGGGTTGTCGAGCGGGGCCGAGCCGGAGGTGGTGTCCACCACGTAGAGGAAGTAATCGTTGCCCGTCTGAACCGGGAAGGAGACGCCGAACGAGGTCGCGGTGAACTCGGAGGCGCAGGCGAGCTGCGGCTGGAACGAACCGCAGGCCCCCGAGGACGCGACCAGGTGCCACCGCTGGCTGGCGGGCTTGGCGATGCTCACGTCGACCTTGCCGTCGAAGGTCGCGCTGTACTGGAGCACCACGTCGGGACCGGTGGGAGCGTAGGTGGTGTTGCAGGACGGCGCGGCGGTGAAGTAGTCGTTGTTGACCGCGCTCCAGGCGATCGTGTTCTGGCCCGCGACGATCGGCGCGGGCATCAGGCAGCTGTCGCCCAGTCCGCCGTCGGGTGGCAGGTTCGAGCCCTCGGTCACCACCAGCTGGAGCGGATCGGAGAGGGGAAGGGTGCCCGAGGTGCTGTCCACCAGGTACAGGTAGTAGGTCTGGCCCGCGGTGCCGAGGAAGCTCGTCTCCCAGGCGGTGGCGGCGAAATCCGAGGCGCACACCATCGCGTTGGCGGGGTCGACGGTGCCGCACGGCTCGTCCTCGACGAGCAGGTGCCAGCGGGTGTTCGAGGGCTTGGTGATGGTGATGGTGACCAGCCCGCTGGTGGTGGGCGTGTAGCTCATCACCAGGTCCGGTCCGTCCGGGAGATAGCTGGTCGACGCGCTGCAGGCGGGCACGGCGTCGATGTACTCCCGGCCCGTCGCCTGCCAGTCGATGTCGTTGATCCCGACGGCGAGGGCGATGGCGTTGGAGCAGGTGTCCCCGTAGGCGGGAACGCAGACGCCCGCGGAGCATCCCTCGTCGGGATTGCAGACATTGCCGCAGGAGCCGCAGTTGGCGGCGTCGGAGTCGGTCACCGCCTCGCAGCCGTCGGCCGGGTCGCCGTTGCAGTCCGTGTAGCCCGGGTCGCACTGGCCGATACCGCAGCTTCCCGCGATGCAGGCGGTCGTGCCGTGGGGGTAGCTGGGGCAGGTCTGGCCGCACGCGCCGCAGTTGGTCGGGTCGGCGAGGAGCTGCGCCTCGCATCCGTTGCCGAGGGGTGTGCCCAGGTCGCCGTCGCAGTCCGCCCAGCCCGGCGCGCAGGCGAGGCCGCAGACGAAGGACGCGCAGACGGCGGTGGCGTTCTGGTCCCCGGGGCAGACGGTGCCGCAGCCGCCGCAGTTGGCGGGGTCGTGCGCGATCGAGGTGCAGCTTCCGTCGCAGACGTCGGCACCCGGTGCGCAGGTGGTGCCGCAGGCGCCGCCGCTGCACACCTCGCCCGCCGCGCAGGCGATGCCGCAGCCGCCGCAGTTGCGGGGATCGACGTCGGTGTTGGTGCACGCGCCGTCGCAGAGCGTGGAAGCGAAGCCCCCGCAGACGCGCGCGCACGACCCGTCGACGCAGCTCTCCCCCTCGCCGCAGACGGCGCCGCAGCCCCCGCAGTTGTTCCTGTCGATCCGGGTGTCCTTGCAGGCGCCGCCGCACTCGGTCGTCCCCTCCGGACAGGCGAGCTCGCAGGCGCCCGCCCTGCAGATCTCGTCGTCCGCGCAGGAGGAGCCGCACGCGCCGCAGTTTTCGCGATCGTTGCCCACGTCGGCGCAGACGCCGTCGCAGAGCGCGTGGCCCTCCGGACAAGAGGGCTCGCAGCGCCCTGCGACGCAGGTCTCGCCGGCGCCGCAGGCGACGCCGCAGCCGCCGCAGTGCAGGTCGGAGCGCTGGAGATCCCAGCAGCCCCCGCCGCATTCGCTCTGGCCGGTGGGGCAGCCCATCCTGCAGACGCCGTCGGCGCATACCTCGCTCGGCCCGCAGGCGATCCCGCAGGCGCCGCAGTGCTGCCGCGAGGTCTCGAGGGTGAAGCAGCCACCGTCGCACGGGACCTGCCCATCGGCGCAGCTCACCTGGCAGGCGCCGTCGATGCAGACCTCGCCGCTCGCGCAGGCGTTGCCGCACGCGCCGCAATGGAGCGCGGAGTCGGCCAACGTCGCACACTCGCCGTCGCACACCTCCTGCCCCTCCGGGCAGGCGACCTGACAGGTGCCGTCGATGCACGCCTGCCCCTCGTCGCAGGCGTTGCCGCAGGCGCCGCAGTGGCGGACGTCGTGCAGGAGGTCGACGCAGGACGCTCCGCAGAGCGTCGCGCCGTGGGTGCAGGTCGGCTGTACCTCGCTGGAGTCGGACCCGCCGCCGTCGCCGCAGGCCGCCAGGCCCAGCAGGAGGGCCAATGCCCCGGACCAGATGCGCCTCGTCATGCCATCCCCTTCGTGGAGCTGGGCGCAGGGACACGCCCTCCCCGCGCACGCCCGGACGGCAGCGAGCACGAGGGGACGACGCCACGAACGAGTCGCGGGATGCCCCTCCGCACGTTTGTCGAGTGCAGGAATGCTAGAGGGGTCCGGGAAAGCAGCGCAACCCTGCGAAAACACTGGGAGTATTGGCGTTTCTTGCGCAGAGAGGGCGCGCCCGCCAAAAGCAACCGGATTCCGGTACGTTGGGGACGGGCGCGAGCTGTCAGAAAAAAATCGATTCCGCGAGTCCAGGGCGATGCGGCGGGTTGATTCTCGGAATCTCGATCGCCCGAAGGTGGACGGAAGCGCCTCGCTGCAGCGGCGTCAGGGGATGCCTCGGACCGGTTGCCACCAACGGCCGGCGATTGGCCCCGCCGCGCGCGCCGCCAGGGGCGATCGGGGCAGGGAAGGGGCGACCGCCCGGCCGTCCGGCCCGGGTGCAATCCGGCGAGCGCCCAGCCCGCGGAAGGTTTCCCGCCACTCCGCCCGTTGGGGTAACGTCCGCCCTCGTCCTTCCGCAGATCGTCCGAGGAGAAGCCATGCACCGCCGCTTTCGCACCGTCTCTCTCGCCCTCGCGCTCGGGCTCGCCTGCACGCCGGTCGTCGCCACGGCGGCGGAGGCGGGCACCCGCACCGAGGTGAAGGAGCGGGACGAGCGCCGGCTCGCGCTCGGTGCGATGAAGGCGGAGCTGAAGCGCTCGATGGAGAAGCTGCGGCTGGACGGGCACGACGCGCCCTACTTCATCTCCTACCAGCTCAAGGACACGCGCTCCCACGGCATCGTCGCCCGCTACGGCGCCCTCTTCGACAAGCGCAGCCAGCGGGAGGCGAAGCTCGCGGTCGACGTGCGCGTCGGCAGCTACGAGCACGACTCCTCGGAAGGGAATGAGGAGATCCCCTTCTTCCTCGGCGGCGATCAGGGACCGACCTACCTCGCCCAGACCGACGCTCCCCAGTCGCCCGACCCCGAGGCGCTCCACAACGCCCTCTGGCTCCTCACCGACGAGAAGTACAAGGCCGCCCTCTCCAACTTCCTCAAGCGGAAGGCCCAGGGGGTCTACGCGGCGGAGTCGGAGGAGGAGGCCGGGGTCTCCTTCACCCGGGAGAAGCCGGTCGTCTTCGTCCAGGAGCCGGTCGATTTTCCCTTCGACGAGGCGCGCTGGACCCGGGAGGCGCGGGCCCTCTCCGACGTCTTCCGCGACTACCCGGAGATCTTCGACTCCGAGGTGCGGGTCACCGCGGACAAGCTGATCCGCATCCAGACCAACAGCGAGGGAACGGAGCTGATCACCGAGGAGACGCTCTACGCGGTCCACGTCCAGGCGGTGACCCGCGCCACCGATGGCCAGCTCCTCGACAACTCGCGGGACTTCTATGCAGCCAGCGAGGGGGAGCTCCCCTCGTTCGAGCGGATGCGGGAGGAGACCGGGAGGATGATCGCCGAGCTCCTCGCGCTGCGCACGGCGCCGGTGATCGAGCCCTACACGGGGCCGGCGATCCTCGCGCCGGAGGCGACGGGCGTTCTCTTCCACGAGACGGTGGGCCATCGCCTGGAGGGCGAGCGCCAGGACGACGACAACGAGGGCCGCACCTTCAAGGGACAGGTGGGCAACCGCGTTCTACCGTCGTTCCTCTCGGTGATCGACGATCCCACCGCGCGCACCTTCGGCGACCGCACCCTCAACGGCTTCTACCGCTACGACGACGAGGCGGTGCCCGGGCAGAAGACGGTGCTGATCGAGGACGGCGTCCTCCGCAACTTCCTCCTCAGCCGCAAGCCGGTGAAGGGCTTCACCCACTCGAACGGCCACGGCCGCGCCCAGGCCAACCGCAAGCCGATGGCCCGGATGGCCAACCTCTTCGTGCGCTCGTCGAAGGAGGTGCCGTACACGAAGCTGCGGCAGATGCTCATCGAGGAGGCGAAGCGGCAGAAGAAGCCCTACGCGCTGATCATCCGCGACATGACCGGCGGCAACACCAACACCTCCACGTATGGCTACCAGGCCTTCAAGGGCGTGCCGCGCATGGTCTACCGGGTCGACGTGGCCACCGGGAAGGAGGAGCTGGTGCGCGGCGTGGAGATCGTCGGAACGCCGCTCACCTCGATCAACAAGATCGTCGCCACCGGGGACGAGTACGCGGTCTTCAACGGCTTCTGCGGCGCCGAGTCGGGCTACGTGCCCGTCTCCACCGTCGCCCCCGCCGCGCTGATCACCGAGCTGGAGCTGCAGCGGACGGTGAAGGCCCACGAGCGCTCGCCGATCCTCCCCGGCCCCTGGGCGAAGTCGAAGAAGCCCGCGGGGAGGTGACCCCGGGCCTGCCCGCTCAGGCGCCTGCGAGGGCGAGCAGGGCGGGGTGGACGTCGAGGAGCGACCGCACCGCCGGCGCCACCGCGGCGGCGGTGCCGAAGCCCAGCACCGGCACCTGCGCGCACGTGTGCTGCCGCAGGGTGAGGTCCTCCAGATTGCCGTGGTCGGAGGTGACGAGGAGCCCCTCGCCCTCGCGCAGACCCTCCGCCGCCCGGCGAAGGAATTCGTCCAGCTCGGCGAGGACGCGATCCGCTTCGTCGAAGTCGCGGGCGTGGCCCGCCTCGTCGGTGCGGAAGTACTCGAACATCACCAGGTCGTGGCCCCTGCCGATCTCAAGGAGGATCTCCGCCGCCTCCGCGGGGGAGCGGCGCGGCACGTCGCATCCCACCGCCAGCGGCTGCTCGTTGGTCAGGTCGTGGTAGAGCGCCTCGCCGCGCCGCAGATGGTCGAAGGTCCGGAAGGGCTGGCCGCTGGCGCGCACCGCGCAGGTGCTGGCGGAGGGGCGGATCCGGTCGGGCCGCACCGGGAGCGGCGGCTCGGGCAGGACGGGGTGGTCGTGCAGGAGATCGAGGGCGTCGAGATAGGCGCAGCGGTAGGAGTTGGCGTAGGTGCCGGCGCGCCCGCGGGCGGCGAGGTCGCGGAAGAGGCTCCGCTCCGCGAGGAGCTGACGGAGCGGCTCGTTGGGAAAGCCGAGCAGGTGCCTGCCGATGTGGGCGGCGGCGTTGACGCCGGTGAGGAGGGTGGTGTGGCCGGTGGCGGACTGGGGCCGGCCCTCCACGCCGAGGCAGGCGTCCGCCGCGCCGAGCGCCGCCCCCGCGGGCAGCCGCGCGCCGCTCCCGTCGGCGAAGTGGGAGAGCAGGGTCTCCCTCCGGGCGAGCGGGTTGATGGCGGGATCCCGCACCCCCAGCCCGACTCCGTCCACCAGCACGAATGCGATCACCCGTCCTCCCGCATGCGAAACAATCCTCGTACCATGTTCGTGCCGCGCTAGAGTGCGGCGCGATGAACGAAGCGCTCGACGCACCGCGTGAAGGGGAAAGCGCCCGATCGATCCTCCGCGAGGCCCTCCTCCTCTGGGCGCTCTCCTTCGGCGGCCTGATCGCCACCCGGGTGGCGGGCTTCGTCGTCCCCTGGATCGGCAGCCAGGTGAAGGCAGTGGCGGCGGCGCTCTTCCTGTACCTGCCCGGCCACGCGATCCGGAAGCGGGGCGAGCTGCTCGACGACTACGCGGTTCCCGACTGGCCGTGGCGCTCGGCGCAGGCGGCGGCGCAGTTCCGGCGGGATGCCGCGTGGGGGCTGGGCGTCTCGCTCCTCCTCCTGCCGCCCTTCGCCCTGATCTTCTTCGGCTTCGTCCAGGTGCTGCCCCACCTGCCCCACGAGCTGGCCCGGGCGCTGACGCCCTACGGCGGCGCGGGGATCGACCTGGCCTTCCGCTTGCCCGACCGCTTCTGGCTCCACGTGCTCGACCAGTTCCTGGTGGTGGCGCTCCCCGAGGAGTTCTTCTACCGGGGCTACCTCCAGACGCGGCTGGCCCACGCGTGGGGCGAGGGGAAGCGCCGCCTGTTGGGCGTGCCGGTGGGCGCCGCCTTCTGGCTCACCCAGGTGCTCTTCGCGGTGGGGCACCTGGGCCAGCTCCATTTCTGGCGGCTGGCGGTCTTCTTCCCCTCGATCCTCTTCGGCTGGCTGCGCGCCCGCACCGGCTCGATCGTGCCGGGGATCATCGTCCACGCGCTCTCCAACCTGGTGCTGATGGTGCTCGAGGCGTCGGCGTTCGGGCGCCCGTGAACGTGCGCCTCGCGCGCGAAGCGCGAGGCGAACGCCGCGCAGCGGGGCGCTAGATCGAGGCGATGGTGATGTCGAGCGCGCGCCCCACCGCCACGGTGCTCGACTCCGGTACCTCGATGAAGCCCGCCTGCGCCTCCGGTTCGGTGGCCAGCGCCACCGTCTTGGCCCGGCGGTGGGCGCGCGCCCGCGGATCGTCGGCGCCCTCGATCGCGCAGGGCTCGCAGCTCCCCGTCCCCTCCTGCAGCACGTAGAAGAGGGGCCGCCCGCGCCGCGCCGCCACCAGGATCCTCCCGTTGGTCGCCACCAGCGCCAGGGGCGAGGGGCGGGTGTGGCCCTGGTCGCGCCCGAGGCGGTCCACCGTCCGGATCGCGTCGGCGAGGCAGCGCGCCACGTCCGGCGCCGGGGCGTTGGGGTCGTCGAGCCGCCCCCGCTCCTTCAGGAAGCGGAGGAAGAGGGCGAAGACGTGTTCCCTGTCGGTGGGGCTCAGGATCTGCCTGCGGATCAGATCCGGCAGCTCGCCGAGGAGCTTCTCGCGCACGTCGACGAAGCCCTCCACCATGCCGTCCATGGCGAAGAGCCACTGGCGGAAGCGGAAGGGATCGGTCGCGTCCTCGTCGAAGCGGAAGCCCGCGCCCTGGGCCATCGCCAGGAGGGCGGGGGAGTGGAGGTCGCGCGCCAGGTCGGCCACGTCGTGGGTTCCCACGTCGCCCGGCCGCTTGGCCACCAGCACCGCGTCGTCGGCGTAGTAGCCCATTCCCAGCGCATCCCATCGGCCGAGGTGCACCTGGTCGCGGAGCCGGTGCACCTGGCAGTGGAGCAGGGTCGGATCACTGCCCAGAAGGGCGAGGAGGTGTGCCATGGGTCCTTCGCGAGCAAGAATGCCTCCTCAAGAATGGAGACGGCTTCGCCGTCGATCCACCCCACGGAAATTCCGCCGGAAGGTTGCCGGGGTGGGAGGCGCTCGCACGTGGCCCGCGCGAGCGTGCGCGCAGCATGCGCCCACCCGCACTCCGGGTTTGACCCCTCCGGGGGCCCCACCTAGAATCCCGCCGAACCCTCGCACGGGCAGGATCATGAGCGGCGATATCGCGATCGGCATCGATCTGGGTACCAGCTATTCGTCGGTCAGTATCGTCCGGGACGGCGTTCCCATGGTGGTCCCGAACGAGTGGGGCGAGCTGATCCACGCGTCGGTGGTCTCCTTCCTCGAGGACGGCACGGTCGCGGTGGGAAACGCCGCCAAGCGCAACGTCCTCACCAACGCCGAGAACACCGTCTTCTCGGCCAAGCGCCTGATCGGCCGCTTCTTCTTCTCCGAGGAGGTGAAGAAGGCGCAGGCGCTGGTGCCCTACGCGATCGTCGAGGGGCCCAACAACTCGGTGCGCATCCAGATCCGCGGCCGCCAGTACGCGATCCCGGAGATCTCCGCCCTGGTCCTCAAGGAGCTCAAGGCGGTGGTCGAGAACTACCTCGGCCAGCCGGTTTCCAAGGCGGTGATCACCTGCCCCGCCTACTTCAACGACAACCAGCGCCAGGCCACGAAGGACGCGGGCCGCATCGCCGGCCTCGAGGTGCTGCGGATCATCAACGAGCCGACCGCCGCTGCGCTGGCCTACGGTTTCGGCAAGGACGTCAACCAGCGGATCGCCGTCTACGATCTGGGCGGCGGCACCTTCGACGTGTCGATCCTCGAGATCGGCAAGGACGTCTTCGAGGTGCTCTCCACCGCAGGCGACACCTACCTGGGCGGCGACGACTTCGACGACCGGCTGGTGCAGTGGCTGGCCGACGACTTCCTCCGCGAGACCGGCCTCGATCTGCGGCAGAACAAGTGGTGTCTGCAGATGCTCAAGGAGGCGGCGGAGAAGGCGAAGATCGAGTGCGGTGCCCGCGGCCAGGCGGACATCCACATCGCCGGCATCTGCCAGGACCCCAGCGGCAGGGTGATGAACCTCGACGCCCACCTCACCACCGAGATATTCAACCCGATGGTGATGGACCTGGTGCAGCGCACCTTCAAGGTCTGCGACGAGGCGCTCCAGAGCGCGCGCCTCACCGTCAACGACATCGACGCGGTGATCCTGGTGGGCGGCCCGACCCGCCTGCCGATCATCCGGGAGTCGGTGACCCACTACTTCGGCAAGGCGCCGATGAAGGGGATCGATCCCGACCAGGTGGTGAGCATGGGGGCGGCACTCCAGGCCAACGCCCTCCTCGACGCGGATACCTCCACCTACCTGCTCGACGTGACCCCGCTCTCGCTGCGCATCGCCACGGTCGGCGGCTATACCGAGAAGGTGCTGGAGAAGAACACGCCGGTCCCCATCGAGCGCTCCAAGGTCTTCACCACCTCCCGCGACGGGCAGGAGCGGGTGCGCATCCGCGTCCTCCAGGGCGAGGGGAGCCGGGTGGAGGAGTGCGAGTCGCTGGGCGAGTTCGAGTTCTCCGGCTTCCGGATCGCCGGGCGCGGCGAGGTGAAGATCGAGGTGGCGTTCGAGATCGACACCAACGGGATCGTCAACGTCACCGCCACCGACAGCGAGACGGGCAAGAAGGCCAACACCACCATCAGCCTCTCCTCCGGCATGACGGAGCAGGAGCTGCTCGCCTCCGTCGCCGCCAACCAGCAGACCCGGCTCGCCCGCGGAGGTTGATGCGTGCGCGACGAGCTGTTCACGTTCGCGATCGAGGCGGAGGCGGTGGCCAACCTCCTCGACTCGCTCGACTACTTCCAGGTGCTCAAGGTGGACCGCAACGCCTCGCCGGCGGAGCTCAAGGCGGCCTTCTACCGCGAGTCGCGCCTCTACCACCCGGACCGCGTCTTCCACGTGGACGATCCGGCGCTCAAGGCCAACGTCCACCGCGTCTACAAGCGCGTGACCGAGGCCTGGTCGGTGCTGCGGGACGAGGAGAAGCGCCGCAAGTACCTCGCCGACATCAGCGGTCCGCAGCGGGAGCAGAAGCTCCGCTGGACCGAGGAGAGCGAGGTGGAGCGCAAGCGGGCCCGGGAGGAGGAGGTCGGCTCCACCCCCAACGGCAGGAAGTTCTACGCGGCGGGCATGGCGGCGGTGGAGGCGGGCCGCTTCGACGAGGCGCTCCGCAACTTCAAGGCGGCGCTGATGTACGAGCCGCAGAACGCGCGCTACCGGGAGATGGCCGAGCAGGCGAAGGCCAGGACGGGCGCGTGATCCTCGATCTGGTGGTGATCGGCGTGATCACCCTCTTCGCCGTGGTGGGCGCCTTCGATGGCGCGCTGGCGCAGGGGGCGCGCCTCGCCGCCGCGGCGGGGGCGGGGCTGCTCGGCAGGCCGGTGGGCGCGCGCCTCGCGCCGGTGCTCACCGCGGAGGCGGGGATCCCCACGGCGCTGGCGGAGCCCGCCGCGGTCGGCCTCTCCTGCCTCGTCCTCTTCCTCGTGCTCAGCTTCGCCGGGCGGCGGATCGCCCGCGGCCTCACCCGCGACCACGACGTCCGCGCGATGGACCGCAGCGCGGGCGCCTTCTTCGGCGCCCTCCAGGCGGCGGTGGTGGCGTGGGTGCTCCTCTCCATCCTGGTGGGGATCGAGGACCGCGCGCAGGTCTCGCTGGGCGGGGAGGGGAGCCTCGCCGCCCGCCTGGCGCGCAGCCACAACTTCTTCGACGTGCTGCCCGGGGGCGCCGCCGATCAGGCGTGAACCAGCGTCGCCGCGTCGAGGCGGTGGAGCCGCTCCTCCACGAAGGCCTCGTCGATGGATATCGTCTCGCCGGCGCGCTCCGGCGCCTCGAACATCACGTCGGCCATCACCTCCTCGACGATGCCCCGCAGGGCGCGGGCGCCGAGCTTCTTCTCGATGGCGTAGCGGACCACCGCCCGCAGGGCGTCCTCCCCGAAGGCGAGGGTGATGTCGTCGGCGGCGAGGAGCTCGGCGTACTCCCGCACGATCGAGTCCGGGGGGACGGTGAGCACCTGGTAGAGCTCCTCCTCGTCCAGCTCGTCGAGCTGCACCACCACCGGCAGGCGGCCGAGGAACTCGGCGAGCATGCCGTACTCGATCAGATCCCTGTGCTGGATGCGCTTGCGCCGTCTCGTGGTGCCGCCGCTCCTGCCGAAGCCCACCGATCGCTCGCCCTCGTAGCCGTGGAGATCGGAGAAGGTGCCCGCGCAGACGAAGAGGATGTCGGTGGTGTCCACCTGGACGAAGTCGTGCTTGCTCCAGTGCTGGGTGACGTTGAGGGGGACGAAGACCTCGCGCCCCTCGAGCAGCTTGAGCATCGCCTGCTGCACGCCCTCGCCGCCGATGTCCCGGGAGCCCGCGCCGGTGCGGGCGCCCTGCGAGCGGCGGGCGATCTTGTCCACCTCGTCGATGAAGACGATCCCCCGCTGGGCCAGGGATACGTCGTGGTTCGCGCGGAGGAGCAGGTCGGCGATCATCACCTCCACGTCCTTCCCGTAGTAGCCGGCCTCCGTGTACTCGGTGGCGTCCACCACGCTGAAGGGCACCTCGAGGATGCTGGCGAGGTTGCGCGCGATGTGGGTCTTGCCGGAGCCCGTGGGGCCGATGAGGAGGATGTTGCTCTTCTTGACCAGGCAGCGGCTGCTCCGCGACTTGAGCGCCAGCCGCTTCTGGTGGTTGTAGGCGGCGATCGCCACCGCGCGCTTCGCCCGCTCCTGACCGATCACGTACTGGTCGAGGCGCTCGTAGATTTCCCGCGGCGTGAGGATGCGCGGCGTCCCGATCTCGATCTGCCTGCCCACCGTCCCTCCGAGCGTTTCCGAATTGGCCCCCGCCATGGAACGGTGGGGCCGGCCACGCTGGGTGTAAACGGTGGACGCACGCCTGCCCGGTCGGGCGGGCGCGCCGCAGGGCGGCCGCTCGTCCGATCAGTCATCGGTGGGAACGAGGAGGCTCGACCACTTGAGCTGGAGGGCGATCTCGTGGACCCAGCCCGCGTGTTCGCCGAGGAGGCGGCTCGGGCGCCAGCCGAGGGTGAGGTAGCTCGCTCGCCAGCCGTAGATGGGGATGGGCACCTGGAGCAGGGCGTCGATGGAGGGGCCGTCCTCCTGCAGGCTCGCCCCCACGCCCACCAGGCCGAAGGCGGAGAGCTCCAGGCCGCCGGCGGGGCGGAAGGCGCCATCCACTGCAACGCCGCGCCCGTGGAGCCCGAGGGAGAACCAGCTCCACAGCAGGTTCGCCTCCGCGGTCACGCCGCCGCCTGCGTCGCCCCGGTCGACGACCAGGGCGGGGCCCGCGCCCACGGAGAAGTCGCCGAGGCGGGCGGGCGCCGCGGCCGCGAGGCCGGGCAGGAGCAGGGCGGGGAGGGCGAGTCGGCGCACGGGCCGCGTTCTATCCAGTGGAGGCGGCGCCGGCCAGCGTTTTGCCGCGGGAGATCGCCGCGGCGCTGCGGATCCATGCGGCGGGAGCGACGCCGGGACGTTCGGGCTGCTTTACGCCGACCCGCCAACGCCGGTATTGTCTGCGTCCCACTGTCTGGAGGAGTGTACCTTGAGGAATCGTCTTCCGGCCGCCCTGTCGGCGACGCTGCTCGTCGCGCTCGCGTTCGGCGGCTGCAGCTGCGAGGACCCGCAGGCGTCCGTCGCCGCGCCTCTCGGCGCGGTCGCGCCCGCCCATCTCGCCTTCGACGGCGTTTGCAACGAGAGCCTGGCCCACCAGACGGTCACGGTCAGGAACGATGGAGCGGGCGTGCTCTCCGCGACCGCGGCGATCGTGGGCAGCGGCGCCGCCTACTTCGAGGTCGATCCCGCCTCCTTCACGCTCAACGGCACCGGCGCGTCGCAGGCGCTGACGGTGACGTTCAAGCCTGCCGGCGAGGATCAGGCGGGCGCCCGCCACATCGCCGAGCTGGAGATCTCCTACCAGGGGGAGAAGGGCACCGAGGTGATGCGGGTCGATCTGACCGGCGACGTCTCCACCCGGCCGGTGGAGCCGCGGGTCTCCTTCGCCTGCGGCACCAACCCGGACGGCTCGGCGCTGCCGCGCTGCTCGGAGAACAACTCGGTCCCGTGCTGCAGCGTCAACTCGCCCGACAGCAACGGGGCGACGACGCTGCAGGCGATCGGGCTCGGCTCGCCCCAGGTCGGCGCCACCTCGAGCCTGCCGCTGCGCATCGAGAACGTGGGCTGCGGCGATCTCAACGTCACCTCGATGCAGCTCACGGAGCTTTCGGGCCGGTGCGACGCGAGCTCGGTCAAGCTCGTCGGCGCCGACGCGCCCATCAGCGTCCCCGGCGGCCTCGGCGCGGAGGAGGGGCACGAGTTCGCCATCGAGTTCAAGCCCGCCGACGCCTGCAACGTGTGGGGCAAGCTCGCCATCGAGACCGACGATCCGAACCGCCCGTCCTACCAGGTGATCTTCACCGGCAGCGGCCGCATGCCGAGCATCCATGTGACCGACGATCACCTCCACTTCGGCGAGGTGCTCGCTCCCGACACCAAGGACCTCTCCTTCTCGATCCGCAACACCGGCCTGGTGGCCGTGCGCCTCTCGGGCATGACCATCGAGCCGGCGGGGAGCGACTTCTCCATCGTGAGCATCACCAAGGATGCCTGCGTCGACGACGGCTCCGGCACCAGGGTCCCCGCCGGCAACCCGACCCCCGTCGACATCAGCGGCGGCTACATGATCGGGCCCAGCGAGATCCCCTCGAACTGCGGCGACGACGAGCTGCTGGTCACCGTGCGCTACGCGCCGGGCGAGCCCGCGGGCATGGACAACGCGACCCTCAAGATCATCCACGACGAGGGCGTCAACGACGTCCGGCTGAGCGGCGGCGCGACGCCGCTGATCGAGCACGAGCCGAGCGACCTGAACATCCAGTTCGTCGATCCCGTCGCGCTGGGCTGCGAGAACGACGCCTGCGGCCTCGCCAACTCCTGCGACGGCGCCTGCGCGTCCGCGGCGGACTGCGTCGGCGGCGAGGCGTGCCTCGACGGCGTCTGCCTCTCCGACCAGGCCTGCGTCGGCAAGTGCGAGATGTCGCAGAAGGCGATCCGGTTCTGGAACCGGGGCCCCGCGCCGCTGATCATCAGCAGCGTGGCGTTCCAGGCCATCGAGGACGGGTCGATTCCGGTCGATCCGGCGGATGGCGACCGGCCGCTCTACTCCATCGTGCGCGAGGACTGCACCGCCGAGGCGGTGGCCCGGGACGAGTTCTGCACCGTGACCGTCGGCTTCAAGGACAAGAACACCGGCGGCTTCTCCTCGGTCTATCTCGTCGCGGAGAACAACACGCCGCAGCAGGAGACCTACAAGGTGCTGCTGCGCTCCTCCACGCGCATCGACAAGCTGCCCAACCCGGACGTGGTCAAGGAGCCGGTCAACCCGCGCAAGGGCGAGTGGGTGCGCCTCGACGCCAGCGGCTCCAGCGACGAGGAGGGGCCGATCACCAACTACCAGTGGCGGTTCATCGGGCATTCTTCGACGGCGATCGGCCTCCCGCGCGGCGACATCGATCCCGCCAACCCGAACGGGACCGGCTGCAACGTGGACAGCCCGGCGTCGCCGGGTGGCGCTCCCGCCAACTCCTGCTTCCACTTCCCGATCCCCGGCTCGACGCGGGTGCTCGAGTTCTACGCGCCGGAGCAGGGAACCTACGACTTCGGCCTGACGGTCTACGACTCGGCCTGCATCCCGCAGTCGACGTTCAAGAACGAGCCGGTCACCGTCTCCAACTGACGGCGAACGCAGGCAGCGCTTGGAAGTGCGAAGGGGCGGCACCTGCCGCCCCTTCGTTTTTGCCGGCCCACTCTCGCCATCCAGGGGAGCTGGCCTTCAGTCGATCGTCGGCAGCGGATGGCGCCGGGGCCCCGCCAGGTCGGCGAGGGTGGCGTTGCGGTAGACGTCGAGCATCCGCTCCTGCCCCTCCCGCCACACCGAGAGCATGGTGCAGGAGGGGGCGACGGAGCAGGCGTCGTGCTCGCCGCCCGCCTCGTCCTGCAGGCAGACGTTGACCCGGACCGGACCCTCCACCGCCTCGATCACGTCGAGGAAGGAGATGGCGGCGGCGGGCTTGGCGAGGCCGTAGCCGCCGCCCGCGCCGCGCTGGGAGACGACGAGGCCGGCGTCCGCCAGGGTCTTGAGGATCTTGGCGAGGAAGTCCTCGGGAACGTCGATCTTGCGGGCGATCTCGCGGAAGGGCATGAGATCGCCCCCGTACCTGCCGGCGAGGAAGATCATCGCCCGGAGGCCGTAGTCGATCTTGCGGCTGATCTGCAGGACGTGCTGCATGCTCACCCCAGGGGCCGGCATCGGGACTGCCAGCGGCCGTTATAACCCGCGAGGACGCGACGTTGATCGATCTCCATAGCCACACCACCGCCTCCGACGGGGTCCACACGCCGGCGGAGCTGGTGCGCCTCGCCGTCGAGGCGGGGGTTGCGGTGCTGGCGGTGACCGACCACGACACCACCGCGGGCGTCGCCGCCGCCCAGGCAGCGGCGGCGGAGCAGGGCGGGGGGCTGCGGATCGTCCCGGGCATCGAGATCTCCTGCCGCTGGAAGGACCGGGAGATCCACATCCTCGGCCACTTCCTCGATCCGGACCACCCGGCGCTCCTCGAGCGGCTCGCCGCCTTCCGCGACGCCCGATCCCGCAGGATGGAGGCGATGGTGGAGCGCTGCCGGTCGATCGGCCTCGACGTGCGCCTCGAGGAGATCGAGTCGCGCCGCGAGGGCGCCGGCACCCTGGGCAGGCCCCACCTCGCCCGGCTCCTGGTGGAGAAGGGATACGCCAGCGACCTGCAGCACGCCTTCGACAGGTGGATCGGCAGGGGCGCGCCCGCGTGGGTGGAGCGGCCGATGCCCGAGGCGGCGGAGGCGATCCGCCTCATCCGCGCTGCGGGGGGCTGCGCCACGGTGGCCCACCCGGGCCTCTCGGGGATCCGCTCCGCCGATCTCCGCGCCCTGCGCCGGGAGGGTCTCGAGGGGGTGGAGGCGGATCACCCCGCGCAGACCCCGGACGTGCGCCGGACGATGCGCGAGCACGCGCGCGCCCACGGACTGTGCGTCACCGCCGGCTCCGACTACCACGCGGACGAGCGGGACGGCACCCGCCGCCTCGGCACCGAAACGATGGAAAGCGGGGCGTTTTCCGCCTACGAGGCCCGCGCGACGCGTTCCACAGCGGGCCCGTGATACAGCATTGTCGTCCAGTGGAAATGCGTTGACAGTCAAGGGGGTCCTTCCTAATCTCCGCCGCTCGCAAGACCCCCCTTCCGTCCGAGGAAAGGCCCCGACGTATGGAGCACTTGTCCACCTGGTTCCCCATCCTTCTCCTCGTCGTGCTCGCGGTGGTGATGGTGCTGGTGCTCACCTTCCTGAGCTGGCTCCTCGGCCCGAAGCGGATGACGGCGATCAAGGCGGCCGCCTTCGAGTGCGGCTCCGAGTCCTCTGGCACCGCCCGCGACCGCTTCAGCGTCAAGTTCTATATGGTGGCGCTGCTCTTCATCGTCTTCGACGTGGAGGCGGTCTTCCTCTACCCGTGGGCGGTCCTCTTCCAGGACCTCGGTTGGATCGGCTTCAGCGTGATGGGGTTCTTCCTCTTCCCCGTGGTGATCGGCCTCATCTACGAGTGGAAGAAGGGCGCGATGGAGTGGGACTGAGCTTCCTGCTCGCGAGGTGAATTCGGCATGTCCCAGGATTTTCAGGCGATCACCACCCGCCGCGAGGAGGCGCAGGGCTTCTTCGAGCGGCTGGTCTCCCGCGGCCTCGGCTGGGCGCGGAAGTACTCGCTCTTCACCTATCCGTACGCCACCGCCTGCTGCGGCATGGAGTACATGTCCGTGTCGTCGGCGCGCTACGACATCGCGCGTTTCGGCGCGGAGTTTCCGCGTTTTTCGCCGCGCCAGGCCGACCTGCTGATGGTGATCGGCACGATCAACCAGAAGCAGGCGCCGATCCTCAAGCGCGTCTACGAGCAGATGGCCGAGCCGAAGTGGGTGGTCGCCTTCGGCGTCTGCGCCTCGTCCGGCGGCTTCTACGACAACTACGCGGTGCTCCAGGGCATCGACCGGATCATCCCGGTCGACGTCTACATTCCGGGCTGCCCGCCGCGTCCGGAGCAGGTGCTCGACGCCCTGATCCTCCTCCAGGAGAAGATCGGGGCGCAGTCGCACAAGCTGATCGATCACCGCCCGCCCGAGCCGGAGCTCGTCCGCCCCGCGGGCCGCGATCTCGTTTCCGGAGGAGTGAAGTGAGCGTCGAGCAGCTGCAGCGCATTGCCGAGCGTTTCCCGGACGCGGTGGTGGAGGGCTACACGCTCCACGGCGACGAGACGCTGGTGATCAAGCGCGAGAACCTGGTCGAGGTCGCCCAGTTCTGCAAGAACGAGCCGGGGCTCGAGTTCAAGCTCCCGCTCTCGGTCACCTGCGTCGACTACATCGACGAGAAGCCGCGCTTCGAGCTGGTCTACACCCTCTACTCCATCACCACGGGGCACCACCTCCGCCTCAAGGTGCGCGTGCCGGAGGAGGATCCGGTGGCGCCGAGCACCATCGGCGTGTGGCGCGGCATGGACTGGTGGGAGCGCTACTGCTGGGACATGTACGGCATCCGATTCAGCGGCCGCGGCCCGATGCGCCGCCTGTGGATGTACGAGGAGTTCGAGGGCTTCCCGCTCCGCAAGGACTATCCGCTCCGCGGGCGCCAGCCGCTCATCCCGGAAGCCGACGTTCGGGACATCTACCGCGGTCCCGGTCCGGGCCCGGGTTCGCCGCCAGCGAGCCGCTCGAACC
>Ga0182742_1002153_pt1 | contig 22630 bp, 14 predicted proteins | sample eDN5th37CBELigMG_FD_128880 | JGI IMG/M metagenome (GOLD analysis project Ga0182742, IMG submission 128880) | Enriched Miracle-Growth compost microbial communities from Emeryville, California, USA - eDNA 5th pass 37_C BE-Lig MG (version 2)... ... | reverse complement strand
CCGGTCTTCTTGCCCCCGGATGCGAGGTCGCCGCTGCTTAAGTCGTCAGGCAATACATCTTTAAAATCTATAATCAGATGGTTCCCTTCAATCTCGCCCGTGCTTAACACGATCGAATAATCATTCTGGCTGTAACTGTAGTCTTCTTCGCTGGTATTGTGAATCGTAATATTGTAAAGTAAGAATTCTTTCCCTTCGCCGGCTGTGATTTCACCGTCAGCAATCGTTGTGGTGCGTTCTTTCAATTCAAAGCTGTAGGTTACCCCGTTATATACAATATTCTCTCCGGCTGTGAACGTTGTCTTCGACGAATCCGATGAAGCCGAACTGCCTGCTTGTTCCTTCAATGCGGCAATCTCTTGCTTCAGCAACTCATTCTCTGCCTGAAGAACCGCTACGTCAGTTTCGCCTGACGCACACCCCGCTAGACCTACTGACAATACAACCGTTGGTACTAAAAGCTTCTTTAACACAGTTTGTCCTCCCCTGATGTATGAATCTATGTATCTATTGCGGAAGTTCTATGTATTCGACAGTGATTCGACAAACCCTTCTATCAATCGACAAAATTATCTCAATCCTATGTACACCTGGTCTCCGACATGGATCTGTCCCGTCTTTTTCACCGACGCGTACACACCGAATCTCAAATCCATCTGCTCATTCACGATTCTCAGCAGTGACGGATCCCGCTCGTATGTATCCGGATCCGTCGTAATGAGCGAACACCGTTCGCAGTACGATTCTACAGATAATTCGACATTGCCAATCGATAAGGTTTCCCCGATCCATTCGTGCTCGCTGCGGCCTTCGTTTAGCGCGACAATCAAATTCGCCCTGAAGCGGCGGGGATCCAGCCGTTTCCCCCACAACGCTTCCAGCTTCCGAAGACTCCCGTCTGTGATGATCAGCACGCTGGCTGCATCGACGGACATGAGGTCAGGATCCGTAAAGTGTTGCGCTTGCGCCTCTGTCATGGATAATACCTTGCTGCCGGCGAACAGCTGGATTTCGTTCAGCAACTCCTGGTCCCAGCCCAACGCTCGCCCGTCCGGGGTAAGAACTTGAATGGTACCGTCCACAAGCCTAGCCTGATACGAAAGCATGCGCGGGATCGACCGGGCGGTTACATAACTGCTCCACCCTGTCTTTGCAGCGTCATAGAAGGCGCCGAATCGGTCCCCGTACATCCCGTATGTCTCCATAGTACAACTTTCCAATCGCTCCCCCGCAAAGGACTTGACGGGATAACGATTGATTTCTAAGACCTTGCCGACAGCTGCTGCCAATGTGATCACTCCAGCGTAACTTTTACTAACAGCATACCAAAAGAGGCCGCCGGCGGAAAAGCCGGCAGCCCCTTGCTGATAGGGTAAACACATTTCTTGTCGCCAATTTATTTTCCCAGAGTTTGATCGTTGAAAACAAGCGGTACACGAGACGCTTGCTGCTCTGTACGAGCTTTGGAAACGTCGCCCAGCGGCGAGAATGCGCGGGCTTCCATCAACAGATTCACGGCAGTAAATGTATAGAGCACCGCCAGCAAGAACGGCAGCAATGAGAATGCATAGTCACTCAGCACGTAACCAAACACCAGCGAAATGACGGCCATCAATACCGTAAGTACCCCGTAGGTCTTGCTTTGGTAAATCCACAGGTACGGCAAAAAGTGCGACGCGCCCAAAATTCCGATCGCCATCGGAATTAACTCATATTGCTCCATATAAATCACGATCCATACCGGCAGGAAGAACGCTTGAATTCCGCCGATGATGCCGCCAAGCACACCCAAAGGATTCTTTGTCAGCAGATTTACGCGAAGCAGCTTCCCTATTGCAATCGCCATCGGGAAAATGCTTCCGCAGCCCAATACATACATCAACGACAGCAGGCGCCCTTCAAAAAAGAATCCGAGCAATCCGACAGCCAGCCAGTACAATGTGCCTGCCAGGAAGAAAGGGTATCCTTTCTTCGCGTCCATAATGAGATCCGCCTTTAACTCCTTCAAAGTCATCGTTTCGTAGTTCATGTTTCATTTCTCTCCCTTTTGTTTTTATACTCTTAGTTTAGCCAGGAGAGAAAGATGGAAACAGTAACCACCGTCATCACTTCGAGGTGACACCTGTCAGAATGGCCATATTACACGCTGATTGCTTTCATTCGAACGTCACTTTGTCCAGGTCGGGAACAATTTGGATCCACGTTTTGCCCGGGACGAGCGGAAGCTCGTTGCCGGAAGCGTCGAACGGACGGATGAGGCCGTCTGCCATCTTCCATGTAATATCACGCTTGACGCCGTTCTGAAGCAGGTAGCCCTCCCCAGGACCGAAGACGTCAATATGCCGCCGGCCGACATCGTCGACAATGCGGTGCGAGGCCTCAACGATCAATACGTTCGTTGCGGACAAGCGAGTGTCCGTCTTCTTGTCGGTATGCGGCTCGCCCTTCATCAAACGCAGGTAAGTCTTCTCAACCGCGTCATATTCGTACCCGACATGGTAACCCGCAATATACGGAATCTGCACCTTCGCCGCAGTCTCCCCGCTGATTTCCTCCGCCGAACGGAACGTTAGCACAGGAGCCGTCCACTCTGTACGGAATTTTCGCTTATCGGCACCCTTCCGAATGAGCTCCACGCTGGTATATAAGTTATGCGGCGCCTTGCGGGACGAGTCCCGCCAGTAATATTCGTGGTCGCCGTACACTTGGTCGAGATGCGCGACTTTATACTTCTCCATCAGGTTCATCGCTTCTTGGCTCCAGCCCGCATGGACAATGATGCCGTCGACGGCCCGGCCCAGCTCTACCATGTAAGGCCGAATGCTGCGCACCGGTCCGATCTCTTCGGATGGAATGCTATGATAGATCGCTATAAATCTAGTGATTTCACCCTCTGCGAGCACCTCATAGACGATGTCCGCTTCATGCAGTCCTGTCTGCGGACGGGCGGCAGGGGAATTTTCAACCATGACGGCGATCGCTCGGTCCGTCAAATGTTCTTCAGTAGGAATGCCGGTTAATGGGTATGTATAAGGCAATACAGGCTCTGGCTCGGGTTCCGGTTCAGGAATCGGCTCTGGCTCGGGCTCCGTGACCGGCGGCGGTGCCGGGGGCTCCTCTGTTGTTGCCGCTTTCATACCACAGCCTGCCGCGAGGGCCAGGATCAGCAGCAATACGGCCGCCGTACGGCTCAACAATCGCAAATTCATGTGCGGGTCACCTCTTCTAGTAGTTTGCATCTACCATTTTATACTAGAACAGTCCTTTTGTAACCATGACACAGCAACTTCGTCCATACCTTCTCTACTTTCTACTCATAGTATTAATAGAAAGAGAGGTGAGCTTCGTGGAAAAACAATATATTACCGCCTCCGAGAAGAGGAAAATTCAGAGATGGGTTGCCAAGCTGGAGCATGACCCGATTCGGAAATGTCCGCTTATGGATGCCGTTGCGGAACTGAATCTTCCTTATGAAGTATTGGGAGCCGGAGCGCATAGAATCGTCTTTGACATTGGCGGGGGGTATATATTAAAGGTTGCTAGAGTGACCAAAGGGATTCGTTGTAACGCGAATGAGGTAAATTTATACCAGAAAGCGCCGGAACATCTCCGAAAGCATCTGTGCAAAATAGCGGCATACGGCCATGGCTGGCTGGTTATGAAGAAGATGAAGAAGAAAGTGCCGAAGAAGGAAGAATACGAGGTACAGCTGCACAATATTTACCGGGAATTTTGCGGGTTGGGGATCCGCGTCTCCGATGTCCTTGACAAAAAAAGCGGAAAGGTGAAACGGAAAAATACACGCCTCAGCAAAAAACACGGCGTCGTGCTCATCGATTACGCCAACACGTACCCATGGACAGGTCCGCCGCCCGAGGATGTAACGTTCATACCGAAGTAAGAAGCGAAAATCCCGGGATCGTGATCCCGGGATTTGTGTAAGCATATATGACTAACGCTGCTCGGAAAGCCGCTCGATTCCGTCGGAACCTTTCGTGAAATGATGATCTCTTCCCGCTTCTTCAATTTCCTTGAACGCCCAATGCGTGACCGGTACATCCTCCCAGCTTGCTTCCGGCACATCGTGCAGCGGACCCCGCTCGAACAACCGATTCATGGCCGTAACAGCCTCCGCGCGTGTTACAGGCCGGTTGGGACGGAAATCACCCTCTTTATAACCTACCATAATACCGGCGTTATAAGCGGCATCAATCGCGCCGGCAGCCCAATGCTCGGACACGTCAGAGAAGACGGTCGACGCAGTTTTCGATGTGTCATACGCAATCGCCTTATACCTAACACCGATTTGCGCAAGTTCAGCCCGGGATATTTCTTCGTCCGGCCGGAACGTTCCCGCCGGGTCACCCACCATCAAGCCTTTCGCGGACACCATTTCAATATAAGCCGCGGCCCAATGCTCCTGCGCTACATCCACGAAAGAAGAAGCTCCGGATGCCGCGATTTCGCCTGTTGAAAGATTCCTTGCTACAATAGCCGCCAGTTCCGCACGAGTAATCGCGCGCTCTGGTCCGAACAATCCGTTCGGATATCCGTGAACGTATGCTTGATGACTCCCTGCCGAGACTTCCGGCAAGCTTCCGGCGTCGGATTTGACAAGTGCGATTACTGCGCTTCCTGTTACGCTCACGGCATACCCGAATACACCTTCCGTAAGCTCCACGACACGACCGGGCAGCCAATCCATCCCGTCCTCAGTCTCCATGTAAACGGCAAGCTGATCTACAAGAATCGCGTCATCAGCTGTCAATGGGAAGACAACCGTGATCGGTTTGGACAGATTCGTTTCTACAGACAACGGATACCCAATCAGTACCGTTTCTTCCGATTCCTTCATTTTCCCCAGAATTTCCTGATGTTGAGCGGATCCCTTCTGAGGGACGATGCGAATGGTTACATCCTGATCCGCCCCTTCCAACTCGCTCCCCTTAAGCTCTACCCAACCGTTCCTTGTACCCACAACAAAGTCCGTTTGATGATCGATCAGCTTTCGCACAGCATCCTTGCGAACCGTAATATTCGTTTCCGAAACTTCATCCCGTTCATCGGGAATTCGTACGATAATTTTCTTTACGGTGTCATCGGATGCCTTCTTCAACGCCTCTTCCACTTGCGAGGCTGTTAGCACAAGCTCGTCCTTCTTCGTTCCGTCACGTTGGCTCGTACGAAGAATCTCTACGTCCGCCGTTACTCCTCCTGCAGACAATTCCGCTTTCACTTGTTCAGTCGTCGGTGAGATCACCGGCGTTGTGCTGGCAGAGCGCTGCTCTACGACCGTAAATGTACTAAACTTATCAATGACAATTTCAATCCCCAGCGGATTGCCGGCTCCGTCGTAAACGGCGTTTCCTTCGTCTACAACCTTCTCGCCGTCACTGTGTTCAATGTACACTGCAAGCTTTTCCGGCTGAACGCGGTTCGGGTCAACGCCATTGCGTTCAAACGGGATAAACAGTGTTGTCACAAAGCCGCGATAGTTTGTCTCTACTTCAAGAGGCTTCCCAACCGCAGTATATCCGGCCGGAACCGCATGAACGATTTTTTCTTGCTCTTCCGCTTGCTTTACAGGCACCAAGCGGAAATATAAATCCGTATTGTTATGATTTAAGCTGCTTAGAACGTTTCCTTGCAGGCGAATCGTTCCGAATACGGTCTGCACGTTTAAAGAATAGTTATGCCTTGCGAGCAATCCTACCGCCTCTGCGGGAATTTCCACCGCAATTTCATCCGCTTCATCACCTGGTACTTCGTCGATGTAGATCGTGGATGTATTGCTTCCGGGACCGGCTTTCGCTGTCAATTGCTGCGCTTGGGCAGCCGTAAATATCACCTTATCAATTTTCGTTACGGTATTGTCCGTATGAGTAACGTTAATCCGTGTTACCGGAATACTCTCGGCAGCGTCGTTCTGATCCTTTACTACGACCGTTCGGGTTGTTCCGGCATCTTCCTTCGTTACACCCACCGGTTTGATGACCAGAAGGAACGTTTTTTCTTTCGAAACCCCGTTCTTTGAGATCACTGCGGTCAGAATGACGCTCACGCTTCTCGATTGCCGATTCACGGCAGCCGTAATCGTCGTATCGTTCGTTTGCGGAATCGTGACGACATTCGGTTTGCTGCTGCTCCACGCGACATCCGTCCCGTAAGCTCCTGCGGTTACCAGGAACAACGAGGATGTGACGCTCTCCCAAGTGTCCCCGTCGGAAAATCCGATCTTCAGCAGTCTTGCCGCCTCATCGAGCAGTTGATCGTCCGTCAGCTTCGCTATGACGGATATTTTTCCGCTCTCCGGTCCATCTTGGCTTTGGACGGTTATGAACAGTAAGTCTTCGTGTTCGATGCCGCTCTGAATTTGAATCTGTACAGTGCCTGGTTGTTTCGAATGATTTGTTCTTCTGCCCAACTCATGTCCGGATGGGTCATACACAATAATGGTAGAACCGGGGCGAACCTCGTTCACCGTCACCATATCGCTGATCACATCGACTGTCACGGAATCGGCCGTCAACGGCACAGTAACCGGTAATGGGGTACTTGGACTGTGGTTCGGGTACAATGCGACAAGGCGAACTTGTTCTCCCGCTTTCAATGCCGGCGCAATATTGGTAACGGTGACACTGCCTTTAGACGCGCCGTTATTCACTGCCCTTCCAATCTCGTTACCTCGGTCGTCGTACACGATGATGACCGTAGCTGCCGGCATTTGGCCAACCGTGATTTCATTCGCGGCGGTGTTGACGCTAACCGCCTGCGAAGCGATATCGGGAGTCGGATCCATATCTGCAGAGACGGTTAATGGAAAGCTTTCGTCTTTCTCCACTTCCGTCATCGTGACCTTCAATTCGTCACCGTAAGCAATGGCATAGACCGACAACGAAACCGTCACCGTTGCGGGACCGTTTCCTTCTGCTTGGATCACTCGGTTCAGCAGTTTGGCGCCGCCAAAGTCATATACGCTGATCGCTGCCCCATAAGGAACATGGTTCACGACGACTTGCTTGGCTGTCGAGCTAGCCCGCACGTTCCCTGCCGTCAATGTCTCGGTCCGGTCTTGGAACGCGACGGCTGCCGTTGGGTCGCTTTCCAGCTTATTCGGTTCCGTAAAGGTAACATGGACGATATCATATTTTTTCATGCCGGATATCTCGAGCATTACTGAGGCCTCCGTTGGGCTCGCGTTTGTTGCTGTTGCAAGCACGGGTGCGGTTTCCCCGCTGTAAACCGCATCATATACGGTAACCGTCGTGTGTGCCGGCACATGATTCACGGTAACGCGATCCGTCGTTGCGTTCGCCGAAACATCATTTGCTGCAGGAGCGGCGCTCTTCTCCAAAGTGACAACCACGGCTGTCGGGATGCTTTCCTGTTTTCCGTCCTCGGTAATGGTCACATATAACAATTGATCCTTCTGCAAATCAGGAAGTCCCGTAACCACTACCGTGGCCGGCTCCGTTCCGTGATTCACCGAGCGGCCGATCTCTTGGTTTGCCTCGTTATATACGATCACCGTTGCCCCTGCCGGCACATGCTCCACGCGAACGGTATCCTTCGTCCCATTCGCTAAGATATGCTGTTGAGCCGGAGGCACGCTCGGTTCTCCGCCAATGGGAGGAATCTCGTCGACATGCTTTGTTACACTATCAGGGTCGATGGTCGCCCCGCCCTTCGGATCCGCCAAAACAATCGTCTTGGTGGATGCGGGCACGGTAATGTACTTGCCGGTCTCACCGTCATTGAACTTTACGGTTCCGTTATCCACCGGATTCCCTTCCGCGTCCTTCGCTGTCCATTTGACGGAGATGACACTGTCGCTTCCGTCTCTGCGTTCGACGTAAATATCGATAGTGTCTTCCCGTTCATCCTTCCCGATAATCGTCAATTCGCCTGGTCGCGCCGGGCGGTCATTGAAGCTTCCGGCTTTGATGAATACATTGGAATCTAGGGTGGAGTCCCCACCATCCGCAATAGCGATTTTAATATGGTTGGTTTCACCTGCCTTCACGCCGACGGACACGGACATGACAACGGTTAATCCGTCCATCTGGGTGTTCAGCTTGGCGCCGGAAGCTCTATCGTTATTGATAAAATAGTCCGGATTCTTAGCGTTAGACCCTACTGGATTTCCTCCGTTTACGGTATTAATCGACACAGGAATAGGCGGATCCGTATCCGGTATGAGGGCCACATTCTTGCCGTTGACGAAGAAAGCGAATGTATCGTTGTACCCGCTGTTTGCGTATTCGTTATATTCCTCCGAAGAAAAAACATATTGGAAAGAGATACTGTCGCCGTTCGGAACAAAATCAAACTCAAGTATAGCGGCGTCATGAGTCGATAATCCGGCAAGCGCCGTTAAATCCGCATCTCCTGGGTTACCATTGTCAGTTGATTTATCATCCTCATCGTTCGGTCCGACGACATCGGCCGCCTTCCCTGTGCTTAATATAATGCCTTGGTCGAACCCGATCGCATCCATTCCGCCGCTGAATAAACCGAACGCAACCGGTTTTCCTGTCCGAACGATGTTCGAAGCGGTAATTCCGCTGCCCAACATTTCATTTACGAGCTGTTCCGCGTTATCCGCCTGTGTGACGGACAGCCCGGCGTCGGCTGACGCAAAGCTTGCGCTCGGAGCAATGGCTGTAACGAAGAAAGACAATATGATCAAGATCGCCACTGCCTTCTGTCGCAGTTTCTTTGTAAAGAGCATAGTTCCTTAGTACCTCCAAAAAAAGATTTGTACCTGATCATACCAAGGCGCGCTGAACAAATACTGAAAAATATGTCGAAAGTACGATGGTTTCCAATGAAAATTGTCGAAAAGCCATCAGAAAACCCTCTGTTACAGGGTTTCTGTAACAGAGGGTTCAGTCCCGAACAAACGCTTATACAACTGTTCCGTCTGCGCGTCCGGCAGTACCTTCAATTCGCTCCGGAGCAGCGCGGCGAACGCTTCATAGTGTCTTGCCGCGGCTGCCGCTTCGCCGACCTTCGCATAGGCAATAAGTACCATTCGACAGATTTCGTCCGAGAAGGGATCCTTCTGTTGAAGTACCAGCAGCCGTTCCAGTGCTTGACGGTGCTTGCCGGTTTTCTGCTCGTATTCAATCATCATCATGCTGAGGTTCAGAAATACATTCCTCAGTTCTGCGCATCTTGGCTGTGCCCATAGATAGCCGTGCTCTTCCAAATAATCGCCTTCATATAACCGTAACGCGCGGTTCCGCCGCTCCCATTCCTGCTCGGTCGTTACGCTTCCGTCTTCCGACTCCCGCAGGAATAGCTCCACATCCGTCACAAGCTGCCCGATCGACAAGCGGTAACAGCCTTGCGAATAATCCAACTTCGCCTCGGCGCCCCATTCTTTCACAGTCTTGCGAATTTGGTATACAGTTGTATGAAGCTGGGCCATCGCTTTGTCATCCTCTAAACCGCCCCACAGCGTCTCAAGAATCTGCTCCTTCAATACCCATTTGTTATGGTGGTGGAGAAGAAACGCAAACAGCTCTTGTGCTTTCTGTGTCCTCCATCTGACACTCATGCTGCTCACTCCTGTCGGTTCAAGCAGCTCTAGGCGCTTAAACAGCCTTACACGCGGACTTCCGTTCTCGCGAGGTTCCTCCCTCGGTCTCGAAAGAAGGAAGTGCTTTTCCAGCCGTTGTACCGTTTTCCTAAGTCTCTCGATCTCCACCGGCTTCAATAAATAATCCAACGCGTTCAACTCGAATGCATCAATGGCATAGTCGGCGTACGCCGTCACATACACAATTTGAATATCCGCATCCAACTGTAACAGCCGTTCTCCGGCCTGCAGGCCGTTCATCCCCGGCATTCCGATATCCAGAAACACGACGTCAACCTTCTGTCCGGCGATATGATCGAACGCGGCTTGAAGCCTTGTGTAAGACCCTTCGACCGTAATTCCGCCAACAGAGGACAACAGCCTCTCTAACTGCAATAATGCCGGCTTTTCATCATCGACCAGAATCGCTCTCATCCGCTTCCTTCCCTTTCTCTTTACCCGATTCGGCGGGAAAGGATGATCGGAATGGAAAAACTTACGGTTGTTCCTTCCCCGTTCTTCCCGCTTTCAATATGAAGTCCTGTCCCATACAGCGTTAATAGCCGGGCTTGAATGTTTCGAAGCCCTACGCCGCCGGTTGCGCCGCGCTGTTGCTTCCCCGAGATCATCTCGGATGGCTGTTCCGGATTCATCCCGACCCCATTGTCATGGACATCGACATACAGTCGGTCCCCCTGCTCCCGAATGGAAATCAGCAGCTTCCCGCCCTCTTCCTTCGACATTAAGCCGTGGCGGACCGCGTTCTCAACGATCGGCTGGATGCTTAATGGCGGAATGGGAAGGTTCCCGTCGGCTTGCACATCGTACTCCACCTCTAACCGTTCTTCAAACCTAGCCTTTTCGATAGACAAATACGATTGGATTAACCCCAATTCCTTATGGAGCATCGTGACTTGTTCCCGGTTCTGGAAATCGAAGCTGCTCCGAAGATATCGGCTGAGCTCCATGAGCAGGCGGGTTGTCCGGTCCGGATCCGAAGGCAGCAAAGAGATGATCGTATTTAAAGCATTGTACAGAAAATGCGGCTTAATCTGCGCCTGAAGGAACGCCATCTCGGCAGCCACCTCCGCCCGGACGGCGTCTCTCAGCTTCAGCAGCGTCCGTACGCGGGCCCGAAGCTCATCGGCGTCCACCGGCTTGCGGAGGAAATCGTTCGCTCCCGCCTGCAAGGCGATGCGGATGTCCCCCGGAAGGCTCCGAGCCGTCAATAGGAGTACCGGCAATTCAGAGAGCGAATATTGCTCGCGAATCGTTCGGCACAGCTCAACGCCGGATATGCCTGGCATCATCCAATCCGCTACAACAAGGTCTAACGGCGTTCCCGAGCGAAGCAATTCGAGCGCTTCGCTTCCGTTGACCGCAGTCAGCAGTTTGTAATGATCCAATGAAAGCAGGTTTTGCAAAACCTGCAGGTTGACGGGTTCATCATCTACGAGCAGCACCGTTAACGGGGTACTGCTGGACCACACGGATTCTTCGCCGCTATCTTCCGTGTCTGAGGCCGCATACTCCGCCCCAGCTTGAACATGAACGGCCGGGACTTCCGCACACTGCGAAGACGGCTCCGCGATCGGTACCGTAAAACGGAAGACGGAGCCCCGCCCTAATTCGGATTCCACCCAGATACGCCCGCCGCCGAGCTCCACCAGCTTCTTCGTAATGCTGAGGCCAAGTCCTGTTCCGCCGTACTGCCTATGGAGCGGACTGCCGCCGTCTTGGTCGAAGGACATAAAGATATCCTCATGCCGCTCCTTCGCGATGCCGATTCCGGTATCGGAGACCGAGATGACCACCTCCCGGTTGACGGCTTCCGCCGTAATGCGGATTTCCCCTTCATCCGTAAACTTCACCGCATTGCCGAGCAAATTATATAAGATTTGCTGCAGCCGTTCCTCATCCGCGTCAAGCAGCGGCAAATCCGGCGGCCATTGCTGCTTGAAGCGCAGATGATTGCTTCCGGCGGTATGGATTATCACTTCGATAACCGACTGAGCGACTGCGGCCGCATCGACCGCCCGCCGCCGAAGGACGATATCCCCATTCTTAAGCTTGGAGAAGTCTAGCAAGTCGTTAATCAGCGACGACAACCGTTTGCCCGTTGATACCACCATCGTCAAATCCTTCGCTTGCTTCGCGTTTAACCGTCCGGAAGCCCCTTCGAGCATCGATTGGGCAATGTTGATGATCCCGTGCAGCGGCGTGCGCAGTTCATGGGAAGTGTTCGCCAGAAACTCATCCTTCAGCCCGTCCAGCGTCAAGAGTCTGCTCGACAGTTCCTCTATTTCCTCAAACGAGCGGGCATACCGTTTCGCAAAGAGGAGAGCCTGCGTTAAGACGAACACCAACATGCCCAGGGGAAAAAGAGATGAATTGCTTCTCAGTCCAAGCAAGGGCAAAATTTGCAAGATAATAATCATCAGGATACTGAGTACGCCGAGCAAAATATAACCCGAATCTTGCGTGCTCCTGCGCATTCCGCGCAGCATAGCAATGATAATATAAAGAACGCAAATAATACCATAAGAGAAAATGATCGGCTCCATGCTCGTGAACAGCTTGGGAGGGATCGCAATTCCGACCAGAAGCGTAACAACCGTCAGCACATCGCACAATCGCAGTGCGAAACGATGCACAGAATCTCTAATCGTAAAAGCTACATAGTGCAATAAGAAGAAATAGCCGATGCCTGAGGAAATCAATTGTATTTTCAGCACCCATTCATAAGGAAGGCCCGCCCAGTACGCGCTGAGCAGCTTTTCCCCGTGTGTGCTGCTGTACACTGCGGCAGCCAGGCAGAACAGCGCCAAATACATGGCCGCCTTCTCCTGCTTTCTTGTGCGGTAAGTCAAATAGAAGTAGGTCGCAAGGAATATAAAGCCGGCGATCATCGTCCAATCGGCCAGCAGCGCTCTTTCCCTGCCTGCCATCACAGACTTCTCATCCCCGAACAAGATCGAAGAAAAAATACCTCCGGTCGGATATACGTAATTGGATACCTGCACAATGATCTCGACGGAATTCCCCGTGCTGCGCACAAATCCGACATAAGGCGTATTGCCGGTGGTCGTATCCGAAGCCTGCTTCCCGGGTGCCCCGCTCGAACCGGCTTCTTGTCCGTCGATAAAAATACGGTTCGACATCCGGATATTTCCCGTACGAATCCCGAAGATCCCACCGTCTCCCTCCTTTAATTGAACCGTTAGCCGGAAGGTGCCGAATCCGGATGATCTGCGTTCTCCGTTCTCGCCGATGTAATCGTTCCAAGGGCCCGGTACCGTGACAAGATCCGTAAGCTTCAGTTCGCCTCTGCCAGTACCCCGCAATCGATCGAAGTCCTCCGGAGTCAGCAATTGGCCTTGATAAAATTCCCATTCCCCGTCCAGCGGCACCGCGCCGTCAGCTGAAAAATCCCAGTTGCTGAGGTCCAGCTTTCCTTGTACGGCATGCGGAAACCGATCCGGAGTCCAAAGGGTTTGAAGCGCTAAGAGGACTGGCAGCAAGACGATGAGGATTCCCCCTGCCATGACCATACGCTCTTTTCTCATACAATCGCTCCTTACACCCTTGCATAAAAAGATAGATCAATGGTAGCGTGATGCAAGAAAATTGTCGAATAGTTTTTTTATGGCATAAAGCAAAAAAGCGTCATCCGTTCGGCAGAAACCTGCTGAATCGGATAACGCCTTAAGGAGATCCACCTATAACAATGCCTTCTTACCAATATCGGTGCGGTATTGCTTGCCTTCATAGCGGATGCGGTCGACGTCCGTGTACGCCTTGCGCCGCGCTTCGTCGATGGTGGCACCTGTGGCGGTGACGCCGAGCAAACGGCCGCCGTTCGTGACGATGCGCCCCTGCGCGTCCGTCGCCGTCCCCGCATGGAACACCACGGATTCCGTCACGCTGTTGAGCCCCTCGATGACGTCGCCTTTCTTGTAGCTGCCAGGGTAGCCGCCGGCCGCGAGGACGACGCATACCGCGGAGTCGCCGCTCCACTTCGGCTCCACTTCCTCGAGGCGGCCTTCTACCGTCGCGAGGAACAGATCGAGCAGATCGGATTCAAGACGGGAGAGCACCACCTGCGTCTCCGGATCGCCGAAGCGGCAATTGAACTCGATCGTCTTCGGTTTCCCCTCCGGCGTAATCATCAGTCCCGCGAACAGCACACCGCGGAACGGCCGGCCTTCGGCAACCATCGCTTCCGCGGTCGGCTTGATGATCGTCCGCACCGCTTCCTCATACACGGACCTTGGGATATGCGGCACCGGAGAGTACGTGCCCATTCCGCCGGTGTTCGGTCCCTTGTCATTGTCGAAGATCGGCTTATGATCCTGCGCTTCCGGCATCGGCTTCACCGTCGCGCCGTCCACGAAGCTCAGGATGCTCATCTCTTGGCCGACAAGGCATTCTTCAATGACGACCTTATCGCCGGCGGCGCCGAACGCTTTATCCAGCATGATCGTCCGCAGCGCTTCCTCCGCTTCTTCCAAGGTTGCCGCAACGGTTACGCCCTTGCCGGCGGCTAAGCCGTCCGCCTTGATGACGATCGGCGCGCCCTGCTTGCGGATGTATTCCAGCGCCGGTTCGAACGCCGTGAACGTCTCGTATGCGGCGGTCGGAATGTTGTATTTTTTCATGAGATCCTTCGTGAACGCTTTGCTGCCTTCAATGATCGCGGCCGATTTGCTCGGGCCGAACACCTTGATGCCCGCCGCTTCGAAGGCGTCCGCCGCTCCTTCGAACAGCGGATCCTCCGGTCCGATCACGGCAAGGTCGATCGCGTTCTCGCGGGCGAAGGCTGTCAGTTTATCAAATTCGTTCTCGTTAATAGGAACGTTCGTTGCGACATTCGCGATGCCGGCGTTGCCCGGCGCACAATACAGCTTGCTCACCTTCGGGCTCTGCGCCAGCTTCCAGCAGATCGCGTGCTCGCGTCCGCCGCGTCCCACGACAAGAATGTTCATCCGGATTCGTCCTCCTTATGATTCTTCCTTAGTGTTTGAAGTGACGCACACCCGTGAACACCATCGCAATGCCGTTCTCGTTCGCGTTCTTGATCGATTCTTCGTCCTTAATCGAGCCGCCCGGCTGAATGATCGCGGTAATGCCGTATTTCGCGGCGAGCTCTACGGTGTCTCCCATAGGGAAGAATGCGTCGGAGGCGAGCACTGCGCCCTTCGCCTTCTCTCCAGCCTGCTCCAACGCAATGCGCGCGGAGCCGACGCGGTTCATCTGACCCGCACCGATGCCGATGGTCATATTATCAGCCGCAAGCGCAATGGCGTTCGACTTCACATGCTTGACGACCTTCCAAGCGAAGAGCAGCTGCTTCAGCTCCTCATCCGTCGGGGCGCGGTCGGTTACAACCGTCAGATCGTCCGCGGAAATTTGCTTCGTATCCGCCTCTTGGTACAGCATGCCGCCCTCTACGGAAGTGAGAAGATAGTTGTCTTGGTTCGGTACGAACGGCATTTTCAGCAGGCGAATGTTCTTCTTCTTCGTCAATGTCGCGAGCGCTTCCTCGGTAAAGTCCGGCGCGATGATGATTTCAAGGAAAATTTCATGCAGCTTCGCCGCGAGCTGCCCGTCCACCGGACGGTTGAGCGCCACGATGCCGCCGAAGATCGATGTCGGATCCGCTTCGAACGCCTTCGTATAAGCTTCGAAGATGTCGCTGCCGATGCCGACGCCGCACGGGTTCATATGCTTGACCGCTACGGCCGCCGGTTCGTCGGTGAACTCGCGCAGGATGTTGAGCGCCGCGTTCGCGTCGTTGATGTTGTTGTAGCTGAGCTCCTTGCCGTGCAGCTGCTCCGCGTTCGCGAGGCTGCCGGCGCCGGCAAGCGGCTTCTTGTAGAACGCTGCGGCTTGATGCGGGTTTTCGCCGTAGCGCAGCTCCTGCACCTTCTCGTAAGTGACCGTAATGCGCTCCGGCAGCGTCTCGCCAAGTCGGGTCGACAGGTAGTCCGCGATGAGCGCGTCGTAGGCTGCGGTGTGGCGGAACGTTTTGGCAGCGAGCTTCTTGCGGGTTTCCAGGGTTGTGTCTCCGTGGGTCTGGAGCTCCTCCAGCACCTGCGCGTAGTCCGCCGCGTCGACAATGACGGTCACGAACGCGTGGTTTTTCGCGGCCGAACGAAGCATCGAAGGACCGCCGATATCGATGTTCTCAATGGCTTCTTCGTAAGCCACGTTCGGCTTCGAAATCGTCTGCTGGAACGGGTACAAATTCACCGCGACCAAATCGATGTATTCGAGCTTCAGCTCCTGCATCGCCTTGCGGTGTTCCTCGTTGTCGCGCACGGACAAGAGTCCGCTGTGTACCGCGGGATGCAATGTTTTCACCCGGCCGTCGAGAATTTCCGGGAAGCCGGTTACGTCGCTGATGCCCGTCACCGGAATGCCCTTGCTCTCGAAGAGCGTCTTCGTGCCGCCTGTCGAAATAATTTCAAAGCCCAGCTTCACCAGCTCCGCCGCGAAGGCGTCAATGCCGGTTTTATCGGAAACGCTGATGAGCGCTCTTTTCTTCGTCAATGTGATGCAACCTCCTAAATTTGAAAAAATGGGACGTTCCCATTTTACCGCAAGATTCCTTCTACCTTCACTTTGCGCCCGTTCGGCTCCGCTTGGACGCGGCCTTCCGCGTAGGCTTTCACCACGGCGGGGTACAGCCGGTGCTCGATCTGCTGAATGCGCGGGTAGAGCGTCTCCGGCGTGTCATCCGCCTGCACCGGGATCGCCTCCTGCGCGATGATCGGTCCGGTGTCCATGCCGCCGTCGACGAGATGCACGGTCACGCCCGCGACCTTCGCGCCGTATTCCAGCGCCTGCTCCACCGCGTGCAGCCCCGGGAACGCCGGAAGCAGCGACGGGTGGATGTTCAGGATGCGGTTCTCGTAGGCACTTAGCAAGACTGGCGTAATGAGGCGCATGTAGCCCGCGAGGACGATGAAGTCGATGGACCGCTCACGCAGCTCGCGGACAATGTCTTCCTCGTACGCTTCGCGGCTGTCATAGGCCTTCGGATGGAACACCTTCGCCGGAACGTTAAGCTTCTTCGCCCGCTCCAGAGCGAAGGCGCTTGGCTTATCGCAGATCAGAAGCGCTGCTTCATAAGGGCAGTTCGCGTCGGCTACAGCCGCCTGAACGATCGCCTCGAAATTCGAGCCCGAGCCGGAGGCGAACACCGCCGCTTTCTTCGGCGCCATTACGCTTCCGTCCCTTCGAACGTGACAATGCCTTCGCCCGCTTCGATCACACCGATCTCATACGGCGTTTCGCCTGCGGCGGACAAAACCTGCATCGCCTTCTCCTTCTCGTCCGCTGGCACTACGATGATATAGCCGATGCCCATGTTGAACGTTCGGTAGCAGTCGTCATGCGTCAAGGCGCCTTCCGCGCGCAGCAGGTTAAAGATCGGCGGCATCGGCCACGAGCCCAACCGGATGCGGGCGTTCGTGTTTGACGGCAGCACCCGCGGGATGTTCTCGATAAAGCCGCCGCCGGTAATATGCGCCATGCCGTGTACATTCACTTGCTCGAGCAATGCCAGCACAGGCTTCACATAGATGCGAGTCGGCGCGAGCAGCGCTTCACCTAGCGTCACATCGCCGCCGAGCTCCGGCAGCGTCTCGCCGATGCTGTACTTGCCGCTGTCGAGCAGGAGCTTCCTTACCAGCGAGAAGCCGTTGCTGTGAACGCCGCTCGACGCCAGGCCGATGACAACATCGCCTGCGCGCACCGCGCTGCCGTCGATCATCTTCGACCGCTCCACGACGCCGACCGTGAACCCGGCGATATCGTATTCGCCGTCTTGATACATACTCGGCATCTCTGCGGTCTCGCCGCCGATTAACGCGCAGCCCGCTTGAACGCAGCCCTCGGCGACGCCGGCGACGATCTGCTCCGCCTTCGCCGGATCGAGCGCCCCGATCGCCAAATAATCCAAGAAGAACAACGGCTCCGCGCCCTGCACGACGACATCGTTCACGCACATCGCGACACAGTCGATGCCGACGGTGTCGTGCTTGTCGGCGGCGAACGCCACCTTCAGCTTCGTGCCGACGCCGTCCGTGCCGGAAACCAGCACCGGCTCCTTATATTTCTTGCTGTCCATCGCGAACAATCCGCCGAACCCGCCTAAGCCGCCGAGCACCTCCGGCCGCGTCGTGCGGGCAACATGCCGCTTCATCCGCTCAACAGCTTCATTGCCGGCCGCTATATTCACACCTGCTTGCTTATACGCCTCTGACAAGTTCCCTGTCACCTCACCATATTTTTCAGCTTTTCACCCGTAACTGCCATACATATGACGCCGTTAGACCGGGTTACGCCCCGGTTCATACAAACCGCAACACTAGCACTTCGCGATCGTCGCTTGCTCCGCTTCTTCCTTAGACAGCGTCGGGTAATCGTTGTCGAAGCACGCCATGCAGAGGCCGCCTCCGCCTCCGTGAACTCCCGCGCCGACTCCAATCGACGAGACCAATCCCTCTTGGCTAAGGAAGTATAACGAATCCGCGTTAATCATCTGGCGGATCTCCTCCACCGACTTCGAAGAAGCAACAAGCTCCTCGCGCGTCGGCGTATCGATGCCGTAGAAGCACGGGTTCGCGAATGGCGGCGACGTAATCCGCACATGCACCTCTGCCGCGCCCGCTTCGCGCAGCAAATTCACAATGCGCCGCGACGTCGTGCCGCGCACGATCGAATCGTCGATCATGACGACGCGCTTGCCTTCCACCACCTTGCGCACCGCGGACAGCTTCATCTTCACGCCTTGCTCGCGCAGCTCCTGCGAAGGCTGAATGAACGTCCGCCCAGTATAGCGGTTCTTAATCAGACCGAGCTCGTAAGGAATCCCAGTTTGCTCCGCAAAGCCGATCGCCGCCGAGATGGATGAGTCCGGCACGCCGGTCACCACGTCCGCGTCGATGAACGCTTCCTCCGCGAGCCGCTTGCCCATGCGCTTCCGCGCCGTATGAATGTTCACCTCATCGACGTCGCTGTCCGGACGCGCGAAATAAATATATTCCATCGCGCATACCGCCCGCCGCTCCGGCTCCGCAAAGCGCTCCTCGCGCATCCCATCCGCGTCAAACACGAGCAGCTCGCCCGGCTGCACATCGCGGACGTATTCCGCGCCGACCGCGTCGAAGGCGCAGGTCTCGGACGAGAACAGCCACGCGTCCCCGAGCTTGCCCAGCACGAACGGACGCAAGCCGTTCGGATCGCGGGCGGCGATCATCTTGTCGTTCGTAATGATCACGAAGGCGAAAGCTCCGTTCAGCCGCTGCAGCGATTCCCGTGCCGCTTGCTCAATGGAGCCGGCCTTGGAGCGCACGATCAGATGCGCAACCACCTCAGTATCGCTCGTCGTCTGGAAGATCGAGCCTTGCTCCTCCAGCTCCCGCCGGATGGCAGGGGCGTTGACAATGTTGCCGTTCGTCGCCACCGCGAGATCTCCGTCGCGCCACTTAAACACGAGCGGCTGGGCGTTCGCGAGCTTGCTCTCGCCCGCGGTCGAATAGCGCACATGCCCGATTGCCGTCTTCCCGGGCAGCGACAGAATGCGCTCCTTGTCGAACACTTCCTTCACGAGGCCCATACCGCGGTGATAGTTGAACTCCCGGTTGTGCACCGCGCAAATCCCCGCGCTTTCTTGGCCGCGGTGCTGCAGCGCATGTAAACCGTAGTAACACAAGGACGATGCGTCCGGGTGATTCCATACCCCGAACACACCGCATTCCTCGCGCAATTTATCGAAAATATCCTTGTTATCAGTACCTTCGTTAAAATACTCCCCTGTCCAGAGCGCCGATCTTATTTCATCAGGCACGGGATCGCGTCCTTCCATGTGGATTCCAAGGTATTCACTTCCGCGTCGATAACCGCTTGCCCATTGACCTTCACGTTCAGCTTCGTGCCGCCGACCGTCCCGATCCGGGTGACCGGAACGCCTTCTTCCACAAAATGCAGCTGCAGCGCATCCGCTTGCTCCGGCGTGCATGTCACAATCACCCTGGACTGCGATTCGCTGAACAGCGCCACATCCGTGCGCAATCCGTCCACCGCCCAATCCACATTGGCGCCGACGTCGCCGCTGATGCAGCTTTCCGCCAGCGCAACCGCCAAGCCGCCTTCGGATAAGTCATGCGCGGAACGAACCAAACCGCCTTGAATAGCCGACAGCAGCGAGCGAAGCAGCCGCTTCTCCGCCGCCAAATCCAGCTTCGGCGGGCGCCCTTCCGTGACCCCATGCATCACAAGCTGGAACTCGGATCCGCCAAGCTCCGCGAACGTCTCGCCGAGCAGGAAGATCACGTCGCCTTCGGACTTAAAGCCCTGCGTCGTCACATGGTTGACATCATGCACCAGACCCACCATACCGACGACCGGCGTCGGATAAATCGCGCCGCGGGCGTTCTCGTTGTACAGCGACACGTTGCCGCCGATGACCGGGGTCTCCAGCACGCGGCAAGCTTCCGCCATGCCGTCCGTTGCCTTCTCCAGCTGCCAGAACGCTTCCGGCTTCTCCGGCGAACCGAAATTCAAGTTGTCCGTAATCGCCAGCGGCTCCGCTCCGGAGCACACGACGTTGCGGGCCGCCTCCGCCACCGCAATCGCGCCGCCGACTTCCGGATCCAAATATACATACCGGCCGTTACAGTCGGTCGACATCGCGAGCGCCTTGCGCGTACCGTCCACGCGAACGACCGCCGCGTCCGAGCCCGGACGAACAATCGTCGCCGTGCGCACCATATGGTCGTATTGATGGTACACCCATTCCTTCGAAGCGATCGTCGGCGACGCTAACAACCGAAGCAGCGCGCCTTGAACGTCCTTCACTTCGTCATACCGCAGCGTATCAACCTCGGCGTTGCGCACATAATAATCCGGAACCTTCGAAGGCTTATGATACATCGGGCATTCGTCCACCAGAGCCTTCACCGGCATATCGCCGACGACTTCGCCATGGTGCACGAGCACTAAGCGGCCCGTATCCGTCACCTTGCCGACAACCTCGCAGAAGATGCCCCACTTCCGGAACACTTCCTTCACGGCCGCTTCCTTATCCGGCGTCGTGACGAACAGCATGCGTTCCTGCGACTCCGACAGCATCATCTCATACGCCGTCATGCCCGGCTCGCGCTGCGGCACCTTGTCAAGCCACAGCTCCATGCCGTTGCCTGCCTTCGCCGCCATCTCCGCGCTCGACGAAGTCAAGCCCGCCGCGCCCATGTCTTGAATGCCGAGCACAAGGCCCTTCTCGATCACTTCCAAGCAAGCTTCCATCACGAGCTTTTCCATGAACGGATCGCCGACCTGTACGGACGGACGCTTCTCCTCGGAATCTTCCCCGAGCTCCTCCGACGCGAACGTCGCGCCGTGAATGCCGTCCCGTCCCGTTGCCGGACCGACGTAGAACACCGGGTTTCCAATCCCTTGCGCCAACCCGCGCTGAATGCGGTCATGATCGATCAAGCCGACGCACATGGCGTTCACCAACGGGTTGCCCTCATAGGACTCGTCGAACATGATCTCCCCGCCGACCGTCGGAATGCCGATACAGTTGCCGTAGCCCGCGATGCCGCTGACTACATTTTCGAACAAATATTTCACCCTGTCGTTCTTCAAATCCCCGAAGCGCAGCGAGTTCATCAACGCTACCGGACGCGCCCCGATCGAGAAGATGTCCCGGATAATCCCGCCAACCCCGGTCGCTGCGCCTTGATACGGCTCAACCGCCGACGGGTGGTTATGCGATTCAATCTTAAACACGGCCGCTTGATTGTCGCCGATGTCGACAACGCCAGCGCCCTCGCCCGGTCCCATCAAGACGCGCGGTCCGGTTACCGGGAACTTTTTCAAGACAACCTTAGAATTTTTATAAGAACAGTGCTCAGACCACAACACGCTGAACACTCCGATTTCCGTATAGTTCGGGAGACGGCCGCCGAGATGTCCGACGACCAATTGATATTCTTCGTCCGTCATGCCCATCTGCCGATACAGCTTCTGGTCGCGGACCTGCTCCGCCGTCGGTTCCGTCTTAACGGCTTGCTGTTGCTGCTGTGCCATATGCGTTCTCCCTCCATGCTTTTAAGACTGACGTAAACATCCGTGAACCGTCCTCCGAGCCGAGCAGCACATCGATGGCGCGCTCCGGATGCGGCATCATGCCGAGCACATTGCCGCGCTCGTTTATCAAACCGGCAATATCAGCAACTGAGCCGTTCGGGTTTTCTCCCGAATATTTGAACACGATCTGTCCGTTCTTCTCCAACCGCGCCAGCGTTTCTTCGTCACAGTAATAGTTCCCTTCGCCGTGGGCGATCGGAATTTGAATCTTCTCGCCGGCCGCATATTCATGCGTGAACGCCGTCTTATTATTCGTTACTTCAAGCGTTGTCGGCGAGCAGCGGAACTTCAGCGAGTTGTTGCGGCGCATCGCGCCGGGCAGCAGCCCTGACTCCAAGAGGATCTGAAATCCGTTACAGATGCCGAGCACGAACTTGCCCGCTTCCGCCGCCTTCCGAACCTCTTCCATCACCGGGGAGAATCGCGCAATCGCGCCGGAACGCAAATAATCGCCATACGAGAATCCGCCCGGCACCAAAATCAAATCAAACTTCGACAAATCCGACGCCTCGTGCCACACGTACTCCACCGGCTGCCCAATCGTTTGCTCTACCGCCTTGTAACAGTCAATATCGCAATTCGAACCCGGGAACACGAGCACCGCGACATGCATTTGCTTCTCTACAGCTGTCATGAGCGCTTTATTCCCCTTTCAATTCAAATCGGTAATCCTCAATAACGGTGTTCGCGAGCAGCTTCTCGCACATCGTGCGCACCCGTTCCTCCGCCGCCGCGCGGTCGTTCGTGTCCAAGGTCAGTTCCATATATTTGCCGATGCGAACCTCTGTCACCTCGTCGAAGCCCAATGTTTTGAGCGAGCCTTGCACCGCTTTTCCTTGCGGGTCTAATACGTTCTCTTTCACGGTTACATAAACTGTCGCTTTCATG
>Ga0182742_1002152_pt1 | contig 22631 bp, 23 predicted proteins | sample eDN5th37CBELigMG_FD_128880 | JGI IMG/M metagenome (GOLD analysis project Ga0182742, IMG submission 128880) | Enriched Miracle-Growth compost microbial communities from Emeryville, California, USA - eDNA 5th pass 37_C BE-Lig MG (version 2)... ... | reverse complement strand
GACGGGGGAGTAGCCGGGACCCTGCGACGAGAAGTTGCCCGGCGGGGGCGGGTAGTTGCCCGGGGGCGGTGGATAGTTCCCCGGCGGCGGGTAATTGCCCTGCGGGGGATAGTTCCCTGGCGGCGGGGGATAGTTCCCCGGCGGGGGCGGGTAGTTGCCCTGGGGCGGGGGATAGTTCCCGGGAGGTGGGTAGTTGCCCGGCGGGGGCGGATAACCGCCGGACGGTGGTGGCGGGTAGCCACCCTGCGGATTCTTAGGATCCGGGTTCTCGGGGCTGTTGCCCTGCCTGTACGGGTCCTGGTTCGGGTCGTAACCGCCGGTCGTCATAGCTCGTCCTCTCGAGGCGGCTGAGCGTCAAGTCAATTCCGCACACTACGTCCGATCCGGTCGTCGCGCAGCATGATCAACTTTGTCCGGCGATCCCGCCTTCGTCGGGCCGCACGGGCTCGGTCTCGAACACCCACGGATGCCGGGGCAGCAGCGCCGGGTTCCAGCGGTCGAGCAGCAGCGGCAGCGTCACCGGCTCCCCGGGATCGGCCAGGCGAAGGGACACCGCGATCCGGCCCAGCACGTCCGCCGGAGTGTGCCCGAGGGCGCGGTGATCGGCGAGGGTCACGGCGCCGTCGCGCTTGGCCAGCCTCTTGCCCTCCGCATTGAGAGCAAGCGGCACGTGCGCGTACACCGGAGCCGGAAGATCGAGCAGCGCAGCCAGATACGCCTGACGGGGTGCGGAGGAGAGCAGGTCGTCGCCCCGCACGACCTGATCGATGCCCTGCGCGGCGTCGTCGACGACGACCGCCAGGTTGTAGGCGGGGGTCCCGTCGCCGCGGCGCAGCACGAGATCGTCGACGATTCCCGTGAAATCGCCGTGCAGCACGTCGTGCACCGTGTAGAAGTCCGTTCCGGCCCGCAGCCGTACGGCCGGCGGGCGGCCGGACGCCTTCTTCTCGGCACGTTCGGCACTCGACAACCTGCGGCACGTGCCGGGGTAGGCACCGGCCGGCGCGTGCGGCGCGGAGGTCGCCTGCTGGATCTCGCGTCGGGTGCAGAAACACTCGTAGGTCAGCCCGGCCCGGGTGAGCCGGTCGATCGCCTCCTCGTACAGACGAAGCCGCCGCGACTGATGGACGACCTCGGCGTCCCAGTCGATGCCGAGCGCCGCCAGATCCGCGAGCTGCGCGTGCTCCGCGCCGGGGCGGACACGATCGAGATCTTCGACGCGCACCAGGAACCGGCGTCCGGTGCTGCGGGCGAACAACCACGCGAGCACGGCGGTCCGCAGATTTCCCAGATGCAGGTCGCCGGAGGGGCTCGGCGCGAACCGCCCGGCTCCCACCGGTGCCTCGGCCTCCGAATTGAACATTCCTGCACCCTATCCGGGTGCGGCTCCGCCGCCCGTGTGCCTTGGTGGCGGTCGGGACCGCCACAACGCAACACCGTCAGAGGAGGTTCACCGCATTCGCCACGACCAGACCGAGGATCACCAGCGACAGCAGGGACTGCACGGCCATCGTCAGCTTCGCCCACCGAGCCAGAGGAAGGACGTCGGCGGGACCGAACGTGGTGGCGTTGGTCAGGGCGAGGGACAGGTAGTCGGCGAAGACGGGCCGCCACCCCGGCGGCGCGAGTTCGGGCTCGAGCTGCTGGGGGAACGCCAGGTCGGGATGGGGCCGGGGCCGCAGGTGCCGGTTCACGGCACCACCACCGTCGAGTTCCCAGTACAGAAAGCCGAACGCCAGTACCGTCTGCATCCACACCAGCGCACCGGACAGCAGCAGGTCGGTCGCGACCGTGGCCGTCGGTGAGCTGTGCAGCAGATCCCACACCAGCCGCGCCGCACTCCACGCCGCCCCCGCCGCGATCACGACCACCAAGGCGACGGACAGCGCCCGCACCCAGCGACCCGGACGGTCGATACGACCGGGATCGACGACGACGAGCGCGACGAGAACCGATCCCTCGATGACGGGAAGCAACCACGTGTAACCCGGCGAATAGTGCGCGGGAAGCAGGAACGGCACGGCCATCGACACGAGCACGAACGCCGAGGCGGTCCAACGCTGTTCCGCGCGTGGGGAACGTGAAACCTCGGTCATCGCGGAGCCTCGTTCCGGGCGACGGGACCATTCACTCGGGTAGACCGAATGATGGTCGCATCAGTCGTCGGCGAGGGCCAGCTGAATCTGGGTGTGCAGGGAGTGGGTGAGGAACTCCGGCGGATACAGCGCCGGGCACGCGATCGCGTCGAGAGCGAGACCGTTGACGGAGGCGAGCAGCAACGTCGCCCGTGTCTCCGGCTCCGGGATGCCCATCCGGATCAGCACGGCGGAAACACCCGTGCGCATCGTGAACAGCGTCGCGTGGCGGATCGCCCCGAGCGGCGGCGACGTGACCGCGCGGACCGTGAAGGCCGCCATGACCTGCGCTTCGCTCGCTCGCTGTTCGTCGAGCGGCAGCAACTGGCTCAGGGCCGCGAACAAGGTGCGGGACGGGTCGATGTCGGGATCGGTGCTGCTCAGCCTGGCCAGGACCCGGTCGGCGAGTGCCCGGAAGGCGAACGCGAGCATCGCGTCCTTCGTCGGGAAATGATGCTGCACTGCGCCGATGGAGACCCCGGCCTCACTCGCGACCTCGCGCACGCTTGCCGAGTCCAGGCCGCTGCGTGCCGCGACCTGGAGCAGGGCAGCGGCGAGCCGGTTGGGGTTCGTGGTGGCGTACGGACGGGCGCGCATGGATGCACCGTACCTGCATCAATCGGACATACGACGGTATGGGTACCGCCTACCGGAGACCGACCGGCACCACGGCGACCAGGCACGACGCCGACATGCGACGCTCAGGCCTGCCGGCCCAGGTATCCGAGGACCCGGGTGGTGCGGTCGGCGCCCTCGGGCACGTCGACGGCCGGACCGCACACACCTGCCATGCGGATCGATTCCCCCATCGCGGTCGCCGCGGACTCGACGAAATCGAGGTCGGCGTCGGCGATGGTTTCGTCGAGGCCCGTCGCACGCGCCAGGTCCCACCCGTGCACCACCAGATCGAAGGTGTAGAACCTGTCGACGGTCGAGGCGAGGGACGTCCGCCCGAAATAGCCGTCGTATTCGAGGTTTCCGCGAGCCGGATCGTCGAGGATCTCCTGCATCGCGTCGCGGGTCGCGATCCACGCCCCGACCGGATCCGCTTCCGGTGAGGGTTCGGACGGCAGCTCGAGCCCGACCTTCGTGACGATGTCGCGCTGGGTCTCGACGACGTGCTGCACCACGTCGCGAGCGGTCCAGCCGTCGCACGGAGACGGTGAGCTCCACAGGTCGGTGGGGACCGCTTCGACGGTGGCGGTGAACTTGGCGGCGAGGTCGCGGTAGTGGTCGGCGGGGGACGCTGCGTTCGTCATGGCCTCGATTGTCGTCGAAGCCCCGCGATCCGAGGCGGTAACTCGCTCGCCGACGAGCAGGCCCCGGACCGTAGGTAGCTGTCGGTACCGCTACCTACGATCCGGGGCCGTCACTGCGATCGGATACCGCGGTCAGCGCGGTGCCATGCGGATGGCGCCGTCGAGGCGGATCGTCTCGCCGTTGAGCATCGGGTTGTCGATGATGTGAGCGGCCAGTGCCGCGTACTCGTCGGCCTTACCGAGACGCGAGGGATGCGGAACCTGCTCGCCGAGTGAACGCTGCGCCTCCTCGGGGAGACCGGCCATCATCGGGGTCTCGAAGATTCCGGGCGCGATCGTCACGACCCGGATGAGATGCCGTGCCAGTTCACGGGCGAGCGGCAGGGTCAGGGCCGCGACCCCACCCTTCGACGCGGCGTAGGCGGGCTGACCGATCTGCCCGTCGAAGGCGGCGACCGAGGCGGTATCGACGATGACGCCGCGCTCGCCGTCGATCGGATCGGTCGCGGCGATCTTCTCCGCGGCCAGCCGGATCACGTTGAACGTGCCGACGAGGTTGATGCGGACGACGCGTTCGAATTCCTCGAGGGGAAGTGCCCCGTTGCGGCCGAGGACCTTGCCGGGCGTGGCGACACCTGCGCAGTTGACCGCGACACGCAGATCGCCGAGACCGGCGGCGAAATCGACGGCAGCGGTGACCTCGTCGGGGGAGGTGACGTCGGCGGGGACGAAGTGCGCGCCCTCACCGATGGCCGCCGCGGCCTCGGCGCCGCGCGAGCTCGGCAGATCGATCAGCACCACCTGGGCTCCGCGTTCGTGCAGGGCCCGGGCGGTGGCGTGGCCGAGGCCCGAGGCACCACCGGTGACGATTGCGACGGCTCCGTCGATGTTCATGAAGTTTCTCCTGGTCGGGGGGACGGTCGCGGGGTTCTCGCGACCGGAAGAGACGGGGCGCTCAGCTCACGGCACGCGCAGGACGAGTGCGTCGCCCTGACCGCCACCACCGCAGAGCGCGGCGACGCCGGTGCCACCGCCGCGGCGGCCGAGTTCGAGCGCGAGGTGCAGCACGATGCGCGCCCCGGACATGCCGAGAGGGTGGCCGAGTGCGATGGCGCCGCCGTTGACGTTGATCCGCGTCCGGTCGAGGCCGAGTTCGCGGGCCGATGCGATGCCGACCGCGGCGAATGCCTCGTTGATCTCGACGAGATCGAGGTCGGTCGGGGCGATGCCCTCACGCTCGCAGGCCTTCGCGATGGCCCGCGACGGCTGCGACTGCAGGGTCGAGTCGGGGCCGGCCACCACGCCGTGCGCGCCGATCTCGGCGATCCAGGACAGTCCGAGTTCCTCGGCCTTGGCCTTGCTCATCACGACGACGGCGGCGGCACCGTCGGAAATCTGCGAGGCCGACCCGGCGGTCACCGTGCCGTCCTTCAGGAACGCGGGCGGCAGCTTGGCGAGCGATTCGGCGGTGGTGTCCGGGCGGATGCCCTCGTCCGCGGTGAACAGGACGGGGTCGCCCTTGCGCTGGGGGATCGGCACCGGCACGACCTCGTCGTCGAACAGGCCGTCCTTCCAGGCGCGGGCTGCGTTCTGATGCGACGCCGCGGAGAAGGCGTCCTGCTCCTCGCGGGACACGGCCCGCTCGTCGATGTTGGCGTACTCGGTGAGGTTGCCCATGCCCTGATCGGTGAAGACGTCGTAGAGCCCGTCGTGCGCCATGTGGTCGCGCATCGTGACTTCGCCGTACTTGAATCCGGCGCGGCTCTTCTCGAGCAGGTGCGGTGCCTGGCTCATCGATTCCTGCCCGCCGGCGACGACGATGTCGAATTCGCCGGCGCGGATGAGCTGGTCGGCCATCGCGATCGCGGTCAGTCCGGACAGGCAGACCTTGTTGATGGTCAGGGCCGGGACGTCCATCGGGATGCCGGCCTTGGCGGCGGCCTGGCGGGCGGGGATCTGGCCGGCGCCTGCGGTGAGGACCTGGCCCATGATGACGTAGTCGACCTGGTCGGGGGACACGTGGGCCTTGTCGAGCGCGCCCTTGATGGCGACGGCGCCGAGGTCCGAGCCGGAGAAGTCCTTCAACGAGCCCAGCAGCCGTCCCATGGGGGTGCGGGTGCCGGCGACGATCACAGAGGTGGTCATGAGTGAGCTTTCGGCAGTAGGGCAGTAGGGCAGTTGGGAGAGGCTGCGGGTCAGCCGGCCAGGTGACGGCTGATGACCAGTCGCTGAATCTGGTTGGTGCCCTCGAAGATCTGGGTGATCTTGGCTTCCCGCATGTACCGCTCGACGCGGAAGTCGCGGGTGTAGCCGTAGCCGCCGAGAACCTGGACGGCGTCGGTGGTGACCTTCATCGCCGCGTCGGTGGCGACGAGCTTGGCGACCGAGGCGTTGCGCGAGTACGGCAGGCCCGCGTCGCGGCGCCGGGCCGCGTCGATGTAGGTGGCACGGGCCGAGTCGACCGCGGCGGCCATATCGGCAAGCAGGAAACCGAGACCCTGGTGGTCGATGATCTTGCGGCCGAACGCCGTCCGCTCCTGGGCGTAGGCAACGGCTTCGTCGAGCGCGGCCTGTGCGAGCCCGACCGCGACGGCGGCGATGCCGAGGCGACCGGAGTCGAGGGCGCTGAAGGCGATCTGCAGACCCTGCCCCTCGGCGCCGAGGCGGCGCTCCTCCGGAACGAACGCGTCGTCGTAGTGCGCCGAGGTGGTGGGGACGGCGTGCAGACCCATCTTCTCCTCGGGCTTGCCGAAGCTCAGTCCCTCGGTGTCCTTGGGGACGAGGAAGCACGAGATGCCCTTGGAACCTTCGCCGGTGCGGGCGAACAGGTTGTAGAAGTCGGCGATGCCGCCGTGGGTGATCCACGCCTTCGCGCCGGTGATGCGGTACCCGCCCTCGGTGGCGGTGGCCTTGCAGGCGAGGGCGGCCGCGTCGGAACCGGCCTGTGGTTCGGACAGGCTGTAGGCGCCGATGGTGTTGCCGCCGAGCATGTCCGGCAGCCACTTCTGCTTCTGCTCGTCGGTGCCGAAGGCCATCAGCGGGTGGCAGGCGAGGCTGTGGACGCTGACCGCGACCGCGACCGCGGCCCAGCGGGCAGCGATTTCCTCGAGAACCTGCAGGTACACCTCGTAGGGTTGGCCCCCGCCACCCCATTCCTCGGGGTACGGCAGGCTCAGCAGCCCGGCCTCACCGAGGGTGGCGAAGACACCCTCGGGATAGGTCTCCGTCTTCTCGTGCTCGTCGACGATCGGTGCCAGCACCTTGTCGGCCACGTCGCGGGTGAGCTGGATGAGGTCACGGGCCTCGTCGGTGGGCAAGAGACGGTCGACGGCCACAGGATTCTCCTCGGGGGAATACGGAAAGTAGTACTGGGTTCTGCTTCACAGTACTGCCGACGGAGGCGTACTGCAATCAGTCCCCCAGTACTATCGCTCGTATGGATTCCCGCTCGTCCTTCGCCACCGCTCGTCGCACCGAACTGTTCGACGGGCTGGTGGAGCTGTTCCTCGCGGAGGGCTTCGCACATCTGACGCTCGATGCGATCGCTGCCCGCCTCCAATGTTCCAAGTCCACCCTCTACACCCTCGCCGGCAGCAAGGAACAGCTGGTCACGGCGGCGACGGTGCACTTCTTCAAACGAGCGACCGAGCAGGTCGAGTCGAAGGTCGCCGCCGCGGGATCCCACGACCGCATCGCCGCATACCTCACGGCCGTCGGCGAGGCGCTCGCCGCCGCGTCGGAGAAGTTCATGAACGACCTCGACGCCTTCGCCCCGGCCCGCGAGGTGTACGAGCGCAATACCCGGATCGCTGCCCGCCGTGTCCAGGAACTGATCACCGAAGGCGTTGCCACGGGCGACTTCCGAGGAGTGAACGCCGCCTTTGCCGCAGACCTTGCCGCGACGATGATGGTGCGCATCCAGCAGGGTCGCGTCCGGGCCGCCACCGGGCTCGACGATGCGAGCGCCTACCGCGAACTCGCCTCCATTCTCACCACCGGCGTCACCGCCTGAGGCACAGCGTTCAGCAGGAATCCGGCCGCTGCCGACGGCGCAGTCGCCGGCGAAATCTCCGGACGGTCGGCCCGATCCGCCCCGATGAGACCCGTCCCGGTGGGACAATCGGACGGACCCCCAACAGTGTTTGTCGAGGTCGGCGGAGGGTACGTCCGGAAGATTCCGGCCCTGCCTCGCGGTATGCAGGTACGGGCACCGACTGGGAGAAGGACCCGATTCCTATGAACAGATTCGTGCGGAGAAGAGTTGTGCGCGCTGCGACGCCGGTGGCCTTCGCAGCCGTCCTGGTGCTGGCCGGTTGCTCCGACGACGGCAACGGAGACACGGACACCGACAGCGGAGCCTACGACCACGGGACCACGCACACCAGCGACGAGACCCGGACGACGGAAGCCGCCTCTCCTCCACCGGCCGGCGCGGCGGGGGCGGCACTCGCGGTCGCAGGGTCCGAACTGGGCGACATCATCGTCGACGGCAGCGGGATGACCGTCTACGTCTTCGACCAGGACACTCCCGGTTCCGGCACGAGCGCGTGCACCGGACCGTGCCTCGACGAGTGGCCCCCGGTTCTCACCGACACGACCACCCCACAGGTCGAGGGCGTCGGCGGGGAGATCGGCACGATTCCCGCACCGGACGGCAGGCAACAGATCACGGTCAACGGATGGCCGATCTACTTCTACGTCGACGACACCGCCCCCGGCGAGGTCGACGGCCAGGGAGAAGGCGGCGTGTGGTGGGTTCTCGACCCCGCCGGCCAGAAGGTGACCACGCAGAACTGATCTCGGCCACGAAGTCACCGCGCGGGCCGGACGCGCGCGGTGACTCACCCGTGTCGAATTGGTCACCCGTGTAATGGATTCGGTCCAATCAGGCCGTAAACCGTTCCGTCCGAACAGTTCCCGAACCGGCTCGACCCCTGCGGGGGCGTCGTGCCGAACCGAGGTCGACCCTTTACGTTTCCGCCACCGTCTTTCGGGTATCCGGTCGGGGACGAGGAGGTCGACGAGATGCCTGTGTGGGGATGGATCCTGATCGGGGTGCTCGCGGCGATCGCCGTGGTCGCCGTCGTCGCCGCGATTGTCGCCGCGCGCGCCGCACGCGGCCGCACGCGGACGGAGCACCTGAAAGAACGGTTCGGGCCCGAGTACGAGCGGACCGTAGACGAGGTCGGTGAACGACGTGCCGCCGAGAACGAGCTCGCGGCCCGCGAGAAGAAGCGGGAAGCAGTCGACATCGTCGCACTCCCGCCCGCGGCCCGCGAGAAGTACCAGGAGACCTGGCGGACGGTGCAGACCTCGTTCATCGACGATCCCTCGGGCGCGGTCGGCGCCGCGGACCGGCTCGTCACCGAAGTCATGCGCGAGCGCGGCTACCCGGTCGACGACTTCGACCGGCGCGCGGCCGACATCTCGGTCGATCACCCGACGGTCGTCGAGAACTATCGCGCTGCGCACGGCATCTACCTGTCGCAGCAGAACGGCACTGTCCGCACGGAGGACCAGCGCGAGGCATTCGTGCACTATCGAACGCTTTTCGAATCACTCCTCGCGCGGGACAACGAGCAGGGCAACCCGAAGGAGGCGCGCGCATGACCACCCAGGATCCGCATCCCGGCAGCACCGAAACGGCCGGGGGCGTAGCACCATCGAGCGAGGGAGCCGGATCGTCGGCCTACCGCACCGACCCGGCCGTCGGGGAAAGTGGAGTGCCGACGGACACCGGAGTGCCGGCGGACACCGGAGCATCGACGAACACCGGAGAGACGGCCGCGAGGACAGGGACTGCTGTTCCGCCGACCGGTGATCTCGGGTCGGCCGGCGATGTCGGTACATCGACCGCGCAGACCGAGAGGACCTCCGCAGCGACCGAATCGGGCTCTCGCGACGAACTTTTCGGCCAGGAGGAATTGTCCGGGCTCAGGTCGCGCTGGGACGAGGTCCAGGCCGGTTTCGTCGACGATCCCAGGGAGTGCGTCCGGAAAGCGGACGGTCTGGTGTCCGACGTCGTCGAGCGGCTCACGAACGGGTTCGCGGATGCGCGGTCGCGGCTCGAGGAACAGTGGGCTCGGGGCGACGAAGCGTCAACCGAAGATCTTCGGCTCGCGTTGAAGCGCTACCGCGAATTCTTCCAGCGGTTGCTCTCGATCTGAGCGGGCAGTTCACATCGGCCGGGTAGCGGGCTTGTAGGGGAGATATCTCACCGCGACGGTGAGCGCCAACGCGGCCGCCGTCGCGATCCACAGCGCGTGCAGACCGAAGGCGTTGTGGGCGAGTGCACCGAGCACGGCGCCTCCCACAAGCCCTGCCCACAGCCCGAGATAGGGCAGGAAGGACCACCGGGGTCCCCCGAACATCGCCGCGGCGACGCGCTGGCCGATCTTGACCAGCGCGCCCGTCATGTAGGTCAGCGCCACGCTGGTTTCACCGTCGCGCCGGAACACGTTGTTCTCGGCGCCCATCGCCAGGGTCATCGCGATGATCGCCACCGGCGTCCAGCCGAGCGCCGCCGCGACCGCGCCGGCGAACAACAGAGCGGACACCGCCGCCAGAACCGAGAATTTTCGGCTGCGGCGATCCGGTCCGGTGATCTCCGCGACGACGCCGCCGAGTACGACGCCCGTGACGAACAATCCGAGGATTCCCGCGACGAGTGCGGCCTGCGACCAGTGTCCGTCGGCGATGCCGACGCTCATGCGGGTGGAGTTGCCGCTCATGAAGGATACGAACACCCCGCCGAGCGTCACGAAACCGAGGGCGTCGACGAATCCTGCGAGGGAGGACAGGGCGATTGCCAAGCCCTGGAGTTTCCTGTCGTATCCGACCACTCCCTGAATGCTAATGATCCGGTGGGTGTGCGACGCGCCACGCCTCCGATTTTGCTTGCCTCGTGCAACGAGGCAGGGTGGTCGGGCGACAGTCCACGGATCCATCCCGACCAGGAGTATTTCGAGTGACCGGCCGATCGGCGACCTTCACCCGGGGCGGCCGGCTCGTTGCCGCCGTCGCCGCGATTGCAACCCTCACGGGATGCGGCGTGACCGCAGACCCCACGACTGCGACAGTTTCCCGATCGGCGCCGGTCACGGCCGTCACCGCTCCCACCGACTCCGAACCGGAGCCGAGCGGTCCGTCCACGTCCGAGGCGACGGCGGCGCTGGCGGTCCTGGCGCAACTGCCGATCAAGGGCCGCGCTCCGAAGAGTGGTTACGACCGCGAGTTGTTCGGGCAGGCGTGGAGCGACGCCGTCGGCGTCGACGGCGGCCACAACGGCTGCGACACCCGCAACGACATCCTGCGCCGCGACCTCGTCGACATCGAGTTCAAGCCGGGCACCCGCGACTGCGTCGTCCTGTCGGGAACCCTGCACGATGCCTACACCGGCACGACCATCCCGTTCACCCGCGGCCAGGGAACGTCCGAGGCCGTGCAGATCGACCATGTCGTCGCGTTGTCGGACGCCTGGCAGAAGGGCGCGCAGCAACTCGACGCGCAGACCCGCGTGGACTTCGCGAACGATCCGCGCAACCTCCAGGCCGTCGACGGCCCGACGAACCGGAAGAAGGGCGACGGTGATGCCGCTACCTGGCTGCCGCCGAACCGCGCGTACCGGTGTACCTATGTGGCGCGGCAGGTCCAGGTGAAGGCGGCGTACGGGCTGTGGGTGACGCAGGCCGAACACGACGCGATCGCGCGGGTGCTGTCCGAGTGCGGCGGAGCCGTGGCATCCGAGCCGGCTGCGACGCAGACTCCCGAGCCTTCCGTCCCGGCGACGACCGGCGTGTACTTCGCGAACTGTGCGGCGGCCCGTGCGGCCGGCGCCACACCGCTGTATGCCGGACAGCCCGGCTACCGCCCGGAGATGGACGGCGACCGCGACGGGGTTGCCTGCGAGTAGCCGGAAACTGCTGTGGCGGAGCGGTTTCCGCGAGCTCAGCCTGTGGAGGCGGCTGCCGGACGTGCCTGCATGCCCAGCAGGGTCAGGATCGTCAGGAAGGCCGCGCCGCCGACGATGGCGATGTCGGCGACATTGCCGACGAACCACTTGTTGTAGGCGATGAAGTCGACGACGTGCCCGCGAGCGAACCCGGGCGCGCGAAGCAGGCGATCACCCAGGTGGCTCGTGACGCCGCCGAGCAGCGTGCCGACGCCGAGTGCCCATGCGGGAGAGAGGGTTCGCGCCGCCAGCACGGTGAGGGCGACGACCGCAACGCCCGCGACCGCGGTCAGCACCCAGGTGGAGTCGGCGCCGAGCCCGAATGCCGCGCCGGGATTGTAGACGAGCCGCCACTCGAGGAATTCGCCGACGACGGGCGTCGAGACGCCCGGGGTCAGGGTCGATTCCGCCCACCACTTGCTGAGCTGGTCGGTGACGACCACGCCGGTGGCCAACGCGAGGATCCAGGGCAGGAATCGGGAGGTCGACGGCACGGCGTCATCGTTCCCGATCCGCGGCGCGATTGCGAGCGTCGGGTTCTTCGAGGCTGGACGGCCGACCCGGCGTGTCCGGGCCCTCCGAGAGGCCGGAGGCAGCGACCATGACTGTATGGAGCCTGAGCCGCGCCTTCACCTGACCACCGGTGGTCCGGTCGACGACCCTGTTCTGCCCGAGGACTGGCAGCCCTCCGACGACGCGATGCTCGCGCTGTCGATCGCCCTCGACATCGATGTGAACGCGGCAACGGTGCAGTTCCTCGACCGGTACCGGGGCCGCCGCTTGTCGGAGGCGACCCCCGAGGGGGCACCGAGGACGTCGTGGCTCGGCCTGTGGTGCATCGCCCTGGTCCTCGAGGACGGCCGCCGTCAGGAAGTGTTCCGTCGCCAGCTGCGGGCGACGAGGGAACAGATCGAGGCGGCCCGCGCGATCGGTGAGCAGCTTGCTTCGACACCGGGGCCGGCCGGCGGGCTGCGGCTGGTGCCGCGCGCAGAGCACTGATCCTCGGCGCACCGCAAAAAGGAAAACGCCCGTGACCTGCATTTCTGCCGGTCACGGGCGTTTCCCGTGGCGGAGGATAGGGGATTTGAACCCCTGAGGGCGTTAACCCAACCCGCGTTCCAGGCGAGCGCCATAGGCCACTAGGCGAATCCTCCGTGGGGAAGCATACCGAACACTCCGCGATTCTTGCCAAACGAGCAGGTGGAGGTGGCTTTTCTCGGGGTCGCGCCGGGGCGATTCCACGGTCGTCCGGCATGTCCTCTACACTTGCCGATGGATCCCGCGCGGCGCGCATCCTGTGAACTCCCCCAGGGCCGGAAGGCAGCAAGGGTCAACGGGCTCTGCCGGGTGCGCGGGGTCCCCTTAGTCTCCGCCGATGCCCGTGTCGCCGTGCACGGTGAAAGGTTCTTCCGCATGCCTGTCCAAACCCAGATCGGGTTGATGAGCCATGAGGAACTCGTTGCAGAGCACGAGCGCCAGTCCGCCAACTACGACCGGCTGAAGACCGAGAAGCTCACGCTGGACCTGACCCGCGGCAAACCGTCCCCCGAACAGCTCGACCTCTCCGCAGAGCTGCTGTCGCTGCCGGGCGAGGGCGACTACCGCGACGGAAGCGGCACCGACTGCCGCAACTACGGCGGCCTCACCGGCCTGCCGGAGCTGCGCGCGATCTTCGCCGAGCTGCTGAACATCCCCGTCGAGAACCTCGTCGCCGGTAACAACGCCAGCCTCGAGATCATGCACGACCTGATCGTCGCGTCGTTGCTGCACGGCACCGTCGGTTCGCCGCGTCCGTGGTCGCAGGAACCGGTCGTCAAGTTCCTGTGCCCGGCCCCCGGCTACGACCGTCACTTCGCGATCACCGAGTCCTACGGCATCGAGATGATCCCGGTGCCGCTGCGCGACGACGGTCCGGACACCCACTTGATCGCCGAGCTGGTCGCCGCTGATCCGCAGATCAAGGGCATGTGGACGGTGCCGACGTACTCGAACCCGACCGGTGCCGTCTACTCCCTGGACGTTGCCCGCGCGCTGGTGTCGATGCCCACCGCGGCTCCCGATTTCCGGATCTTCTGGGACAACGCCTACGCGGTGCACCCCCTCGTCGAGGACTGCGCGCCGGCCATCGACATCCTCGGCCTCGCGGCCGAGGCCGGGAACCCGGACCGGATCTTCGCGCTCGCATCGACCTCGAAGATCACCTTCGCCGGATCGGGTGTGAGCTTCTTCGGCGCGTCCGCCGCCAACCTGGCCTGGTACCAGAAGTTCCTGGGCATCAAGACGATCGGCCCGGACAAGATCAACCAGCTGCGGCACCTGCGGTTCTTCGGCGACGCCGACGGCGTGCGTGCCCACATGGCCAAGCATCGCGAGATCCTCGCACCGAAGTTCGCGCTGGTGCTGCGCATCCTCGAGGATCGTCTCGGCGCGTCGAAGGTCGCGTCCTGGACCGAACCCAAGGGCGGCTACTTCATCAGCCTCGACGTCGTCGAGGGCACCGCGAAGCGGGTCATCGCGCTGGCGAAGGACGCCGGCATCGCGCTGACCGGCGCCGGATCGGCGTTCCCCTACAAGAACGACCCCGAGGACAAGAACATCCGGCTCGCGCCGAGCTTCCCGTCGCTCGACGAACTGGCGAAGGCCATGGACGGTGTCGCCACGTGCGTGCTGCTCGCCGCCACCGAGAAGGCCCTCGCCGGCTGAGCGAGCCACCGGCTTCCTTCCGCCGTCGCACCCGAATCGGGTGCGACGGCGGTTGCTTTTCCGGGTGTCCGTCCGTTTCGAGCGAGTTGTGCCCAGGCTGTGGACAAACCTGTGGACAACCCGTGGACCGACGGTGGACCGGCCGTGGACAACTCCCCGCCGCAGGGCTGTGACCTCGGAAAATATCCGGAATGGGCTTTTTCCACAGGAGATGCCATACTGCCCGATCAGGGTCGCCGCGAGTTTCGCGGCGGGTTCGGAAGTGGTGAGTGTGATGGAATACCGCGCTCTCGTGAAATCCGGAGCCGGCGCAACCGCCGTCGCGTCCGTTACGGGATGCCACGGCGTGCTCGATGTCTTTCTCCTGGCGCTCGATATCGACGCCTCGACGGTCCCGCGACCGCCGATTCCGCCCGCCGCGGCGGTCGAACCGTTCCTGCCCGCGCGGATCGGAGCGAACCCCGCCACCGATCACGGTGTCCGTCCGGCAGTTCTGCTCGCGTATCGGCACATCGTCGATCGCACACGCCCCGAGGTGTCGTTCGGCGTCTCGACCGGGGCGTTGCGGGCCGGCTCGCCGGCGGCTCGTCCGTTCGTCGGCGCTCCCGCGACCTGTGCGTCGTTGTGGGAGATCCCGGGGCACGGACTCGTGCTCGCGTTGGAGACGCTGACCGACAGGCCCTCCCTCGTCGGCCGGCGTATCGATCCGCTGCAGGACCGTGAGGGGCAGGGTTTCCGGCCCACCGTCGACGGATTCCTCGCCCCGTTCGAGCTGACGTCGTCGGCTTCTCTCGAAGATCTGTTCCCCGGGATCAACCGGATGATGCCCGTCCCCACGACCTACCGGCCGCTGCCCGAGATCGTCGTGCACCGGCATCGCGGGGTCGGCGATCGCAAGGTCGTCGAGGCGCTGATCGTGGAGATCGTGTCGAGTGGGGGCGAGCGGGTACGCGACCTCGTCGACGGCAACGCGACCGGATCTCGCGCCCGGGCCACTGCCCGCGCGTGGGGTGTGGTGTGGCGGTGGGATCGGGTTCAGCTCGTCGAGGTGCCCGCACAACCCGGCGCCGCGATCGCGGTGCGGGAGGACTGCGGCGCCGTGCTGCTCGATCTCGAGGCGACCTCGGTGGACAGCGACTACACGACTCACGGAACCGGGGACATGATCTTCGGGCTGCTGCCGTGGGTCGCGATGCGGGCGAGTTGCTCGCGGGACTTCTGGAAGATGCTCGCGCACCTGCGTAACCACGAGGATCTCGACGGTGACCGGCTCCGTGCCGCGCTCGACGACGTCGCCGCGATGCAGGCCCGCAAGATGGAGCGGGCACTGCTGCGCAAGGAATCGATACACGACGACCGGTTCCATTCGTGGACACAGCCGACGCAGCTGCGGTCGCTGCTGGTGCGCCGCGTCGCCGACGACCTCGCCGCCCTCGACGGAGAACTCGCCGAGGCGGCCGAGGTGATCGAGCACGCGGTACGACGCAGCGTGGAACTGCGCGGTCAGCGGCACTCGCGGCTCGCCCGCGGATGGTCCGCGGCGGCATCGGTCATCGCGGTCGTCGCATTGTTCGCAGCTCTCGCCGCGGTTCCCGCCGAATCGGAACCGACACTGTTCCCGCACTGGCTGTACGCGTTCAGCGCCACGCTGGCGCTCACCGTCGTCGCGATCACCGGCGCCGTACTGTGGCGACGGCGATAACGGGCAGGGCATGATCAACCCATGGCATCGACGCTGAATCTGGTCGGGGACCCGGACGCCGACGCGCTGCTCGCCTCCGACCCGCTGGCACTGCTCATCGGCATGCTGCTCGACCAGCAGGTTCCGATGGAGACGGCCTTCGCCGGCCCGAAGAAGCTCGTCGACCGGCTCGGCAGTCTCGACGTGCACGCGATCGCGGAAGCCGATCCCGACGACTTCGTCACCGTCTGCGCGCAACCCCCGGCCGTGCACCGGTTCCCGAAGTCGATGGCACAGCGGATCCAGGCTCTGTGCGCCGCGATCGTCGACGAATACGACGGCGATGCGTCGGCCATCTGGACGTCGGGTGATCCGGACGGCAAGCAGGTCCTGAAGCGGTTGAAGGCACTGCCCGGCTACGGCGACCAGAAGGCCCGAATCTTCCTGGCGTTGCTCGGCAAGCAGATGGGTGTGCAGCCGGCGGGTTGGCGCGAGGCTGCCGGCGACTACGGCCAGGAGGGATCCCGCCGATCCATCGCCGACGTCGTCGACGACAAGTCGCTGCAGGAGGTGCGCGAGTTCAAGAAGTCGGCGAAGGCGGCCAAGAAGGGCTAGCGTCCGGAAACGGGGAAGGTTCACACCCGTGGCCCCTCCGGCGGCTCGACGGTTCCGGCGCCCGACCTCGGGATGATGCTGATCATCCCGTTCGGTTCGAGATAGGCGCGGGCGACCTCGTCCGCATCGGAGATGCCGTGCAGCCGGAGTTGCGACAGCACTTCCTGTTCCGTCATGAACTCGCGACGCAACGCCCGGCGATTGAACTGCCCGTCGGTGATGAGGGGCCGCGGCCGGGATTTGACGAGGCGCGCCAGACGCGGCCACCGATATGCGGCCGCGTCGATACCGACGCTGCAGAACAACATGGTGGCCGCGACCACCAAGCCGTCGCCGACCGACTGGGCACCGGCCATCATCCCGGCTCCTGCCGCGTTGGCAACAAGCACGACCACGAGAAGATCGGTCAGGCCGATGCCGCCGGATTCGCGTTGACCGATGATCCGGAGCAGCACCATCAGCGCGAGGAAGGTGATGGCTCCCCGGGCGATCAGTTCCACGGTCGGCATGCTGGGCATCAAGGTCGTGGTCCAGTCCATGGGTCCTCCCGCAGTTCCGGTGACAGGTGCCGTATCGATGGTGTCCACGACTGCGTGAGCGTGTGGCCTGTTCGGACGGGATCGGTCGGCGGGACGACGGCCGGACGAACCGGTCAGGAATCGAGAAGCCAGGTCCGTCTCGGCTTCCTAGCATCGAAATCATGACGACGACCAACGCAACCACGTCCATCACATCCGTCACGCTCGAGGTCGCCGACGTCGACGCCGCGCGTCGCTTCTACAAGGCGTTCGGGGTCGACTCCTGCATCCGGCTTCGGGAGTCCGCCGAAAATACCTCCGATTTCCGGGGGTTCACGCTTGCACTGACGGTCTCCGGCCCAGCGACCGTCGACGCATTCCTCGACGCCGCCGTCGACGCCGGCGCCGAGGTGACCAAGCCGGCGGCGAAGTCCCTGTGGGGCTACGGCGGGACCGTCCAGGCGCCGGACGGGACGCTCTGGAAGATCGCGACGTCGGCGAAGAAGGACACCGGTCCTGCCACTCGCAACATCGACGAGTTCGTCCTGCTGCTCGGCGTCGACGACGTGAAGGCCGCCAGGAAGTTCTACGTCGAGCGCGGGCTCGTGGCCGGCAGGAGCTTCGGCGGCAGGTACGCCGAATTCGTCTCCGACGCATCGAGTCCCGTCACGCTCGCGTTGTACAAGCGCCGGGGTCTGGCAAAGCTGCTCGGGGTTCCGGCCGACGGCGCCGGTTCGCATCGCATCGTCATCGGCTGCACCGCAGAAGGATTCGTCGATCCGGACGGTTTCGTCTGGGAGGCTGTCGCGGATTGAGGGCCTGCATCCGCGTGGTGCCCAGTCATCCGTTGAGACGATCGCGGGGAAGGATAGCTGACGGCCCAGCGGATATGCGAAGAGTTTCGTCCCCTGTTCGCCGAGACGTGGCGTGGCCTCGGTGACGACCACACCGTCGTCCGCCGCGATCTGCACCCGGGAGCCGCTTCCGCATCTGACCGACGCGGCTGGCACCGCTTGCCCCACTCGCCGGACCGGCGAAGGAAAGCCGCTCCGCCGCAGAGGAATCCGTGCGCAGCCTCGCGATCGAACTGGGCTCCCGGGCGTGACGCTGTCCGGTTCGGGACGTCCGGCGCCGGCGGTGCCACGACACGCGGTCGCGAGATTTGCCGAACCCCCTCGTATCGGGTGTGATCGAAGTGGGTACTACGCCGAGGCGGGTCACCGTCGCGGCGCGCCCGAAAAGGAGGGATAACCATGCAGGTCCAGCTCAACAAGGACGGCAACATCCAGGTCGACGAGGACATCGTCCGCCGACTGGAAGGTGAAGTGGAGTCCGCTCTCGAGCGCTTCGGCGATCGGATCACCCGCGTCGAGGTCCACCTCGGTGACGAGAACGCCGCGAAGACCGGCGTCGACGACAAGCGCTGCGTGCTCGAGGCCCGCGTCGCAGGTCAGCAGCCGATCGCGGTCACCCACCACGCCGGTTCGGTGAAGGAAGCCTTCGACGGTGCCGTCGGCCGCCTGCAGAAGCAGCTCGACTCCCGGCTCGGCCGTTCCGGCAACCACAAGGGAGGACCGTCCATCCGTCACATGCCGGTCGACAAGGACGCACTCTGATCCGGAACGACCGCGCTCTCCGCGCATGACGCAGATCGCCCCACCGCACGTAGCGGTGGGGCGATCGTCGTTCGAGCCCGGCCGGAAGCCGGTCACTGCTGAGGCTGTTCGTCCTGACTTTCCCGGCGAAGGTCGCGGGGCAGACCCGAGAACGGGGAGTGGGCCGCGCCGCCCCCACCGATCGGTCCGTGCCCGACGACACCGTGCTCGTACGCGGATTCGGCGTGCAGGGCCAGGTCGATGCCCGACGATTCGGCCTCACGGTCCACACGGAACCCGAAGAACCGGTCGATCACCTTGCCCAGGACGTAGGTGACCCCGAACGCGTACAGGCCGACCACCGCGACCGCGAGGATCTGCTTGCCGAGCTGGGCGAGACCACCGCCGTAGAACAGGCCGTCCGGGCCGTCGGTCATCACCGCGGTCGCGAGCAGTCCGATGAGGACGGTGCCGACGATGCCGCCCACGAGGTGCACACCGACGACGTCGAGCGAATCGTCGTAGCCGAGCCGGAACTTCCAGCCCACCGCGTACGAGCAGAACACGCCCGCGACCGCGCCGACGACGACCGCGCCGAGCACGCCGACGGTGCCGCACGCCGGGGTGATCGCGACCAGACCGGCGACGACGCCGGAGGCCGCACCGAACGTGGTGGGGTGTCCGTCGCGGCGCTGTTCGACGAACAGCCAGCCGAGCATGCCGGTACACCCGGCGACGAGGGTGTTGAGGAAGATCGCGGCGGCCTTGCCGTCCGCTGCCAGCGCCGAACCGGCGTTGAATCCGAACCAGCCGAACCACAGCAGGCCGACGCCGAGCAGCACCAACGGAAGATTGTGCGGTCGCATCGAATCGAGTTTGAAGCCGAGGCGGGGGCCGAGGACCAGTGCCAGCGCCAGGCCGGACGCGCCGGAGACGATCTCGACGACGAGTCCGCCCGCGTAGTCCAATGCGCCGAGTCGCGCGATCCAGCCGTCCGGTCCCCAGACCCAGTGCGCCACCGGCACATACACGAGCAGCGACCAGACCGGCACGAACAGCATCCACGCCGAGAACTTCGCCCGGTCGGCGATCGCGCCGCTGACGAGTGCCGCGGTGAGGATCGCGAAGGTGAGCTGGAAGGTGGCGAACAGGATCTCGGGGATCTGTCCGTGGACGGTGGTCGGGGAGATACCGCTCATGCCGAGGTGGGAGAGTCCGCCGAGCAGGCCCCCGCCGAGGTCGTCGTCGAAGGTGAGGCTGTAGCCGGCGATCAGCCAGGTCACCGTCACCAGGGGGATCGAAACGAAACTCATCATGATCATGTTGAGCACGCCGGTGGACCGCACCATGCCGCCGTAGAACAGGGCGAGACCCGGGGTCATCAGCAGGACGAGGGCTGTGCTCGCCAGCAGCCATGCGGTGGCGCCGGCGTCGATTGTCGGGGGCACGAGCGAATCTCCTCACGGTCACTGAATCTCAGTGCACCGGAATTCGACGATCCGGCCGTGGCGTTTCCTCCGCGGGACGGTGGTGTTGCGAACGCGTTACGGAATGCTCATGACCCCGTTCGGGTGTCTGTTATGCCTCGTCCGACGGTTTCGAGTCCGGACCCTCGGCGAGGAGCAGGTAGAGCGCCCGTCGCGCGTCGGCGAGGATGTCGCGGGCCGCGGCGATCTGTGCGTCGGTGCCGGTGGTCGCGACCGTGCGTGCGGCGTGATGGACCTCGGCCAGCGCGCTCCGCAGATCCGGTGTGTCCGCCGATGCCGCGAATCCCGCGAAGGGGTCGGCCACCGCGGAGGCCGGGTCTTCGAGGTAGCGGCGTCCGGCATCGGTGAGCGAGGCGAGCTTGCGGCCGCCGTCGACCTCGACGTGGACGAGACCTTCGTCCTCGAGCTGGGAGATGGTCGGGTAGATCGCACCCGGGCTGGGACGCCAGGTCCCGCCGGTGCGTTCGGCGATGGCCTGCATGAGCTGGTAGCCGTGCATGGGCTGCTCGGCCAGCAGGATCAGGGTCGCGGCGCGGACGTCGCCGCGCTGGGCCCGGCCGCGATGGCGCCGGCCGCCTCGGCCCTCTCCGCCGCCGCGATGCGGGCGGGGTCCGCCGAAGGGATGTTCGCCGCGTCGGGGGCCGTCGCCGCGGCGACGGCCGCGGTGGAATTCGCCATCGGGGGTGCTGTGTCGGCGCTGTCCGCCGAAGTGTCGTTCGTTGCGCATTGTGTACGCCCTTTCTGTTTGTTCGACACCATCAAGATAGAACGCGATATATCGTTAACGCAAGCGTTGAGAGTGTGTGGTCTCGATCACGGACCGTCTCCACCTGCCCGGACCGCCCGGTGGCGACCACTCGGCCCTCGTGTCGGAGTGCGCCGGTAGTCTCGGCGCGTGGCCCTGTACCGGAAGTATCGACCGGCGACCTTCGCCGAGGTGGTGGGGCAGGAGCACGTCACCGAGCCCCTCAGCACCGCCCTCGACACGGGACGTATCAATCACGCGTACCTGTTCTCCGGGCCGCGCGGTTGTGGCAAGACCTCGTCGGCGCGCATCCTCGCGCGGTCCCTGAACTGCGTGGAAGGTCCGACGTCGACGCCGTGTGGGGTCTGCGCCTCGTGTGTCGCGCTCGGCCCCGGCGGAGGCGGCAACCTCGACGTCATCGAACTCGACGCGGCCAGCCACGGCGGTGTCGACGACACCCGCGAACTGCGCGACCGCGCGTTCTACGCCCCGGCCGAGTCCCGGTATCGCATCTTCATCGTCGACGAGGCGCACATGGTCACCACGCAGGGCTTCAACGCCCTGCTCAAGATCGTGGAGGAACCGCCGGAGCACCTGATCTTCGTGTTCGCGACGACCGAACCGGAGAAGGTGTTGCCGACCATCCGGTCGCGCACCCATCACTACCCGTTCCGGCTGCTCGCGCCGACCGCGATGCGCGGGTTGCTCGAGCGGATCTGCACGCAGGAGAACGTGCCCGTCGAGGACGCCGTGTACCCGCTGGTCATCCGGGCCGGCGGGGGGTCGCCGCGCGACTCGCTGTCGGTGATGGACCAGTTGCTCGCCGGATCCGGGCCCGAAGGCGTGACCTACTCGCGCGCGCTCGCGCTGCTCGGTGTCACCGACGTCGCGCTCATCGACGAGGCCGTCGACGCGCTCGCGGTCGGGGACGGGGCGGCACTGTTCGGCACCGTCGAGAAGGTGATGGACGCGGGGCACGATCCGCGGCGCTTCGCGGTGGACCTGCTCGAGCGCCTGCGGGACCTGATCCTGCTCCGCTCGGTGCCCGACGCCGCCGACCGCGGTCTCGTCGACGCGCCGGGCGACATCCTGGACCGGATGCGCGACGAGGCCGACCGGATCGGCCCGGCCACCCTCACGCGATACGCCGAGATCGTGCACGCGGGTCTCGGGGAGATGCGCGGCGCGACCGCGCCGCGCCTGCTGCTCGAGGTGATGTGCGCGCGGATGCTGCTGCCGGCCGTGTCCGACGCGGAAACCGCTGTGCTGCAACGGCTCGAACGACTCGAGCAGGGATTCGTCCCGGCGGCGGGTGCTGCGGCCCCGGCCGGTGCTGCGGCCCCGGCGGCCGCGCCGCGCCCGGTGCCGGAACCGGCGGTCGCGCCGATCGCACCCGACGAACCCGCCGCCCGGTTCCAGCGGCCGTCGCAGCGGCGTGCGATGGAACAGGCAGCGCCCGCACCGCAGGCGGAGCCTGCACGTCCGGCACCGCAGGCGGAGCCTGCCAATCCGGCGCCGCAGGCGGAGCCTGCCAATCCGGCACCGCAGGCAGAGTCTGCCGCGGTGACACCTCCGGAACCGGTGACACCCGAACCGGCGCCGGTCCCCGAACCGGCTGCGCGTCCGATCGAATCGAAAACTCCCGAGCCCGCGCCGGTTTCGCCGCCACAGCCGGCCCGCGCCGTCGCCGACCGCGGCGAACCGGAGCCGGAACCCACGCCGAAACCCCAGCCCGCCGCGCCGCCGCAGCCGGCGTCGGGTCCCGACGCCGCGGGCCTGCGCGCGGTGTGGTCGGAGGTGCGCGCGAAGGTGCGTGCCCGCAGCCGCACGGTCGAGGTCATGCTGTCCGGCGCGTCGGTGCGCGACGTGGAGGGCACGCGCGTGGTCCTCGTCCACGATTCGATGCCGCTCGTGAAGCGTCTCGCGGAACCGCGCAATGCCG